>FZPS01000049.1_pt107 | contig 17048 bp, 16 predicted proteins | sample 1817821 | NCBI WGS metagenome assembly FZPS01 (sample SAMEA104158645, study PRJEB21678) | metagenome | place: Germany | collected 2015-04-21
TTTTGATCTCATCCCCTACTTTTTTAATGGAGTTTTCTAACTCTTCCAATTGTTGCTTTTGTTTTTCTCCATCCAATCGAATAGTGGCCAACTCTGCTCCTTTTCGTTTTTTCTTTTCTTCCATAGCATTACGTTGTATTGTTGTCTCATTACGCAAACTTACAATTTGCTTTTTTTTCTCTTCAATTTCCTCTTTTTGAGCTATAATTTGTTCTCTGGTTTTTTGCATCTGTGTTAAAGCATTTTGATCATACTGCATAATTTGCTTGATGTATTCCAATCGACTTAAAAAGTCTGTTAAACTTTCTGATTGAAAAAGAACTTCCAAATACCCGACTTGTCCTTTTTCATACATGTACTTGATTCTCTTTTTTAACGTTTTGTATTGTTTTTCTTCCTCTGCCTGGGCAATCGCTAATTCTTCTTCTTTTTTTTGAATAGCGGCTTCTGTTTCTTGAATCGACTTTTCCAATTCTTCAATCTTATTTTCTATTTGGTGAATCTCATTGTCCAATACCTGAATCTCATTTTTTACATTTTTTTGTTGTGCTTCATTGTTTTTTAATTCTTGTTGTGTTTGTTTTAATGTCTCTTGTAATTTTTGCTGCTGTTTTTTAATATCCTTTAAGCTTTTAGTCGTATTAGCCAATACGGGTACATTCAAACTTATAACCATCATCATTAGTATCCCAAAGAAAAAAAATCTTTTTTTCTTTCCCATCTAATTCCCCCCTAATAAAACTATACGTTTAAATGCTTTCTTACTGAAATACTACTTCCTATCATACCAATGATTCCACCTATTAATATGGAAATCGGCCCCAATACAATAAAAATATCTTTTGCATCTAAGAAAGTTAATAAGTTTTGAATAACAGAAAATTCTTCATAAATTTTTTGAACAATAAACTGATAGGAAATCCAAATAACCCCTAACGGAATCAAAGCTCCTAACAAACCGATAAAAATACCTTCCACTAAAAAAGGTAGTTTAATAAAAGAATCAGTAGCTCCTACATATTTCATAATATTAATTTCATTTTTACGTATGTACACTGTTAACTTAATGGTATTCGTCATTAATAAAATACCGATCAAAGCCAAAATAGCAATTAAAATAAGACTTATAATTCGTACCATTTGATTAAAACTAATCAAAATATCTGCTGTGTCCTTTGCATGGTTAATGCTACGAATTCCTTCTACTGTTTCTAAAAAAGATAAAACCTCTCCTTGACGTTCTGGGTTTTTTAAATAGATTTCAAAGGAGGCCGAACCAGATAAAGGATTGTCTTCTTCTAGCCCGGCTAACAATTCTTCTCCGTCCTCTTTAATTTGCTCTTTAAATCGTTTCCACGCTTCTTCAGGTGAAACATATGTTACGCTTTCTATATCTGGATGGTTCCTTATTTTTTCCTCTAATTTAATCCTCTCTACCTCTGTAATGTCTTCATTCATAAATGCAGTAATCCCAATACTATTTTCCAGGTCTTCCATCATATAATCCACATTGGCTGCAATACAATAGGAAATTCCTAAAATCAATAGGCAGGCAGAAATTGTTCCTATAGAAGCCAACGTCATTAATCGGTTTTTAAAAAGGCTTCCGATGCCTTGACGAATGCAATAGTGCAAGGTTCTAACTTTCATCTTCATACCCACCTTTTTTTATGTCTCGAAGAACTTGTCCATTTTCTAAGGTAATCACTCTTTTTTTCATGACATCTACAATTTCTTTGCCATGAGTAGCCATTACAATGGTTGTCCCTCTATGATTAATATCATTTAACAATTTCATAATCTCCCAAGCTGTATGAGGATCTAAATTACCTGTAGGCTCATCTGCCAATAAAATCGCTGGATTATTGGCAATGGCCCTAGCTAAAGCTGTTCGTTGTTGCTCTCCTCCAGAAAGTTGATGAGGATAAGCCTTTGCTTTTTTTGCTAATCCTACCATAGAAAGCACCATGGGGACATTTCTACGAATTTCTCGCGGAGTAGCTTCTACTACTTCCATAGCAAAAGCTACATTTTCATATACAGTTCGATTAGGTAATAAACGGAAATCTTGAAAAACCACTCCTACTTGTCTTCGCAAATAAGGGATTTGCTTTCTCTTTAGGCAGGTAATATCATTTCCTTTTATTGTTAATTTTCCCTCTGTTGGTTCAATTTCTTTTAATAGCAATTTAAGCAATGTTGATTTTCCTGAACCACTACTCCCTACAATAAATACAAATTCACTTTTTTCTATATAAAGATTTACATTTCTAAGGCCAATGGTTCCATTTTCATATACTTTTGTAATCTCTTGTAACTCTATCAAGGGACTCCCCCTTTCTACTTGTCAACTTTATTTTACATGAATATCACAAAATTGACAACATGAGAATCACCTTTGTCCTTATTAATAAGACATTCGATCCATGTGTTGCATGTATTTTGCAACCATTAAAGCAATTTTAAAAGTAATCGCATCATCAAAAGTTCTCAAGTCTAAACCTGTATTTTTTTGGAGTTTATCTAAACGATAAACCAAAGTATTCCGATGGATATACAATTGTCTGGAGGTTTCAGAAACATTTAGATTATTTTCAAAAAATTTATTTACCGTTGTAATGGTTTCATCATCAAAATCTTCTATGGATTGTCCGTGAAGAATTTCTTTAATAAACATCTTACATAGAGGAATTGGCAATTGATAGATTAAACGTCCAATTCCTAGTTTTTCATAACCAATAATGTACCGATCAGCATAAAAGATTTTCCCAACTTCTAAAGCCATTTTCGCTTCTTTATAGGATCGTGATACATCTTTTAAGTCATTAACAATGGTTCCCATAGCTACATATACTTTACTCATAGCTTCACTATTTAAAGTATCTAAAATAATTTTAGCCATTTTTTCTACATCTTCAAAAGTATCTTTATCTTTTAGTTCTTTTACTAAAATAATATTTTTTTCATCTACAGCCGTAACAAAATCCTTCGCCTTTGCAGGAAAAATACTACGAATCACATCGATAATATTAGTGTCCCTCTCTGTATGACTTTCAATCAGGAAAATGACTCGTTTCACATTGTTTTCAATATGAAGTTTTTTTGCCCGGTTGTAAATATCGACTAACAGTAGGTTATCTAATAAAAGATTTTTAATAAAGTTATCTTTATCAAAACGTTCTTTATAAGCAATCAAAAGATTTTGAATCTGAAAAGCAGCGATTTTACCAATCTTATAAACATCTTCATCTTCTCCTTTTACCGCCACTACATATTCTACTGTGTGTTCGTCAAAAACTTTAAAAAATTGATATCCTTGCACAAGTTGACTTTCTGCTTGCGAATGAACAAAATCACTAACTGCTGTGACATATTCATCCATTCTATTTTCTTCCGTAGATGCAATTGCTTTGCCTTCCGGTTCTATCACCGTAATGTCTCTTCTTGTAATATTTTTTAATCCATCAATGGTCGTTTGTAAAATTTGGTTGGATATCATATCGTTCACTCCTTATTTAATATTTCTCAACCTTCATAGCCTACTATCTTTTTATTGTTGATCTCATTCTTATGTTTTAAACCTTTTTAATGATGATTTTATTTTTCCCCACTGACTAGAAATAGGGCATTTTAAAAAATACCTCTCTTGTATATATATTATAGCAAAAACGCAAAAAAAAAAAGAGAAAAACACAAATTTATGTTTTTTCTCTTTTTTATGTTAATTTTATTCAAATATAATTAGTTTGTAATGGTTAATTCTGTATCTTTATCAAATACATGGATTTTATTAATATCCATTGCTAATTTAACCGTATCTCCTGCTGTTGCTTTGGTTCGAGGATCCACTCGAGCTGTTAAATCAAATCCTTCAGCTGTTACATATAAAAATACTTCAGCTCCTAACATTTCTGTTACATTCACATCTGCACTAAAAATACTTTCTGGAGAAGATTCTAAGAAAATAGGAGTATCATGTATATCTTCAGGACGAATTCCCATAACAACTTGTTTTCCGACATAGCCACCGTCAATTAATTTTTTCCCTTTATATTCAGGTAATTTAATTTCTGCTGTGCCTAATTTTAAGAAAACATCATTTCCTTTTTTAACAGCTGTAGCTTCCATAAAATTCATTTGTGGAGATCCAATAAATCCTGCTACGAATAAATTATTTGGTTTGTCATATAAATGTTGAGGGGAATCTACTTGTTGAATAATTCCATCTTTCATAACAACGATACGTGTTCCTAATGTCATAGCCTCTACTTGGTCATGAGTAACATAAATAATAGTTGTTTGTAATCTTTTATGCAATTTAGAGATTTCAATTCTCATTTGAACCCTTAATTTAGCGTCCAAGTTTGAAAGAGGTTCGTCCATTAAGAATACTTTAGGTTCCCGTACAATCGCTCTTCCCATAGCTACCCTTTGTCTTTGTCCACCAGATAAAGCTTTGGGTTTTCGATCTAGTAAATGTTCAATATCAAGGATTCTTGCTGCTTCTTTTACCCTCTTATCAATTTCGGCTTTAGGTGTTTTTCTTAATTTTAAACCAAAAGCCATATTATCATATACAGTCATATGTGGATATAAGGCATAGTTTTGGAATACCATGGCAATATCTCTATCTTTCGGTGCCACGTCATTCATTAATTTATCACCGATCCATAGTTCCCCTTCGGTGATCTCTTCTAAACCAGCAATCATACGAAGTGTTGTAGACTTTCCGCATCCTGAAGGTCCAACAAAGATAATAAACTCTTTATCTTCGATATCTAAGTTGAAATCTTGAACAGCTACAACGCCACCAGTATACACTTTTTTAATGTCTTTTAATTTTAAGCTTGCCATTGAATCAATGCCCCCTTAATTTTTAAATTCCATAAACGTTTCATTTTTTGAAAATACTGGATCTTATACGTATAAAACAAAATGCATATGAACTTTCATATACATTATGCAATGAAATAAATCTTTCTAGCATTAATATACTATATTTTACTTGCCTGTACCATTGCTTATTTAAACAAATCACTGTTTTTTCTTTTGGTTAAATTGTATAATAAATGAAATCAACCTTTAGGTTTATCCTTTACTTTCATATGTTTCCCTATAATTTATGAAAAAAAGTTAACTCTTTCATGTATATTTTCCTTCATTTCTTTACTTTTATTGCATTCTACTAATTCTTTTTTTCTTCCTCGTGCAACCTCACTAGCTTTTTCGATGCTCAATAAACCCTTCACCTAACACTTCTCTTACATCAGCCACAATAACAAAGGCTCTTTCATCAATTTCTCGAACAATTTCTTTTAATTTGGCAATTTGTTTTTTCGATACAACACACAATAAAACATCTTTATCTTGGCTAGTATACATTCCTCTTCCAGATAGAGCTGTAACTCCACGATCTAAAATCTCCATTAGATCTTGTGCAATTTGCTTGGAATCTTCTGAAATAATAAAAACAGCTTTGGAAAAATGAATCCCTTCTAAAATTCCATCCATCATTTTTGCTGTAATGTAAACAGCAATAATGGCATACATGGTTTTTTCTCCTCCAAAGACAAAAAAACCTGCTCCTATGATAATACCATCAATGATAAACATTAGATTTCCCACAGAAATATGACTAAAATATAAGTGCAAAATACTGGCTGCCAGATCCGTACCTCCCGTTGTAGCAAAGCCTGCAAAAACAAGACCTAATCCTACCCCACTGATGACTCCACCAAAAATACTCGATAACAAAAAATCTTGTGTAGGTCCTGTTATATTTTGGGTCAAATAAAGAGCCAGAGACAAATAAAGGGTTGAAAATAAGGTTTTTACTCCAAAGATCTTTCCGCGTAAAGAAAGAGCAATCAAAAAAAGGGGAATATTCACTGCAATATTCGTTACCCATAAAGGAATGCCACCTTCCCATATGGGTTGTGTTAGAGTCTTTACAATAATAGCTAACCCAGTAACACCTCCAGTTACTAAATCTTGTTTTTCAAAAAAAGCATTAATAGCAATGGCTAATAAAGTAGTGCCAACAATAATATAAATATAGTCTTTTACTAGCTCCTTCTTTGTTCTTTTCATTATAAGAATCTCCTTTTTATCTTCCATGGTTTTCTTTTGCTACATGCCAAAGAAAAACCGGTAACTGAAGCATTCTTCTCCAACGGGTAGGTTGGCGCAACAAACGATAGAACCACTCTAGTCCTATCTTTTGAAAAAAAACAGGAGCACGCTTTACCTTTCCCGACATTCCATCAAAGCTTCCTCCTACACCAATACATACTTTTACTGGTAATTGTTTTTGATGGGCTGCAATCCATTTTTCCTGTCTTGGAAAACCAAGTCCTACCAATAGAAGGTCCGGCTTGGTTTCATTTATTTCTTTCAATATAGCTGGTTCATCCTCTTTTGTAAAATAACCATGGTGCCAGCCTACAATCTGCAATCCTGGATATTTGGCTTTCATTTTTTGGGCTGCTTCTTCTGCTATTCCTGGAGCTGCTCCTAAAAAATAAACCGTAAATGAAGTATCCTTCATTCGTTGAAATAAATTTTGAACAGTATCATATCCAGCTACTCTCTCTGGAAGGGGATTCTTGCCCAGCCTAGATGCGATGACAACACCAATGCCATCAGGTATTACTAAGTCTCCATTTTGCAAAACTTCAGCGAATTCTTGATCTTCCCTAGCTGTCATAATCATTTCAGGATTTGGCGTATAAACACTCTTACACTCATCTCCCTGCATAAATGTTAAAATTTGTTCTATGGTTTGTTCCATCGTAATAATATCAAAAGGAACCCCCAAAACACTGATTCTTTTTCCCATGTTTTTCTCCCTTCTTACTATTATAGATATATGAAGCAAAGCTAAAATCTAGTATACAGAATCATTTAAACTTCTTTTATTATAGTATGTCCTGAATCATCTGTAAAGAACGCAAGAATGACATATAAAAACCAGAAGGTTTTCCTTCTGGTCTTTTTATTTTCTTAATAATTCTAACAAAAACTCATCATTTTTTTTTGCTTTTTTAATAAGATCTTCTGATATTTTTTCTAATTTTCTTACTTCTTCATCATAGTATTTAAAAAGATATCCAATTTGGGCTTGTATTTTTTCCACCTCTAATTGAAAAATATCTCCTGCTGTCGGCATTTGTAGAACTTGCAAATAATAATCTACTTTGGGGTCATAGGCAAATCCTACCATAGGCACCTTTTGAATCCCTGCAAAAATCAAAGTATGAAGTCGCATACTTAAAATAAGTTTCATTGTTCCAACAATCCCTAATAACTCCCTTGAATCATATTGATGTGTTAATAAGTAAGCCTGATTTTTCATTGTTTTCTGTACTTCTTGACTCATACTCAAATCATGAGGATATTGCATGGGAATAAAAACAATGTGGACTTGGTAATGATCCACAATGTAATCACAAATGGCTGCAATCTGAGGTAGAAACAGATGAGACTGTTTCCAATCCCGAACTGAAACACCTACCAAAGGACGATCCAAAGGAATATCCTCTTCTTGTAACAATGTAAAAGCTTGCTCCTTCGAAATACCTTCTAATGTAAAAACAGGATCTGCTGTTACATAGATCGGGGGTTTCTTAATTCCCAATTTATCTACTTCTTTTTTTGATAATTCTTCCCTTAAGGTAATCAGATCCACTTCATTAATAATTTTCTTTACTAGTTTTCGATTGTATGATTTATTTAGGGGACCAATCCCATTGGAATACAGCATAACCTTTTTTCCCATTAGCTTTGCAATACGAATAATACTTAGATAATACAAGAGTGAACGTGTACTAGTCTCATCTTGTAATAAAGTACCTCCCCCGCTTAAAATAAGATCTGCTTTTCGAATACCAGACAATACATGAAAAGGATGAAAGGCATGTAGTGCTTCAATTCCATAATTTTGTCGAGTATTTTGTGGATTATTAGAAAGTGCAGTGATATGAATATTAGGATCTAGTTGCTGAAGATTTGAAGTAATAGCCATTAAAATCGATTCATCTCCACAATTTCCAAAACCAAAATATCCCGAAATCAATACTCTGCTCATAAACGTTCCCTTCTTCAATTCATTATCTCATTCTACATTTCATAGGGTTTAACAATAGGAGAACGGGACTTCTCTTCCCATCCTTCATACTGATTTCTCATAAACATAATAAAAGCTGCAACAATCCAAAAGTAAGTCACCATCGTAGGTACTTCAAAAATATTTTCTCCAAAGTTATGAATCATAACTCCAAGTAAACCTGCTAAAGCTCCTTGTACCAAAGTACAATCATGACGATCTGGAATCAGTCGAACAGTGCGATAACCCCATATGAAAACTTGGTACAATAGAAAAAACAAGAGCCCTAACCCAACAAAACCCATTTCTACTAAGGTTTTCATATAATAATTATCCATATAAAAAGGGGAGAGCTTATTATTCATTGCAACGGCTCCACCATAACGTCCTAACCCTAGGCCCCACCATATATTAGACTCTTTAAGGGCTTCCCAACCTTCTAACCAACGGTAAAGCCTTCCACCTTCTGCACTTCTTTCCCAATAAGCAGGAGAAAGCATATATAAAATACGATTGGAAATAGAAGGAACAAACAAATAAATCAAAAGTCCTCCAATAAAAACAGGAATAATAAAACGTTTATCTTTCATAAGAAAGAAAAATACAATAGCAACTCCAAAACCAAGCCAAGCTCCCCTGGAAAAGGTAACCAAAAGGCATAGCGACATTATAAAAGTACTACCTAAATAAAATATTTTTTTGATCAAATCCTTTTCTACAAAAAAGAGAGATAAGGCCATAGGAGCAAATAAGGTCATCACACTCCCTAATACATTGGGACTATAGACAATCGAGTAAGCACGAGTCCGAATGGTCTCCGTGCTATCTACCCAGTTTCCTAACATTTCTGCTCCTGTCACATATTGATAAACTCCATGAGTACCTAAAGCGGTCCCTACAAGGACTAAACCTATAAATAATTTTTTAGCTCCTTCTCTTGTATGAAGCAGTTGAATCACAAGAAAATACCAAAACATATATTGAACTACCGCTCTTAGTCCCTCAATTCCTATATGTAAATCCAAAGAGTTTAAGCTTACATGAGTGATTCCTAAACCAATAAAGAGAAATAAAGGAACGTCTAAAGGAGTCCATTTATACTTTTGCTCTTTCCGATTTACAACAACTTTATATCCCCATAAAACAAGGCAACCTAATAAAAGCAACTCATCCCATACACTACCTAAAAGAGTACTTCCTGCAAATTTTCGCATTATAAAATTGATAAAGACAAAAAGAGCTAAAATATAGGTTGCTTTTTCATAATCATATAGAATGAAAATTCCTAGGGCAATAACAGCCAATAAAGGAACAGCAATTAAAAATCCTTTCCATGCTGCCAATGCTCCAAATAACAATCCACCTAAAAAGATTAGGAAAAAATTGACTTTCTCCATATTATCACCACATTTCAATTCTTAATTCGATCATACAATCTTTTAAGTCCGCTCTGTTGCCAATAAAAGAAAATCGTTTTTCCCCAAAATTGTAGAATCAAAGACCCAAGTAGTAAAAGAGAAAAAACCCATATTCTACGAAGTACCCATGTACTACGAAACGTATGAATCACTCCATACCCTAGAGTCCACCCCCACAAAAATCGACTTCCGTAAATCCAAGGTCCTTGTTCAAATTGTTTTTTGCCTTCAACAAATAAAGAAACAATCAGGCTCTGTTTTCCAATGGTATGTAATCCATCAAAAAAAGGAGCTGTTTTTTCATTTCTATCTTGTGTCCATCTGAAAATAGAAGATTCCAAATAACGAGGTTTCTTATTGATATACAAAGTCCACTTTTTACAACATAAGCTTTGTTTATTCCATTGTTTCCATTTCTCTGCTACTTTTTTAAATGTACTATGCTGGTACCAAACACATATCATTAGTGTCCATCTCCCAATGATACTATTGGCAAAGTACCCTTTTAATTTCATTGGCATTGTACTCACCTCTTTAGAAATTCAATGGATTCAATTAGTCCTGATGCTTGAGCCGTTTGATTTTTTACCCAATGATAAGCACCTATACGAATTTCTTGGCCTCCAATTTCAATAATAGGCCCTTTTACTGCAACAGTAGCTTCAATGGTAAATACAATATCTTTCAAAACAGGATGTGTAGCCGTTTTGATTTCACCTTCTGCTGTTTTAACATATACTTTTGCTGGCTCATAGGTAAGAGAAGTTACTTTTGCACTAACAAAATTTTGTTTTGCAAATAATTGATCGCCTTCTTTAAATGCTAATGCAACTTCTTCTGGCATTTCTTTCGCTCGTACTGTATAGATAATAGATTGTTGTTCTGATGCATTGCCTCCAAAAGTGCTTTTTCTTGTAATTCCCCTATATCCAATTCCCACAATAAGTAACAACAAAACAAGCAAGACAGTTAAATCCACAATATTTATCAAACCAAATAACTTTCCTTTTTCATCTACTATTTTCATTGATTAACTCCTTTCTTCCCTTTGCTCTTCTTCTTGTTCTTCTTCTGGATCTGCTCATAAATATGAATATGCTGTTTTACCATTTGTTCTGCTGAAAATCGTTCTTTCACCTCTTGGTAAAAAGTTTCTCCAAGAACCTTTCTCTTTTGAGGATCTAGAGCTAATTCTTCAATATATTCCGCTAGACAATCCACATCTCCCACTGGAAATAAAAGTCCTGAATGATTATGCTGGATCATTTCAGGAATTCCCCCTACTTTAGAGCTAATAGTCGCTTTTTTTTGTCTTGCGCACTCTAATAAAACATAAGGAAATCCTTCACTATAAGAACTAAGCACATGAATATCAATGGCATTATAAAAAGAAACCATATCATCCACATGACCTAACAAATGAACATGAGATTCCAATTTATGTTGGTGAATTATTTTCTCATATTCAGATCGTGTCTCTCCTTCTCCCGCAATCAAAAAATGAATAAAGGGATATTTCCTGATTACTTTTTGGGCTGCTTTTAATAAAATTTCAATTCCTTTTATGGGATGAAGGCGTACTGCACTTCCTATATAAACCTCATCTTCCTTATAAGAGAGATCATATTTTTTTAAAAAAGAGCTAGGATCTTGCACCTTTAGATGTGAATTCATATCAATACCATTATATGTAACAAAAATTTGTTCTGGATTAAAATGTCGCTTTTCTAACAATTGCTTAAAATCTTCTGTTACTGCAATCTGATAAGGAATTCTTCGAAGAGCTACGGAATTAATATTCGTGTAAATCCATTTTTTATATAAGCTTTCTGTAAAATCCAAACGATAATCACTATGGATGGTGGTTACAATAGGAATGTCAATAAATGCCTTTAAAAACACAGCTATAAAATTAGCTCGAGCACCATGACAATGTAAAAGATCATATTTCCCTTCTCTTACTATCTTTTCAAGGTTTTTTACAATGGATAAATTATAGCGTTTTTTTTGTATAACGACTGTTAAGGGAATTCCAGCTTCTCTCGCTGCCCGCGTAAAATCCCCTTCCATCATACAAACAAGCATAACATCCATATGGTTTTTTAACTCTTTCAGCAGAGTGATGACATGGGTTTTCGCTCCCCCTGTATCTCCACCACTAATTAGATGTATTACTTTCATCATCCATCGCTGCCTTCCTATGAATCTTTTAAAGCTGCGTCCAATACTTGGGCTAGCCTTTTCGTTAACATCTTTCTTTCATATTGTTGGATTTCTTCCCAATTTGGATGAACCATTTCTTTTTTCTCATCCCATTTTTCATACAATATGTGGATATTTTGTTTTATTCCAGGAACATCTTGACTATCTGCAACGTACCCTGTTTGGGTTTCCTTTAATAAAGCTGCAGCCACCCCTGCCTCTGGTGCTAAGGCTAAGATAGGACGCCCTGTATTGATATACTCAAACACCTTGCCTGTATAAAAAGTCTCTGCTCCTCGTCCTGCTCCTATAATCAATAACAATACGTCGGATTCCAATAACTTTTCAATGCTATCACGATGTTTCATATAAGGAAGTATCTTTACAACTTTCCCTAAACCATATTTTTCTATTTTTTCGTCCATGCTTTTTTTAACATACTCTCCGATTAAACGAACCTCTATTTTCTCTTCTTCTACTTTTTCTTCTTTTATCAACTCATGAAGAGCCTGAAAAAAAGAATCCGGTTTTCGTCGGCCATACATGGCACCAGTATAGGTAATAATCATTTTTTCATTATGCGGTACTTCTCGTTCAAGACCATTAAAATCGTCTTCATCATATCCGTTGGAAATCACAACAGAATTTTTATTCGTTAACACAGAATAATCTTTTTGAAAATTTTGTAGCATAATGGGCGTGTTGGTAATAAAAAAGTCACAATTTTCAACGACTGCCTTTTCCATTTCCTTTTCTTTTTTCATACGAATTTTAGAATAATTCATGTCTAAAATATAAGGATTATTGGTCCATTCATCACGAAAATCAACAACCCAAGGAATATGAGGAAACTCTTTTTTTAAATAAAGCCCTAGTAAATGATCACTATAAGGGTAGGAAGTAGTATAAATAACATCTATTTTTTCTCGAGTGACCACTTCTTTAGCTACCTCACGATTAAAAAATTGCCATACTCTTTCTCCATCTGGATAAATCAACTTTCTTGAAATCCATTTGCCTCCTAAGCCAAAAATCCCTGGCCATTCTCGCATATCATAAGGCTTTGTACGAATGATTTTCAAATCTTTGGACACATCTTCTAAAAGAGAAGGATCTTGAATATGATTCTTTACTTCTTGCCGTGTGAAAACAATAGGCTCCCAATCAAATAAAGGTAGGTATTTTGCAAATTTAGCTGTTCGCTGTACTCCAGCTCCTCCCATCGGCGGAAACTGATAAGCGATCATAAGTACTTTTTTCATAGGATAGATCCCTCATTCTTTTTCCCTAGTAAGAAATAATGAAACCCTACTTGATTTAAATCCTTTTCGTCCCAAAAATTACGAGTATCTAAAATCATAGGATCCTTCATAACTTGTTTCATTCGTTGAAAATCCAAATGTGCAAAAGCTTGATGATTCACGCCTAAAATAACCAAACTACTATCTTCCAATGCTTTCCATAAATCTTTTTGTAAATAGGGGCAATCTTTTACATGTGGATCCACTACAACAAGCTCTATGTCTTCTTCTTGTTCTAAAAGGTGAATCAACTGAACTAAAGGACTTTCCCTCATATCATCAATATCTGGTTTATAAGTCACACCTAAAATAACTACTTTTTTTCTACCTTCTACAGTGCTCAAAATTTCCATTGAACGTTGTAATACATGAGCAGGCATACTGTCATTAATAGTACGACCTAAAGCAATCATTTTTGCTAATTGGGGCTGCTTTTCAATAATAAACCAGGGATCAATAGCTAGACAATGTCCTCCTACTCCTGGACCTGGCTGATGAAGATTCACCCTCGGATGTTGGTTAGCCAATGCAATGACTTCCCAAGCATTAATATTCATAGCTTCACAAATCTTAGCCAATTCATTCGCCAAAGCAATATTTACGTCCCGGAAAGTGTTTTCCATTAACTTACACATCTCAGCTGTTGTTGCATCCGTCAAGAAAATATCTCCTTTTACAAAGGTTCGATATAAATCCCGTACTGCTTCACAAGAACGTTGGTTTATACCTCCTACAATTCGATTGTTTTCTACCAACTCCATTAAAATTTTGCCTGGGAGAACCCGTTCTGGTGAGTGAGCGACAAGAAGTTCTTCCCCCACCTTTAGACCTGACTGAGATAAAATAGGCACTAAAAGTTCTTCTACAGTCCCTGGAGGAGAGGTAGATTCCAAAACAACAATATTCCCTTTATGTAAATAAGGTATCATGGACTGTGCTGCTGCTTCTACATAGCTCATATCTGCTGTTTTATCTTCCTTCATGGGAGTCGGTACAGCAATAATAAACACATCCGCTTCTGTTGGTTCCGTTGAAGCTGTAAGATTACCTGATGTTACCGCTGCTTGAACCATAATATCCAAGTAAGGCTCTTCAATAATAATCTTTCCTTGGTTTAACGCTTGTACCACATCTTGATTCACATCAACTCCAACAATTTGATGTCCATGTGTAGCAAACATCGCCGCCGTAGGTAATCCTATATATCCTAAACCTAAAATACAAATCTTCTTTTTCATATTTATATACAACCTCCCTTACCCAACATTAAGAGTATCGATATTCATTTCCTTTTAAGTTTATCATGTCTCTATAAATTGTCAATTTATTTTTCTTCTATCTACGCTTTTTAATCAGCTTTGCCGGATTTCCTCCTACAATGGAATACGGCTCCACATCTTTAGTTACAACTGCTCCCGCTCCAACAACCGATCCTGTTCCAATGGTAACTCCTGGTAATATAATCACACGGGCTCCAATCCAAACATCATCTTCAATCACAACAGGTTTTGTAGGTCCATCTCCTTGATCCATCATGGGAATCTGGGCGTTCTGGATCTGATGGTTCCTTGTATAAATCAATACATCCGGTCCCATCATTACATGATTTCCAATGGTTAAGGGCCCCTGTACCCTACAATGTAAGCCCAAGCCTGAGCGTTCTCCGATACGAATGTCTTTCCCTGATCCAAAAAAAGCCCCGTGTTCAATATTACAGGTTTTGGATGCATAGGGAAAAATTCTACGACAAAGAGCTCGACGAATCTTTTTGGCTCCTAAAGAATACCAAGCATCGGAAGCTGGCAAATGACGAGCAACAAAATAATATAACCCTAAAGCAATCCAACGCATTTACTTCCCCCCTTCTCCATGCTTTTTATTGGTACGATTTAAAAATATTTTGCATTCTGATTTAATTTCCCCTGTTAGGTACAAACAAACAAAATAAATAATAATTCCCTGTACAACCAATAAACCTAAAGTTACTAAACGGATGGACCATCTTTGTTTTAAAAAATAAAGGATTCCACCCATAAAGAGTCCACTCCCTAAAATACGTAAAAAAGTTTTTAGGGGAAGATGCCATTTCAATTTTTTACGGCTACCTATATAAGACATGATAAAATACACCCCATAAGCAATCATGGTAGTCATAGCAGCTGCTTGGTATCCATAACGTGGAATACACCATAAATTTAATAAAACATTAATGGTAGCACTAACTAAACTATAGTAAAAAACCATTTTTGTTGTGGCTGTTAATTCCCAAACTTTATTGTTGTATTCAGTAAGTCCTAATAATCCCATTCCCATGGCAACCCAAATCATAACAGGCCATCCAGGTACATAGGCTTTATCTAAAAAAACTGTAGCCAAGGGACAAGCCAATACTGAAATTCCTATGATGGCTGGAATCACTAAGATTAAATAATAACGCACTGCTTGGGATAATAAAACTTTCGTATATTCCACATCTCCTTCATTCCACGTTTGTAAAATCATAGGATAAACTCCACGCATAACCCCTGTTAAAATCAGATTAAAACCTGCTGCCACTAGAGAATAATTACCATAATAGATGGCTACATAAGAACTATTATAAAAATATTGAATCATGTATCGATCAGATAAGTTTAATACAGACATGGTAAATGTGACTCCTAGTAATGGAAGACCATAGTGCAAAAAACTTTGCAACATGGTCTTCGAACAGTATTTCCAACGAATATACCGAAAAATCTTTAAGCGATAACTAATCAAAACCATTACTATCAAGTCAACAAAAGCATAAACAAGTAGTAAATATTCGATTTGAGAAGAGAAAAAAAACACAATGACTGTAATAAAAAGCAACTTCATTCCAATGGAAAAAACAGCTATTATACCATTGAATAAAATACGTCTTTGAGCGGCTAATAAACTAAGTAAAATTTGTGCTCCACTAAAAAATACAAAAACAAAAAAACCTAACCAAGACAATCGAAGGAGAGAAGGTTGGATTCGATTGGACATTATTTTTAAAAAAACACCCGTTCCTCCCAACATAAACACATTCACGAATAACCAAGCAAAAAAACTAGTAGAATAAAATGCTGGTAACTGTTCATCTCGTTCACTACTATCAAAATACCGAAAGACAGAATGCATAAGCCATCCTAAAAAAAAAGCTTCCATCGTCATAACCGTTGTATTAATTAACGTATATTGCCCAAAATCATAAGGATCAAAATAACGAGTATAGAGGGAAAGGGCTAAGATTCCTAAAACCCCTTCCAGCATTTTTGCAATTAGAAAGACTAAAGTATCTTTTGCCATTCCCCTTTTTTTTAATTGTAAAGAATCCATTATCAGCACCTCATCGTCCAACACAATCGATATCAAATAATTTTCCCATCATACTTCATGATTTATTGTATTCTATAATCACCACGGATCATAACCCATCCATCTGCATCCATTTCAAATCCTCGCCCATCAGAACGTGGAATCAATAGTAAATGATATTGTGGAATGGTTTCTTGCTGCTTAATATCCGTACCTGCTGTTATATTTTGCAGTCCACCAGATTCACTTGCGATGGCTTTCGCTCGACCACTACGTAAAATCATTTCTGTTCCTTGTTCTCCTATGATTGTTTGTCCCTTTTTAACCTCGATGACTTCATATGTAGGGGCTTTTACCCCTGCTTCTTTGATACGAAATTGAATCAAAAGATCTACTTGTTCTAATAGTTCATCTTTACTCATTGGCAATGAGGGCTTATTCGTTTCACTATCAGGATTGGAAGGAGTTGTTTTTCCTTGAATCATACTTAAAATCTCATTAATTCTACGATCTACATAACTTTTAGAAACCAAAGGATCTCCTTGACTACCTGGTTCTAATCCTGCTTCTACCCAATCCAAAGGAAAAAACAAAATAACCAATAACATTATACTAAAGATTCCTATTATCCAATTTTTTTTATTTCTCAACACTTTCGCCTCCTTTTTCTATTTCTATTTATTTTTTAAAAAGAGGTTG
>FZPS01000014.1_pt98 | contig 17044 bp, 16 predicted proteins | sample 1817821 | NCBI WGS metagenome assembly FZPS01 (sample SAMEA104158645, study PRJEB21678) | metagenome | place: Germany | collected 2015-04-21
AAATTCTTGGAAGATAGATAAAAATATTTTATATAATACTTATAAGATTAGTTTATTTCCTATGATTATTACTCTTAGTAATTTAATCATAAGGAAAGAAACTAATCTTTTTTATTTTCATAAAGTACTGTATTTTCAATGTACTAAATTTATATTTCATTGGGTGCTCTAGTTAGAAAATTAGATGTTAGTTCTAAAACAGTAAAAAATGATATAAAAAAGCTTAATGATTCACTAGGCAACTCAGCTTTTTAATTCCCCTCAAAGAAGAATGGCGTTTATTGTGTACAAGCTTATCAATAATGAAGAACCCTATCTAACTGATGACTTGGCTTATGAAATGAATGTTGCAAGAACAACAATAATAAACGATATTAAAAAAATCAAAGAAATACTAGCAAGTTACAATTTAAGCATCAATGGGAAGCCTAATAACGGTATTATCCTCCAAGGGAATGAATTAGACATAAGAAAGTTTATTCTTGGGAATATTTATGAAATTATTTATGAGGACTTCCAAATAGATGATGACATCATTGATTTTATAAAAGAAACAACTGATAAATATAAGTTTGATAAGACAACTTGGGACTTATTTATAAAGTCTTTAACAATAAGCTTTGACAGAGTAATAAATGGATATCCAATAAGCACCTTAAGCAATGAGTATGGAGAGCTTTTAAGGAGCTGGGAATTTAACTTAGTAACATACATCATAGAAGAAATTTCACAACATATACAAATTACTGAAGAAATATTAAATCTAGTATCGGATATAATTGAAAGAGTTCGATATAAAATGGGTTTAAATATTACTGAAGAAGATATTCTTGATGATTTCGTCTACCATATGGCTTTTTTAGTCAACCGATTAAAATATGGTGTCCGTATTAATAACCCCATGGTAGAAGATATAAAGGAAAATTATAAAGCTGCTTATAAGATGGCAGAATGCAGGGGGTAACAGTATTTGCTAGAGCAAAAAAATTAAAAGGTTTTGAGGGAAAGGATGTTGGTAATTTAACTGAAATAGACTGCAGGGGACTGGCAAAGCCCTTAAAAAAATCTATTTTAGAAGCCTCTTCAAATTATAAGGTTATTATGGGCGGTGGCCAAGTTGTAGAACCACCTTCTCCATTACAAAAATTATCTAGTCTTATTACACCGAAAAAAATAAAAGTTCATAATTAGAAAGGAGATATTTATATGGATTTTATTGTTAAGTTAGCAGAAGGATTTATGGGGTTGTTTGATGTTGGAGCATCAGTCTTTGTTAGTTGGGTATCAGGAATTGTTCCAAAGGTATTATTACTATTAATTTTTATGAATGCTTTGATTGCTTTAATTGGACAAGATAAGATTAACAAATTTGCAAAAGTTGCATCAAAAAACGTTATTTTAGCTTACGGAATTTTACCATTTTTATCAGCCTTCATCTTAGGAAATCCAATGGCATTATCCATGGGAAAATTCCTGCCAGAGAGAATGAAACCAAGTTATTATGCATCTGCATCTTATCACTGTCATACAAATAGCGGTATTTTTCCTCATATAAATGTTGGAGAAATATTTATTTACCTAGGAATAGCAAATGGAATTGAAACCCTTGGCTTAAGTACAGCGCCTTTAGCAATTCGCTATTTATTAGTAGGTTTATTAATGAATTTCTTTGCAGGCTGGGTAACAGACTTTACTACAAAGTATGTTATGAAACAACAAAAAATTGAATTAAGCAATGAATTTATAGCAGGGTAGTTAAGGAGGGAGTTCATATGGGAAAATATAATGCAATTAAAATAGTAAAAGGTAACGGTGGTTTTGGTGGTCCCCTTATAGTTAAACCAGAAGAAAATAAAGACACATTATTATACATTACAGGTGGTGGAGCTGAACCTGAAATAGTTGATAAAATAGTCAAGTTAACTGGATGTAAGGCTGTAAATGGATTTAAAACATCTGTTCCAGAAGAAGAAATATTCCTAGTTATTATTGATTGTGGAGGAACATTAAGATGTGGAATTTATCCACAAAAGAGAATTCCAACAATAAATGTTATGCCTGTTGGAAAAAGTGGTCCTTTAGCTAAATTCATAACTGAAGATATATATGTTTCTGCTGTAGGCTTAGATCAAATATCCTTAGTAGAAGCTGATGCAGCAGCTGTAGTTGCTGCCACTAAAGTAGAAGAAAAAGGAGAAGTTAAAAGAGAATTTAAATATAGTTCAGATAAGAAGGTATCTCAAACCCTTGCTGAAAATAGCAAATCAAGCATAATTCAAAAAGTAGGTTTGGGAGCTGGTAAGGTTGTAAATACATTATATCAAGCTGGCCGTGATTCTGTTCAATCAATGATTACGACAATACTACCATTTATGGGCTTTGTTGCATTGTTAATTGGTATAGTTCAAGGTTCAGGATTTGGTGACTGGTTTGCAAAAAGATTAATTCCCCTAGCAGGAAATGGAATAGGCCTTGTAATCCTTGGGTTTATCTGCTCAATTCCAGTATTATCAGCCTTATTAGGACCAGGAGCTGTTATAGCGCAAATAGTTGGTACTCTAATAGGGGTTGAAATAGGAAAAGGAAATATAGAGCCAAGTTTAGCTTTACCAGCCTTATTTGCTATTAATACTCAATGTGCATGTGACTTTATACCTGTTGGGTTAGGGCTAGCAGAAGCAGAACCTGAAACTGTTGAAGTTGGAGTTCCATCAGTGCTATATTCGCGTTTTTTAATCGGTGTACCTAGAGTATTAGTTGCATGGGTTGCAAGTATAGGATTATATAAATAACTTTTAAATTTTGCGAAGCAAAATAATGAAGAATGTACAATGAAGTCTATAGGAAGGTGAAGGAATGAGTAATAAAGTAATATACAAAAACAAAATAAAAATGCTAGGAAAATTAGCAGAAACATTTAGGGAAGAAGGGATGATAATATTATTTGGATGGAGTTCCATTTAAAATTACAGCAGTTGGAGACGTGGCTGAAAGGAATTTAGCAAGCTTAGGCCATATAACTGTTTTATTTAATGGAGCAACACAATCACCTTTACCGGGAACTATTTGCGTGGAGCAAAAGGAAATTCCAGATTTAAAAGTGGGAAGTGAACTTTCTATTTTAGCGTAACTTAGATATAAGAAATTAAAATCAGGGTTTATAGTAATAATATTTTAGGAGGATCTTTATGGGAAAATCATGGTTAAATTTAGAAGAGAAAACAGTAATTGTAACAGGGGGAGCATCTGGTATAGGAAGAGCAGTTGCACAAGAATTTCTAAATAATGGTGCAAATGTAGTTGTTTGTGATGTGAGTCCCAATAAACCTGAATTTAATAAAGAAAGAGGAAAATATGAATATGTTATTACAAATGTTGTAGATAAAGAAAGTGTAAAGGAAATGATATCTAAAGCTAAGAAGGCCTTTGGAAAAATTGATATAATAGTAAATAATGCAGGAATCAACATTCCTAGATTATTAGTGGATGCAAAAGAAGCAAATGGGAAATATGAGTTAGATGAATACGTTTGGGACAAAGTTATGAATGTAAATGTAAAAGGAGTGTTCAATTGTACTCAAGCAGCAGCCAGAGAAATGATAAAACAAGGTAAGGGCGTAATAATTAATATGTCATCTGAAAGTGGCCTTGAAGGTTCAGAAGGACAAAGTGTTTATGCAGCAAGTAAGAATGCAGTAAATTCATTAACTCGCTCATGGGCAAAAGAATTAGGAAAACTAGGTGTGAGAGTTGTAGGTGTTGCACCTGGTATATTAGAAGCTACATTCATGGTGTTACATATAATGTAGCTGGTGGAAAAACTAGAGGATAATATATTGGAAGTATTGCTATAATTTTGATTCTAAATATTAGTTAAATATGTTATAATATATAGAGTAAATTATAATATAAATTCAAAAATTGTCGGAGGTATGAAGATGAAAAAAGGTTTAAGATTAGACTTATCTAAAGTAGAACCATATGCAAAAGTTACAGAACTAGAAAAAATGGCAGCAATGGTAAAGGGAGCTCACGAAACTCTTCATAATGGAACAGGAGCAGGAAGTGATTTCTTAGGATGGGTAGACCTACCTGTTAACTATGATAAAGACGAATTTTCTAGAATAAAGAAGGCAGCCGAAAAAATAAAAGGAAATTCAGATGCTTTAATAGTTATAGGAATTGGTGGATCATATCTAGGTGCAAGAGCAGCTATAGAAATGTTAAATAACAATTTCTACAATGTACTTAGCAAGGAAAAGAGAAATAACCCGCAAATATTCTTTGTTGGAAATAATATAAGTTCAACATATATGGCTGACCTTTTAGATGCAATAGAAGGTTTAGACATTAGTATAAATGTTATTTCTAAATCAGGTACTACAACAGAACCTGCAATAGCATTCAGAATATTTAAAGACTACTTAGAAAAGAAATATGGAAAAGAAGGATCAAAAGAAAGAATCTTCATAACTACTGATAAAGAAAAGGGAGCTTTAAAATCATTAGCTGATGAAGTTGGATATGAAACTTTTGTAGTTCCAGATGATGTTGGTGGAAGATACTCAGTTTTAACTGCAGTAGGTTTATTACCAATAGCAGCAGCTGGAATTGATATAGATGAAATGATGGAAGGAGCTAGAGATGCAAGAGAAGCATATGCTACTCCAGACCTTGAAAACAACGACTGCTACAAATATGCAGCAATGAGAAATATATTATACAATAAGGGTAAGGATATAGAAGTTTTAGTTAACTATGAACCAAACCTACACTTCTTCAATGAGTGGTGGAAACAACTATATGGAGAATCAGAAGGAAAAGACCAAAAGGGTATATTCCCAGCAGCTGTTGACTTCTCTACTGACCTTCACTCAATGGGACAATTCATCCAAGAAGGTAAAAGAAATATGTTTGAAACAGTTCTTAACGTAGAAAAGGCTAAGAGAGAAATAACTATCGAAGAAGCAGAAGGCAACTTAGATGGATTAAACTTCTTAGCAGGAAAGACTGTTGACTTTGTTAATAAGCAAGCATTTAGAGGAACATTATTAGCTCACAATGATGGTGGAGTTCCTAACATGGTATTAAATATTCCAGAACTTAGTGCTTACTACTTTGGATATATGGTTTACTTCTTTGAAAAAGCTTGTGGTATAAGTGGATACTTATTAGGAGTTAACCCATTTGACCAACCAGGTGTTGAAGCATACAAGAAAAACATGTTTGCTTTACTTGGAAAACCAGGATTTGAAGATTTAAAGGCTGAATTAGAAGCTAAATTAAAATAATGAGAATAATAGTAGATGGAGATGCCTGTCCAGGTATCTCCATTATTAAAAATGTAGCAAAAAAATATAATCTCCCCTTAATAGTATATTGTGATATTAATCATTATATTCAGTTAGACTATGGGGAAGTAAAAGTAGTAGACTGTGGTTTCCAAAGTGTAGATATGTATGTTGTAAATACCTGCAAGTCAAATGATGTGGTAATTAGTCAAGATTATGGAGTAGCAGCCCTATGTTTAGGAAAAGGTGCTCATTTACTAAATCCAAAAGGATTTTTATATACAGAAGAAAATATAGATAGGATGCTTGAACAAAGACATATTTCCCAGAAAATAAGAAGAGCTGGGGGAAGAACTTCAAATCCTAAAAAAAGAACAAGAGAAGATGATTTACGATTAGAAAAGAACCTAATTAATATAATAGAATGTAATTTAAAGAGATAAACTGTAGAAAAATAAATAATAGTTTATCTTTTTTTTATATATTATTGACAAATTTCTGTTAAATATTTCTTATGTAAACTGTATAATATAATTATGGTAAAAATGAGATAAATAGGGTGTGAATTGAATGAGTGAATTACTAATTACTTTTGATAAAGAAAGTCCATCATTAATTGATGAAAAAATAAAGATTAAAGCAATTGCTGAGGAAAGGGAATCCTTAGAATATAAATTCTTAGAGGGTAAGCCAGGAGAAAGAAATTTAATCTGGAAGCCTATCCAAGATTTTTCTACTAAAAATGAATGTGAATGGAAACCAATAAAACCAGGTGAATATATGATAATGGTCCAATCTAAGGATAAAAAATCAAATATCTTAAAAAATGCAAAGGCCATATATAAAATAAAAACTTCTAAAGAGGAACTTTCTAACATTAAAGAAAATAAAGAGAAATTAATAAAAAGTATAATTACAGAAAAAGATAGCCTAATATTAGGAGAAAAAATAAATATAGAAGTTATGGGTAAAGAAGATGAAGAACTTCTATATAGGTTTTTAATAAAGGGCAATCATGATTGGGAAATTATTAAAGACTACAGTACTGAAAATAAGTTAACCTACACTACTATAGAAAATGGAAATATAGAAATATTAATTGAATGTAAAAGGTTAGCTTCTGAAGAAAATGTAGAAGACTTCGAAAGGCTAACTTTTAAGGTTATGGACCAGCCAAAGGTAGAAATTGAATCCTTTGAATGCTTATCAGAAAACATACTAGTAGATAAGGAACTTATTTTTAAAGTTGGAGTAAATTGCGATAAAACAAGAACAATATTATATAAGTTCGTAAAAATAAACAGCAATGGAAGAGCTACCTGCATCCAAGACTACTCAACAAATAATATAATAAGTTATACTGAAGGCACAAAGGGAGAATATAAGCTTATGTGCTATGTAAAGGATCTATTTTCTAATAAGAGATTTGATGACAGAGCTTATATTCAGTATAAGGTAAAGCCCTACAATGAAATAAGAATAAGAAAGTTCAGCTCAGATTTAAATGAGCCTCAAGTAGTTGGAACAAAAATAGATTTTAGATCTTCAGTTAATGGGGGAAAAGAAGTTTTATATAGATATATAGTTGAGGGTCCAGTTGCAGAGGATACAGGCTATACAAGATCCAAGCTATTTACTTGGGAACCAAAGGCAGAAGGAAATTATAAGATAATTTTAAAAGTTAAGGATAGTTCCTTTGAAGCTAATGATGAAAAAGATTATGAAGATATTAAGGAAGCTTCCTTTACTATTGAGAAAAAAGCAGAAAGGCCTGTAAGAATCTTAGATATTATTACAAGTAAAGATAGTGGTTATATAAAAAATGAGCCGATAAATATTAAGATAAAAGCAGAAGGTGGAACAGAACTTAAATATTCCTTTATAGTTTATAAAGATGGAGTTGAAAAGGAAAGGACAGACTATGGTTTAACAAACTGGATAAACTTCACTCCAGAAGAAAGCGGAGAATATGAACTTGAAGTAAGGGTTTTAGATAAATATTCAGATAAGGAATTTGATGTTCATAACTTTATTTACTTTAAAGTAAGAGACTATCAAGTTGCAGAAATAGATTACCTCCTTTTATCCCAAAAAGAAATATATTTAGTGGGTGACATAATAGATATTGAAACAATTGTTCAAAATACAAAAAATGTTCTGCTAAGATATGTAACTAAAATAAATGGCCATGAGGTAGAGGATACAGGCTTTATTAAAAATAAAAGGTTTAAAGTAAAACCAAAGGCTCCGGGAAAATACACCTTTGAAATTTATGCTAAAAATGTATTATGCACTGAAGACTATGATGTAAAAAAGGAAGTTTCAGTTTATGTTCATGATGCAGTACCAGTCACGAAAACAAAAATTAATATAAAAGAAAAAGAAATTAAGGTTAATAAGGAAATGACCTTTGAAGTTTCAAGTGAAGGCGGAAGAGATGTCTGCTACGAATTTTATATTATGGAAAAGGGAACTTGGGTTAGGGTCCAAAGCTATAGCAAGAAAAGCTACTATACCTTCCTGCCTTTTTCAACAGGAAAATATAGGATTCTAGTTTTAAGTAAAAGCTATTATAAAAAGGTAAACTATGAAGATTATTCTACCTTAGAATTTGAAGTTATGCCTTAAGTAATGGGAAATTCCTTCGATAATAATAAAAATAGAGATTTTGGGAGGGTACAAGGTGAAAATTCCACAGGTAGAAGGTTACTTAGGAAGTGTAATGACTAGGAAAACACTAAAAGAAGCTTTAGGAGATGGTTACGAATTTGAATTAGTATACGAATCTCTTATTAACAGCGACAATTATAAAAATATGTTAACTGAATCTGAAGAAACCTATATTCCAGTATCTTCAGGACAAAACCTAGAACAAATTCCATTAAGATATAGACAAGCCCCAGTACTGACTGGAGAATTGCATTTAGAGGATATAGATTATAAAGATGATACAAATATCACTAGTACTATAAATGATGCAAGCAGCACAATTAAGGCAAGTAAGATAAACGAAGAGTCTTATAATATGGATACCATTTATAAGACCGTTGATAAATACGCTTCAAAGTATGGAGTAGATAGAAATTTAGTTCTTGCTATTATAAAACAAGAATCAAACTTCAATCCCAATGCAACTTCCCATGCAGGAGCAAAAGGACTTATGCAGCTAATGGATTTCAATTCAGAAGCCTATGGACTAACAAACCCATACGATATAGAACAAAATATAGAAGGTGGAGTTAGACATATAAAAAGTTACCTAAACATGTTTAACGGAAACCTAGAAATGGCACTAATGGCTTATAACGGAGGTCCAGGAACAATGGAAAGAAGGGGAGTTAACTCTCCAAATGATCTATACAAAATGCCGCAAGAAACACAAAACTATGTGCCAAAGGTGCTAGCTTACTACAAAGAGTATAAAAAAGGTTAAAAACCTTTTTTAGTGTGGAGTGTGGAGGACTGAGTGTGGAGTGTAGTTCAGTTTTCAGTTTTTGGATTTTAGTTTCAAAGTTTGAAGTAAATAAAATTATGGGCTTTCTCACAAAATATTTTGTGGGAAAGCTTTTTTAGTCTATAATTATATAAAATGGATATTTTCAGTTTGCTAAAAATCCTTCACAGTTGTAAACTGTTAATTGTTAACTGATAATTGAAAGGTTGGTGCATATAGATGGAGCGTTTAGATAAGGTTTTATCAAATTTAGGCTATGGAACAAGAAAGGAAATAAAGCAGGTAGTTAGAAAGGGTTTCGTTGAAGTAAATGGAGAAATAGTTAAAGATAGTGGAATGCAAGTGGATCCAGAGGCAGATAAAATATTTATAAATGGAGAAGAAATATTTTATAGAGAATATATATATTTAATGATGAATAAGCCAGATGGTGTTGTTTCAGCAACTTTTGATAATAGAGATGAAACGGTTATTGACTTACTAGAAATTGATCATCAAGTTTTTGATCCATTTCCAGTTGGAAGATTAGATAAAGATACAGTGGGATTACTATTTTTAACTAATGATGGAGAATTAAATCATAGATTGATTTCACCAAAATGGAAGGTAGATAAGGTTTATTATGCAAAGATAAATGCTAAAGTTACAAACAGGGATGTTAAAAGATTTAAAGAAGGAATTACTTTAGATGATGGATATGTTTGTAAGGAAGCTATACTTGAAATACTAAGTGCTTCTGATGAAGAATCAGAAGTAAAAGTTACAATTCAAGAAGGAAAATTCCATCAAGTTAAAAGAATGTTTGAAGCTGTGAATAAAAAGGTGACATATTTAAAAAGAATAGAATTTGGAACTATAAAACTAGATGAGGACCTAGAAGAGGGAGAATACAGGGAACTAACTGAAGAAGAAGTTGCAATTTTGAAGGGATTTTAACGAACATTAATTAAAAATGAAGGAATAACATTCAGAAAATGCAAGTTTTCAATGATTTTTTATAAAATTACTTGCATTTTGATGCAAGATACCATATAATAATTTTGCAAGGATAAATAAAAGGAATAAATAGCCCCCTTTTTATTTATTGCTTATTGCTAATGCGCAACCTAGCCCCAAGGGTTGCGTTTTTTCTTTGCCAAAAATCAGGGGTTAAACATTTACATCAGTAAAAAATAAGAAGAATAATTTACTGTGAAAGAATTATAAAAAAAGTGTTAAAAATATATTAATGGAAATTAATTATTTATTAATACGTTTAAATTATATAGCTTTATATAAAGATCAAAGAAATTAATGAAGGAATTGGTGAAATAAATCCTGCAAAGTTATTAATATATGAATGAAAAAAATCATTATATATTTAATTATTTAATAAAGAAGAGTTTATAAAGAATCTATGCTCAAGTGACAAGGAGTAATTTCCTTATTAAATGTTAATAATTAAATGTTAATGGTTAAATGTTAATGGATAATTATTAATATGATATAATATGTTAATAATACGAAAGGAGTCTAGATACATGGATTTAAAATCTTTACTTAATAAAGAGCAGTATGAAGGAGCTACTACTGTTGAAGGTCAAGTTTTGATATTAGCCGGTGCTGGTTCAGGTAAAACTAGGGTTTTGACCCATAGAATAGCTCATATGATAGAAGACTTAGGAATTTTACCTTATAAAATCTTAGCAATTACTTTTACTAATAAAGCAGCTAAAGAAATGAAAGATAGGGTAAGAGTATTAATAGGTGACAAGGCTGATGATATGTGGATATCAACCTTCCACTCAACCTGTGTAAGAATTTTAAGAAGAGAAATTGAAAAATTAGGATATAATAAAAACTTTACAATATATGATACACAAGATCAAAAAACCTTAATAAAAGAATGCATGAAGGCATTAAGAATTAATGATAAGGATCTTACAGACAGAGAAATAATAAGCAAAATAGGCTCAGCTAAAGATAATATGCAAACTCCTAGTGCCTATATGAGAGAACATGAAAACAACTTTAAAGAAAAAAAGATAGCTCAAGTTTATGAAATGTATCAAAAAAGACTAAAGGAAAACAATGCCTTAGACTTCGATGATTTAATTTTTAAAACTGTTGAATTATTTAAAAAAGATAAAGAAACCCTAGAATTCTACCAAAGAAAATTCCAATATATTATGGTAGATGAATATCAAGATACTAACAGGGTTCAGTACGAATTAGTAAGACTACTTGCTGATAAATATAAGAATATCTGCGTGGTAGGGGATGATGACCAGTGTTTAGTAGAGGGAGCTTTACTAGAAACTGAAAATGGTAAGGTAAAGATAGAAGAGTTACAACCTAATGATAAGGTTAATGTTGCAGCTGGTAACGGTGAAACTAATTTTATGCCTATAAAAGATATCTCTAAAAAAGAATATAAGGGAGATATAATAAAGGTAACAACTGAGAGCGGAAAAGTTATTAAGGGAACACCTAACCATATTACATTTACAAGGTTAATGTTATTAGAAGATAAATTTTATGTATATTTAATGTATAAAAATGGAGTTGGATATAGAATAGGTCAAACTTCATCAATAAGAAGTAGGAAAGGTACTTATGCAAGCGGATTAGCAGTTAGATTAAACGGTGAACAGGCTGATAAAATGTGGATACTTAAAGTTTGCAATAATAAATCAGAAGCTACTTATTATGAAGAATATTTTTCAGTTAAATACGGAATTCCTAAAGTGGTATTCAATAGTAGGGGAAGACATTTAACATTAACTCAGGAACAAATAAATAAACTATTTAATGAAATAGATACTTATTCAGCAGCTGAAAAATTAATGGATGATGAATATTTATATAGAGACTACGCTCATCATTTAAGTTCTGCTGTAATTAGAGGAGAAACTGTTAGAAAATATGTTAATGTAACTTTCTTCGGAGGGAAAAGGTCTCAAGAAAGAGGCTTATATAGCCATAGAATAGGATTAAATTCTTCGGGAAATGAAAGTAAAGAAAAGCTTATTAGTGAAGGATTTAATGTTAGAGATGGAAAAAGAAATACATTTAGAATTGAGACAGAACGTGCTTTGTATGATGATGCTGAAGAATTTGCTAGAAGTATAGCACAGGTAGAAGATGCTTATGAAATAACTAGAAAAGCAAAACTTACGGAGGATAATACTTTTAAGTTTATGCCTCTTGGAAGTTTAAAGGAAGGGCTTTCTTTAGCTATTTTTGATGGAGAAAAAATAGTTGAGGATAAGATAGTTTCTGTCGAAAGAGAAAGTTACAACGGATATGTTTATGATTTAAATATAGATCATGCAAGAAACTATATTGCAAATGATATTGTTGTTCATAATTGTATCTACCAATGGAGAGGCGCAGATATCAGAAATATTCTAGATTTCGAAAAGGACTATCCAGATGCAAAAGTAATAAAATTAGAACAAAACTATAGATCAAAGGGTAACATATTAAGTGCAGCCAATGAAGTTATAGTTAATAATGCAAATAGAAAAAGCAAGGTTTTAAGAACCGAACAAGAAGCAGGAAATAAAATAAAAATATATAGGGCATATTCAGATAATGATGAGGGAGATTTTGTTGCGAGTCAAATTAACAAAATTAAAGAAGAAGAAAACAAACGCTACAGCGATTTTGCTATTCTTTACAGAACAAATGCCCAGTCACGTATATTTGAAGAAAGTTTTAGAAGAAAGGCTATTCCTTATAAAATAGTTGGAGGAACAAGATTCTACGATAGAAAAGAAATTAAGGATATTTTATCTTATCTTAAGGTTTTAGTAAATCCAAATGATGGTGTATCCTTAAGAAGAATCATTAATGTTCCAAAGAGAGGAATTGGAGATGCAACAGTAAATAAAGTATTAGATTTTGCAGATGAATTTGAAATATCATTTTGGGATGCCATAACTACTGTTAGAAATATTCCAACCCTAACAGCAAGAAATTGTTCTGGAATAGAAAAGTTTGTAGAACTTATGGAAAATTTCATGGACTTAAGTGAAGTGATTCCAGTATCAAACCTAATAGAAACAATTCTTAAAGATACAGGTTACCTTGCAGAGCTTGAAAAGTCTGGAGAAATAGAAGATAAGAGCAGAATAGAAAACTTAAAAGAATTAGTTTCAGATGCTGTTGATTTTGAAAGAACCAGTGAAGATAAGAGTCTTTCTGCATACTTAGAAAAAGTTTCATTAGTTCAGGATACAGATAAATTAGAAGAGGAAGAAGATACAGTAGTATTAATGACAATTCACAGTGCAAAGGGATTAGAGTTTCCAGTAGTATTTATGGTAGGTATGGAAAATGGAATATTCCCAGGTTTAGCTTCCTTTAATAGCGAAGCAGAAATGGAAGAATCAAGAAGACTTTGTTATGTTGGTATAACAAGAGCAAAAGAACAGCTATTTATGACCTCTGCAGAAGTAAGAAGACAATTTGGTAGAACTGTTGCCTATGCTCAATCAGATTTTATAAACGAAATCAAGGCAAGTTTAAAAGAATATGTTTCAGGAAACCCTGAAAAGCAAGAAAAGAAACCAGTAATGTTTACGAGAGAAAGATATAATAATCCACATGGCCTAAGAGGAAACACTGAATTCAACAAAAAGCCAGTAAACAAAACAGTAGCTGATACTGGAGAATTCACCATGGGAAGAAAAGTAAAACACAGCAAATTTGGAGTTGGAACAATAGTTTCAATAGCAAAGGTCGGCGACGACAAAAAACTCACAATAGCCTTTGATCAACAAGGAATAAAGACACTAATGCTGTCTTTTGCAAACCTTGAATTAGTTTAAGAAAGTATGAATATAAAGGCTACGATAAATAGAAATGCTCGCTATATTCTTATTTCGCATATTCTATTTATCTACGCTAGGTTATATTTGTTACTTATATAATGTACAATGCACAATTTCGGAAATAATTCAGCCTAAGCTGAATTATAAAAAACATAATTAGTAGAAACTACGCAGTAGTTTCATCCTCAACTGTGAACTGTGAACTGTGCACTGTGAACTAAAAAAGTGCGTAGCACTTTTATTAAGGGGGTTTATCATGGATAAGAAAAAGAGAATTGAAGAATTAGTAGAAGAGTTAAATAGATACTCATATGAATACTATACTTTGGATAATCCGTCTGTAACAGATAGGGAATATGATGAAAAATATGATGAATTAAGAAAGCTTGAAGAGGAAACAAAGTATGTTCTTCCTTACTCTCCTACTTTAAGAGTTGGTGATGGAGTTTTAGAAGGCTTTAATAAATATACCCATAAGGGAAGACTTTGGAGTTTGGATAAGGCACAAAGTATTGAAGGAGTAAAGGATTGGCATAATAGAAACCTTAAGTTTGTAAAAGAAGCTAATGCAAGAGGAGAAAACCTGCCTCCTTTAAGATATGTTGTAACCAAGAAATTTGATGGTTTAACAATAAACCTAACCTACGATGAAAATGGAATATTAACTAATGCAGCAACAAGAGGAAATGGAGAAGTAGGGGAAGATGTTACAGCTCAAGCTAAAACAATAAAATCCATACCTTTAAAAATAAATTCAGAAGACGTTTTTGAAGTTCATGGAGAAGCCATAATGACAACAGAAGCCTTTGAAAAATATAATGAAACAGCTCCTGTTCCTCTAAAAAACCTAAGAAACGGTGCTGCTGGAGCCTTAAGAAATTTAAACTTAAAGGAAACTGCCAAGAGAAATTTATCAGCCTTTTTCTATGATGTAGGATACAAAGAGGGAGAGCCCTTTGAAACCTATGAAGAAATGTTAGCTTTCATAAAAGAAAAAGGATTTCCAATGGATGATTATGTTAAGTGCTGTACTACCATTGAGGAAATAGAAAAAGAAGTTAAATATATAGAAGAGATAAGATTTGACTTAAACTACGACATAGATGGAGTAGTTATTGCAATAGATGATATAAAAACTAGGGATCTTATGGGATATACAGTGAAATTCCCTAGATGGGCAATAGCTTATAAATTTGAAGCCCAAGAAGCAACTACAAAACTTCTAGATGTTGAGTGGAATGTTGGAAGAAGTGGAAGGGTTGGCCCAACTGCAATTTTAGAACCAGTAGAACTTGCTGGAGTTACAGTAAGAAGAGCTACCTTAAACAATATCGACGATATAAGAAGAAAAGGTGTAAGAATTGGAGCAGAAGTATTTGTTAGAAGATCAAATGATGTAATTCCTGAAATTATGGGAGTTTCAGAAGATTCTTTAGAAAATACAATAGAAATAAATGTTCCAGAAAACTGTCCATCTTGTGGATCAAAGATTGTTCAAAATGGAGTTCATTATTTCTGCGAAAATACATTATCTTGTAAGCCGCAAATGGTTAAATCCATGGTTCACTTTGCTTCAAGAGATGCAATGAATATAGAAGGTTTTTCAGAAAAGACTGCAGAGCAAGTTTTTGAAAAATTAGATATTAGATCAATTGCAGAACTTTATAAATTAGAGAAAGAAGAATTATTAACCCTAGAAAAGTTTGGTCCTAAAAAGGCACAAAATCTGCTAGATGCAATAGAAAAAAGTAAGGATTGTGAATTATTTAGATTTATCTATGCCTTAGGAATACCAAATGTAGGAGTAAAAACTGCAAGAGATTTAGTTGATAAATTTAAGTCTTTAGAAGGATTAAAAAATGCAACCTTTGAAGAACTTATAACAGTTCCAGATGTGGGAGCCATAGTAGCTAATTGCATAATTCAATTCTTTAAGGAAGAAAGAGCACTAGAAACAATAGATGAACTTCTAAGTCTTGGTGTTAATCCTAGATTTGAAGAAAAAGAAATAGTAGAAAATAATTTTACAGGAAAAACAGTGGTAGTAACAGGAACATTAAAAAATTATTCAAGGAAAGAAATAAAAGAAAAGTTAGTAAGTCTAGGCGCAAAAGTTTCAAGTAGTGTAAGTAAGAAAACAGATTATGTAATAGCTGGAGAAGAAGCAGGTTCAAAATTAGATAAAGCTATGGAATTAGGGGTTAAAGTTATAAATGAAGATGAGTTTGAGAAGCTTATATGAAGAAATATTTAGCCTTATATTAACATTAGTAACAGTTGTTACAAGTATAATAATAATTCTTACCTTCTTGACAACTTATCATTTTATTATAATGCCAGTGTTTAGTACTTACTTGCCCCTTCAAATAAGCACCAGTATATGCATGTTTTTATGGGGAATTAGATTTTACCTTAAAAAGATTGGAAGAAATAAATATATTTATTCACTAGCTTTTTTACTAATTTCAATAATAAGCCTAATTTTTATGGCACTTTCAGTAAGATAGGGCTGACCAGTTTTCAGTTTTCAGCTTTTAGGTTTCAGTTTTCAAGTTTGCCAGTGTGAAGTTTGGAGTTTGGAGTGGAAATCAGTTTTTAGCTAGGCTGTAAATTTATGAGTGCATAAAGCAATAAAAAGAGCCCTATGATTATATAATCTAGGGCTCTTTTAAAATACCTTAAAACTGCTGTTTTTAAATATCATCAAAAATATTTAATTTTAAAAGTTCCCTATATTCCTCATCTTCTAAATGCATGTATGCAAAATTTTCATGAGAACAAGTGCCTAATAATACCCTTTCATTTTTGTAAAATGTTAGATCTTCGAATGGAATGTTTTCTATAAAAAACGGATAATGAAACAAAGTATTCATATTTAATAATAATTCATTGTAGTCTAATGTATTATAAAGTTCAATTTCTTGTTCTAAAAGATCATTAAAATACGATATGGCATCTATTTCCCCTGAAAGTAAACTATTTATTCTATTCTTATAGTCGTCGATATTTTTATCATAATTTTTTCATCTTTCTCTATCTTCTTCAGTAATTAAATATTTAAGCTCTTTTTGTATTGAGCTAAACTCTTTTTCTGTAAGTTTTCCATTATAAATTCTTGAAAATGAAATTTTATTATAGAAGCATTGTAGCAAAATAAATAAGGCGGAATATAATATATTGTATTATTAAACCACTTCTTTATATTTATAAAGGGAAAAGATATTCAATATATTTTCTCTTTTTATTTTATAATTTGAACTTAGTGGCATTTATACCCTTCGGTTTGCTATAATTTATATATGAAAGAAATTGATGAATTAATTCTTAATAATAAAGATATAAGACAAAGGACTGAAAAGGAGAGATTAAACTTCCAGTTATACATTTATCATTAATTTGTAGTGAATTAGCAGCTTCCTCACATAATTTTAATAGCTTGCTATCAGGTCTAAAATATATATCCTTCATCCAAGGGTGATATT
>FZPS01000037.1_pt66 | contig 17036 bp, 10 predicted proteins | sample 1817821 | NCBI WGS metagenome assembly FZPS01 (sample SAMEA104158645, study PRJEB21678) | metagenome | place: Germany | collected 2015-04-21
TGTATAAAGTCAATAAGAATTTAATATTTCATTGATATTTGTGAATATTTATGCAACTATGCCCATAATAAGGCCCCGAAGATGTAATAACATACAACTTCGGGGCTTGGGTTACTGCTTTAAAACATAATTTTCAATGCCCTTTACCGCCGCTTTTGCCAGAACCTCCTGATACTGAGGATTAATAAGCACATTGCAGTCGGAGGCATTTGTGAGGAAGCCGAACTCAATTAGCACAGCGGGGCACTCCTCAATTCTTGTCACATTGAAGGGCTTGAATTTGACCCCTCTGTCAGCGCTCTGCCATGCCTTTGTGTCGGGAGCGTATATGGTGTTCCTGTAAGCGCTTACAAGCTCCTTGTGAATCGACTCCGCCAGTGGTTTTGAGAAGGCTCTGTAATAGAAGCTGTGAGTACCCGAAAGGCTTGACGAGGTGGAGCCGTCGCAGTGGATGCTTACATAAAGGTCGGGATTCTTCTGCTTTGCAAACAGAGCTCTATCCTCCCTTGCAAGGTACACATCCTGTGTGCGGGTGAAGATGACTTTCGCGCCTTTAGCCTCAAGCTCCCTTTTCATAATAAGGGCGAGCTTCATGTTTATTTCCTTCTCATAGAGATTCGGATAAACCGTAAAGGTACGGGGTCCTTTTTGCCGCCGTGGCCGGGGTCAAGCATAATTGTCATTCCCGAAAGGGTCTCGGGCTTTCTCTTAAACGAGATTTTTATATAGCCCTCATCGGTGACGCTGAGCTTGTAGCCGTAGAATTTGCCCGTTTCTCTAAGGTTGAGTCTAAGCACCTTTAAAGTCTTATCCGACTTGCCCGTAAGCCACTGGGCGCTTTTCAGAACGCTGTTGTCGCTGAATTCGGGCAGACCCGCAACGCCGTTCGTATGATAGAAGATAAAGTCAATAAACGAAGCCGTAAAGGTGCTTACATTAAAGGGTCTGTCTTCAAAGCCCACATAGTAGCTCTGAGGTTTCAGCTCAGCGTTTATCGGAACCAACCAGTCGGTTTTTAAGTAAATGTCGGTGGTTTTGCCGTTCGTGGTCCTGATAACCCTTAAATTGTTAAGGGGCATTTTGTACGCGTTGGCGACCAGCTTTGCGTCCTTTGCGTAAATCTTTCTGCCGGATTTGAGAATATAGTGCTCCTTACCGTTGTAAATCGCCCTGCCCGTCACATAGTCAATGCTGCCCTTTAAAAGGGGAGTGAGCTTGGGGTCTGACTTGTCGCTGGGCTCAGAGAGAGCCGTTGCCTCAGCGTATTCAGCCGTTACAACGCAGAGTTTATCCCGTCCGAGAGAATGGTCGGTAAAGGGATTTTTAAGATTTCTATACGGATAAGCTAAGCTTGCGGAATTTAAATCCGAATCGGAGAGGATAAACTCCGAAAAACCGTTGCTTTCATCGGTTACTATAATCTCTCCGCCCTGAAGCGATTCGACAAAGCCGCCCTGTTCGGCATAGACGACTATTTTTCCAAGGCTCTGCTTTGCGCTGTTTATTTTGGGCAGAGTGTATGTGCCCATAAAGGTTGCAAAATCCTCAATACCCTCGCCCTTGCCGAAAAGGTCGCTTTCAGTAGCCTTTAGCTGTACCTTGGCATTTCCCACTACCGCATAGACATTCGCGCCCTTTTTGGCGTATGCGGCAATTTCAATCTTTGTGCCAACGGGGGCTGTGGTCTTATCCGAGGGGCTGACCTCCCGCAAAAGGTCAATTTCGTAATTTACCGTGTATTTCAGCTCTTTGCCCTTATGGGTAAACACAAAGGTGTTCACGCCGGGCTTAAGTGTCAGGTCCAAAGAGAAAAGACCGTCGGCAGTTCTTTCAATGGGCTTGCCGTTTAAGAAAACAAGACTTGAAGGGTCGCTGACGCCCGTAAAGCTGATTTTGGATTTATCGGTCGTGACCTTTTTTGTGGCGGGGGATGTGATTTCAAGCTCCTTTGCCGCAATCTCAGAATTGCCCGTGCCGCTGAAGAATGAAGCGACAGACGAAGCGCAGCTTAAAAGGTCCTCTCTGATTTCCCTGTAAGAGTAAAACGCGCTGCCCGAAAGATTCTCCCGCTCCTTTACAATCTCAGCCTGCTTAATTATCTCGCTTGATGAGTCAAAGCCCTCTTTGCCCTCACGCAGCAAATCAAGACGGTGGCTGAAATAGATAAAGGAGGGTGAGTTGAATGAGTTCCACAAATCCGCAATGTCTGTGAAGGGCATATCCTTGTTTGCGGTTGAATTCAGCGCGTTTACCAAAATGAAATCCGCAAGACCCGACTCAGCCCAGTGCTTTGCGTCCTGAGCCTCTGTATCCGAGGAAACGCTAAAGCCGCAAAACTTGCCCGCGAAGCTGCTTTTAAACCTCTCGGAGAAGCCTTTAAGAGCCGGAGTTAAAGCGTTTCTGTTATCCTCATCCGAGCCGAACGCGGCTGTGAGCTTGTCTGTATCCTTTAAAAGCAGGGCATCCGCGGAAGGAACGCCCGCAAAGATACTTCTAACAGCCTCAAAGTCAAAATCTGAGCTTTCATTCTTACCGAAATAATAAGCAGAGTCAATTGAGCCTATCAAAAAAAGCCCCTTTGACTTTGCCTCATCCGCAACTATGCCCGCCGCGTCAAAAGCGGTCTCGCCGATATTTATAATCTTTTTCTCCCCCTCAATGCTAAGGGGAGTGATTACAGCATTAAAGCCGAGGGATTTAACAGCCTCAAGATGCTCGGCTATTACCTCTCTCGACAAATCCTTCTCTGTTAAATCCTCAAAAGGAGAAAACCATACCGCTTTAAGGTTTTTCATTTCCGGGGAAACGGTGAGGGATACCACGGGAGCCGTATCGCTCAAATCCCCCGCCGGAGCGGCTGGCTTTCTCAAAGATATTTTTTCTGTTGAAATCAGCAGCCCGATTATGGAGGCGGCGAAAACAACCAGCCCAACGCACAGCACAGCTATGGCGATTTTTTTGTTTTTGTCCAAGGATTTAGCCTTGTCAAATAAAGCCTTAAAAGATTTCATTTTCTCATCCCGTAACAGAACTGTTTTGTGCTGCCGTCAATACGGATTCTTCCTCCGCAGGCTCCAGCTTAATAAAGGTTGTATGGGTGTCAACACGGTCAAAATGCCGCCTGAACTTAATTGTAAACAGCCCCATATTAGAGCATTCCCTGCAGTAAAACAGAGCTCGGAACGCCTGATTTACGCATTTCCACTCGCTGAGCCTCTGCATCGGCTTGTTGCAGTTCTGGCAGTCGCAGCGCATAAGGCTCTTGTCTATATGGGGGTCCCTTAAATTCGTGATGTTGTGAACTTTGAATCTCAGTTTCTTATAAAAATCTTCGTTGCATTCCTGAGTAAAGGCTGCCATCTTTTCTTCATCAAATATTTTCTTAAGGCACCTCAGAGCCAAAAGGCTGTCCTCCAAAGCCCTGTGGGAGGAAACATCGGAGGTGTCTATGCCGCAAAGCTCAGCGGCGGTGATGAGCCCAACCTGCTTTGAGGAGGGCAGATTGTAGCAATGCTGAAAGTATTTCTGCATATCAAGATATTTCTTTAAAAACGGAACTCGCTCGTCGTTATTAAAGAAAAGGAAATTATCGGACAAAACCCTGACATCCGAATCTCCCCAGGACATAATAACCGTATCTTTTCCGCCGAGCCACTTTTCAAAGTCCTCAAATGCCTTTGAAAAGGGCACGCCGCCTCTAATGTCCTCGTTCGAGATATTTGTCAGAGCTTTGACCCTGCTTGTAAGGCGCTTGCCCAATTGAGCCTTTATTATGGTCGAAAAAGTGTCAATTACCTCAAAACCGGCATTGACCATAACGGCGCCGATTTCTATTATCTCATTAATAAAGCTCTTTGATTTTTTTGAATACGAACTGTTCCATTCCAGGTCTAAAACCACATAATACATCAGACGCACCCTCAAAAAACAATCGAAAACATTTTACCACAGCGAAGCTAATTTAACAATTACATAAATCTACAAAATCACTATTATTTTTTACTTTTAACGCAATTTGTCGCTCTATGCGCATTATAGGTGAATTTCCTTGATTTTATAAACTGTTTTTAATATACTTATAGAAAATTGACTTCTATACCACATTCAGTATATTGGGGAGGACATAATGACAGAGAGTAAGGATTTTGTAAAGCCGAACCACGGCTCGACCCCTCAGCCCGACCATATAATGCTCAGCATTTGCGGCGACGCCAAAACCAGCATGGCGGTTACATGGAGAACCAGCATAGATGTTCCGTCGGGATATGTGGAGGTTTACCCCGAAAACGGCGGAGAGAAGGTCAGGGTAGAGGCTATCACCAAGGAATTCAAGTCGGACATCGACATCAGCAATATGCACTGGGCTATCATTAAGAATTTAAAGCCCGGCACAAGATACAGATATACCTGCGGCGACGACACCCACAGAAGCGAGGAGTTCAGCTTTGAAACGGAGCCTGAGAACCTTAATAAATTCAAGTTCCTTATAATCACCGACCACCAGAACGGAACTCCCCATCACGACCCCCAATACGAACCGATCAGAAAGGCTCTGCACGACGCCTTCAGCAAGCACCCTGACATCCGCTTTATTCTGACCGTAGGCGACAACACAAACGACGGCCAGAACGAGCTTCAGTGGAACGGCATGTTCCGCGGAATGAAGGGCTTTATAGAAAGCTACCCCTATATGATGTGCACGGGCAACCACGACAATAGAGGCTTTAAGCAATATCTGCCTGAGCCTGTGGGCAAATTCTATCTTATGCACGCGGACTTTTTTGATGCCCAGTTTGAGTATTCCTATCCGAAAAACGGACCCGAAGAGTTTGAAACCGAAAACTACTCCTTTGACTACGGCAATGTCCACTTCGCTGTTTTCGGCATCAACCGCCAGGACCTTGTGGGCGAATGGCTGTACGAGGACCTTCAGAAGTCCGACAAGACATGGAAGATAGGCGCGTACCACTTCCCCATCTACCCCATAATGCCCGAAGGCTGCAACGACGACTCCTACCCGTGGCTCAGAAAGGGCATAGAGGAGGGCAGGCTCGATGTTCTCCTTGCGGGTCATGAGCACGGTCTTGCGAGAACCTATCCCATAAAGGACGACCAGATGTACGACAGACCCTCTGAGGGAACCATCCACTACATAGCCGGCAACGCGGGAAGAAACCCCTTCGCCACCAACGCTCGAAAGATATGGCACCCCTACTTCTATCCCCTTGAGGAAAGCCTCTACTGCTATATCATCGCAGAGGTTGACGATAAGGTGCTGACTCTCACCGCCTACCTTGAGGACGGCAGAATCGCCGATGTCTTTGTAATCGACAAGAACAAAGACTTAATGCTGCCCTACAGTCCCGCGCCAATATTCAAAAGACCTAAGATGGCTTTTAAAGGCCATATTCCGGACCTTGCGGTTCGTGACCTCTATGTGGAGGAAAAGGACGGCAAGCTCTACTGCGCATTTGGAGCCCTTATGCACAGCATCGGCGGCGAGGTAATAAGAACCAAAGACTCCGTTACCATCAGCGTTTACAGACAGAAGGCCACCTTTACAGTGGGCAGCGACATCGCCGTCTGCGCCGACGGGGACAGAAAGCTTTCCGGCGTACCTTATATGCACGAAAAAGGACAGATTTATGTCCCCGTGGAGGACGCCGCGGAGATTTTCGGCATGGCATGGCAGCACGCCGTAAGGAACAGAATAGTAAACTTCGACTATCCGTCGGAGAGAAGACCCATGCAGACCCACCCAAAAGAATAGCCCTTTAATAAGATAGCGGGGAAATCAGTGTCCGACACTTGTCCCTCTATAAATTAGACGATTAAAATCTATTATTGACGAAAAAACAAAAAAGAGATGCTGAATCAGCATCTCTTTTTCTTTTTTTCTCTCGGCTGTATATCTTTTAGAACTCGATTTCACCCTCGTAAACAAGGCTTGCGTTGCCTGTAAGGAGGATTCTTTCATCGGTGTAGTTAACAATGAGGTCGCCGCCCTTGAGCTTTACGGTAATGTCCTCGCCCTTGTTGCAGTAGCCGTTTTCAACTGCTGCCACAACAGCGGCGCAGGCGCCCGAACCGCATGCCCAGGTCTCGCCGTTGCCCCTCTCCCAGACTCTCATCTTGAGGGCGTTGCGGTTTATGACCCTTACAAACTCGGTGTTGACCCTTTCGGGGAAGATGGGCGCATGCTCAAACAGCGGGCCCACATGCGGCACATCAACATCCGCGACCTTGTCGACAAACACTACGCAGTGCGGGTTGCCGATGGAAACGCAGGTAATCTTGTATTCCTTGCCGCCTATGGTGTATGGCTCAGAAATTACTTTGTCCTTATCAATGAGAACGGGGATTTCCTTCGGGTTAAAGTTCGCCCTTCCCATGTCAACGCATACGGAGCGCACCTGATTGTCGTAGATATAGAGCTTTAATTCCCTGATTCCCTTCTCGGTCTCAATGGTCAGGGTCTCCCTGCCTTTAAGGTCCAGATTGTAGGGATTCTTGTCGTAGATGTATTTGCCCACGCAGCGTATGCTGTTGCCGCCGATTTCGCCCACGCTGCCGTCTTTGTTGTAAACCGTCATCTTCGCGTCGGCAACTTTGGAGGGTTCTATCAGAATCAGCGAGTCGCCGCCGATGCCGTAATGGCGGTTGGTAAAGTTAATGGCAAGGGATTCGGGGCAGGTGATAACGCCGGAGCTGTTGTCAATGTAGATGGCGTCGTTGCCCGTACCCTGCATCTTGGCAAAGCGCAGACGCTGCCTTTCGGTCCTCATGTGATTTATGTCCACGAGCTCAGTGTTGTTAAGGTTGAACCTGCTGGCGATGATGTCAGCGAGTGCGTTTGCCGTATCAAGGGAGGTAAGGCAGGCGACCGAGAGCTGTACCGCGCGGCGGTGGAGCTTTCTGAAGTCCTCTGCGTCAGCCCTTCTCTTAGCTCCAGTATAGACAATATAGTCAATCTTGCCTTCTTCCAGAAGGTCCATAACGCTGTTGTCGTCGGCGAGTTTATCCACAACCTCAACATCAATGCCGAGCTGCTCTATAGCTTTCGCGGTGCCTCTTGTGGCGTAGAACTTGAAGTTCAGGTCGTCAAGGGTCTTGGCTAGTTTGAAGATTTCCAGCTTATCCTGATGGCTGACCGTAATGAATATGCCCGGCTGCTTTTCGTATGAGGGAGCGGGCATCTTAAAGCCTGCGGAAACGAGTCCCTTGAACAGAGCTTCCTCAAGGGTCTTGCCTATGCCCAGAACCTCGCCCGTTGACTTCATTTCGGGACCCAGTGAGGAGTCCGCGTCAAGCAGCTTTTCAAAGGAGAATACGGGCACTTTTACGGAGTAGTACGGCGGAGTCTTGTAAAGTCCCGTGCCGTAGCCCAAGTCTTTAAGCTTAGCGCCGAGCATAATCTTGGTCGCAAGCTCAACCATCGGAACGCCCGTAACTTTGCTGATGTAAGGTATGGTTCTCGATGCCCTGGGGTTAACCTCTATAACATAGAGCTTGTTCTGATATATAAGATACTGTATGTTTACAAGTCCCTTTGTCTTCATGGCAAGGGCCAATTGCTCAGAGCACTCTATGACATTCTTGAGCATAATGTCATTAATGCTGAAGGGCGGATATACGGCGATGGAGTCGCCCGAGTGAACGCCCGCGCGCTCAATGTGCTGCATGATACCGGGGATGAGCACATCCTCGCCGTCGGAGATTACATCAACCTCCAGCTCGGTGCCCATCATGTACTTGTCGATAAGCACGGGGTTGGTGATTTTCTGGCTGAGTATAAGGTCCATGTAATGGCTTACATCCTCGTCGTTGTAAGCTATTGTCATGTTCTGACCGCCTATGACATAGGAGGGGCGTACAAGCACAGGATAGCCAAGGGTATTCGCCGCCTTCAAAGCCTCTTCCTTCGTCATGGCGCTGAGACCCGCGGGGCGGGTAATATTGAAACTTTCAAGCAGCTTGTCGAACCTCTCCCTGTCCTCGGCTATGTCAATGCTCTCAGCTGAGGTGCCGAGAATCGGAATGTTAGACTCGGCAAGGAATTTGGTAAGCTTAATAGCCGTCTGGCCGCCGAACGCTACCACAACGCCGATCGGGTTTTCAACCTTGATGACATTCATAACATCCTCAGGGGTCAAGGGCTCGAAGTAGAGCCTGTCGGAGGTGTCGAAGTCGGTCGAAACCGTTTCGGGGTTATTGTTTATGATTATTACTTCATAGCCTATATTCTTTAAGGTTCTGACGCAGTGAACGGAGGAGTAGTCGAACTCAATGCCCTGTCCGATTCTGATGGGACCCGAGCCGAGAACTATAATTCTCTCCTTGCCGCTCCTCTTATGCTGCCTTGACTCGCAAACATCGTCGTATGTGGAGTAGAAGTAGGGAGTCTCAGCGTCGAACTCTGCGGCGCAGGTATCAACCATCTTATATACCGCGTCCCTGTGGCAGGGGAGTTTATGTCCGCTGATTCTCTCCAGAGCTTTGTCGGGATAGCCGAGCTTCTTGCCCTTTATATAAAGCTCCTCTGTAAGCTTCTTGCCCTCTATCTCTTTTTCAAAGTCGGCAAGCTTTTTGAGCTTAGCTATGAACCATCTGTCTATTTTCGTAATGTCGTAAATCTCGTCAATGCTGATGCCCTGCTTTAAAGCCTCGAATACGGCGAATATGCGCAAATCGTCAACGCTGTGGAGCTGTTTTCTGATATCCACATCTTTAAGAGCGGGGTTATTTAAGGTGTCAAGACCGATTTCAGCGCCCCTTACAGCCTTCATCATAGCCATTTCAAAGCTGGGGGCTATGGCCATAACCTCGCCCGTAGCCTTCATCTGAGTGCCGAGATTTCTGCCCGCGTCAACAAACTTATCAAAGGGCCACTTGGGCATCTTAACGACCATATAGTCGATTGCGGGCTCAAAGCATGCGCATGTCTTGCCAGTAATGTCGTTGTTGATTTCGTCAAGAGTATAGCCGAGAGCAATCTTTGTGGTAACCTTTGCGATTGGATAGCCCGTAGCTTTACTTGCGAGAGCCGATGAGCGGGATACCCTGGGGTTAACCTCAATAACCGCGTACTCAAAGCTGTTGGGGTCAAGGGCAAACTGAACATTGCAGCCGCCCTCAATGCCGAGAGCCGTAATTATGTCAAGCGCGGCGGTCCTGAGCATCTGATATTCCTTGTTAGCGAGTGTCACCGCGGGAGCTACGACAATGCTGTCGCCCGTATGAACGCCAACGGGGTCCACATTCTCCATGCTGCAGACGGCGATGGTGTTGCCCACTTTGTCGCGCATGACCTCGAACTCGATTTCCTTCCAGCCCGCTATGTACTTCTCGATAAGAACCTGAGTAATGGGGGAGAGGAGAAGTCCGTTTTTGGCTATGACATCAAGCTCTTCCTCATTGTAAGCGACGCCGCCGCCGGAGCCGCCGAGGGTGAACGCAGGACGGACAATGACGGGGTAGCCTATTTCCTTGGCAATATTCTTAGCTTCCTCCACTGTGGTCGCAATGCCTGAGGGAATTATGGGCTGACCTATTTCCAGCATTGTGTTCTTAAACTGCTCTCTGTCCTCCGCCTTGTCAATGGAGGCGGCGTTTGTGCCGAGGAGCTTTACGCCGTGCTTTTCAAGAAAGCCCTCCTTTGAAAGCTGCATGGCGATGGTAAGTCCCGTCTGACCGCCAAGGCTTGCCAGCAGGCTGTCGGGCTTTTCTTTTATAATAATCCTTTTAATTGTTTCCTCATTTAACGGTTCAAGATAAATTTCATCGGCAAGAGTTTTGTCCGTCATGATAGTTGCGGGGTTGGAGTTAACAAGCACGACATCGAGCCCCGCCTGCTTGAGCACCGTGCAGGCCTGAGCGCCCGCATAGTCAAACTCCGCGGCCTGACCGATTACTATCGGACCTGAGCCTATAACCAGTACCTTTTTTATATCTTTATTTAATGGCATCTTTCTCACTCCTCATAAGGTTGACAAAGCGGTCGAACATAAAGCTCGTATCCTGCGGACCGGCGCAGGCCTCGGGGTGGAACTGCGCGGAGAATGCCTTTAGCTCAGGATAGTCAATGCCTTCGCATGTTCCGTCGTTCGCGTTTATAAGCCGTACTATACCGCCTTTATCGGCAATGCTGTCGTTTACAACTACATAGCCGTGATTCTGACTGGTGATGAATACTCTGCCGCTTTGCAGGTCTTTAACGGGCTGATTTGCGCCCCTGTGGCCGTATTTGAGCTTTTCGGTTCTGCCGCCGTGGGCGAGAGCGAGGAGCTGATGACCGAGGCAGATTCCGAACATGGGCTTTTTGCCAATTAGCTTCTTTAAAACCTCTATGCACTCTATGTTCTCAGCGGGGTCTCCGGGGCCGTTTGAGAGCATGATTCCGTCGGGGTTCAGCTCCATAATCTCCTCGGCGGTTGTGGTTGAGGGAACTATGTGCACCTTGCATCCTCTCTTTAATAGCTCCCTTGCTATATTCGACTTTGCGCCGTAGTCAATCAGCGCAACTGAATATAAAATATCGGCTTCGGGTGTCAGCACAGAAGTTTTGCCGCTGCTTACACCTTTAACCGCATCTTTTACTCTGTATTCATTTAATTTCTCGTAATCAACTTTGCTGAGGTCGTCCGTAATCATGGCGTTCATAACGCCGTATTCCCTGATTATCCTTGTAAGCTCCCTTGTGTCAACGCCGTAAACACCGGGAACGCCTTCCTTCTTTAAATAGGAATCAATATCCCCTTCGCTGCGGAAATTTGAAGGATATTCGCTCCATTCGCGAACAATGTAGCCCTTCATATAGCACTTTGGGCTTTCCGCGTCCTCAGAAATAAAGCCGTAGTTTCCTATTTGAGGAAAGGTCTGAAGAACTATTTGACCGTAGTAGCTGGGGTCGGTCATTGTTTCAATGTAGCCGCACATTCCGGTTGTGAAAACAATTTCGCCAACGGCATCCTTTTCGGCACCAAAGCGGTAGCCCTCAAACACCTTGCCGTTGCTCAGCGCAATATAGGCTTTTTTCATAGCATCAACCAGTCCTTTTCTATTGCATTTAAGTTTTGCGTCTTTTCAGTGTAACAAACGCTCTTTGTTGCCAGACTGAGTATCTGCCAAATCAGATTTAGCACATACTGACGCTCCGTTTGAAAAATCATGCCGTAAAATCCGCCGCATTTTAAAAAAACGCGCTGACGGGAATATGAGTCGTCAGCAGGCGGGATTATGATTTTTCACGGCTTTGCCGCTTATCTTGCGGCTTTCTATGTCCACTTAATTATAGAGACACTGGAAAGGTATGTCAATAGCTCCCGAACGCATTTTTTGAGTTTGTAAAGAGTGTATAAATATAAGCCGAATTTAGTATATATTTATGGTGAATTGTATATTTATTCTTTGAGCAATCTTGCCGAAATTTTATTTATCTAACCCGGTAAAAAGGGGAACCAATAATAACCACCCCTTCAGAGCGCTTTTCAAATCAAGATTTTCCACATGAGAATATAAAATGAATCAGTTTTAGATGCCATAAAAAGGGATAAATTTTTGAAGAAAAGCTGAAAACCAAAATTGTATTATTATACTTCCAAAAAATACTTGAAATCTTGTCCGTCTTAGTCTATACTCTACTTATAATGGGGTTGGATGGTGTTTTTTAGGGAAAACACTTCCGAGCCAAGCAAAACAGATAATGCGGATGTCCTTTTAAGTCCTTTTAGGTTAATCTGTGCTTTTTGTTTTCAGATTAAATTCTCAGGCTGTCGCAAGCGGTGTTTTGCTCATGCCCACTTATGCTGCGGCAGGCTAAAATTTTTTTTGGGGTGATTTGTTTGGAATTCCTATATTCGGGAATAATGAGCATTACTTGGCAAATGGTGGTAATGTACATAATCGGAGGTCTGCTCATATACCTTGCTTTGGAAAAGGATTTTGAGCCCGCCCTCCTTCTCCCTATGGGCTTTGGCGCGATTCTTGTAAACCTGCCCTTCTCGGGAGTTATCAATCAGACAATGGAAGGCATAGGCGAAACCCACGGCATAGTCCAGTGGCTTTTTGATGTGGGAATAGAAGCCTCCGAGGCAATGCCCCTGCTGTTGTTCATAGGCATCGGCGCGATGATTGACTTCGGCCCGCTGCTTTCCAATCCTAAGATGTTCCTTTTCGGCGCAGCGGCACAGTTCGGCATTTTCGCAGCAATCACGATTTCAACGCTTTTGGGATTTGACATAAAGGACGCAGTCGCCGCAGGCATGATTGGCGCGGCAGACGGCCCCACCGCAATCCTTGTTTCTCAGGTGCTCCAGTCAAAGTATGTGGGCGCAATCGCGGTCGCCGCGTATTCTTACATGGCGCTCGTCCCCACAATTCAGCCGGCGGTTATAAAGGCCATAACCACCAAAAAAGAGCGTCTTATCAGAATGCCTTACAATCCCAAGACCGTATCAAAGAGAACCCGTATTCTCTTCCCGATAATCGTTACCGTCATAGCAGGTCTTGTAGCTCCCGCCTCCGTTTCCCTTGTCGGCTTCCTTATGTTCGGCAATCTCATCAGAGAGTGCGGAGCGCTGGATAACCTTTCAAAGACGGCGCAGAACGAGCTTGCAAACCTTGTAACTCTGCTTCTCGGTATTACAATCTCCTTCAGCATGGTGGCTGAGAAGTTCGTAACCTTTGACACGCTCAAGATAATGGTTATCGGTCTCCTTGCGTTCGTATTCGATACAATCGGCGGAGTAATGTTCGCCAAGTTCCTCAATCTCTTCTCCAAGAATAAGATTAACCCGATGATAGGCGCGGCGGGCATTTCCGCGTTCCCCATGTCCGCAAGAGTAGTGCAGAAGATGGCTCTTGCCGAGGATAAGCAGAACCACCTTCTCATGCACGCAATCGGCGCGAATGTTTCGGGTCAGATAGCCTCGGTCGTTGCAGGCGGCGTTCTGCTCGGCTTCTTCAAATAAGGAGGGGTACCAATGTTACTGAATTTAATCAACTTAGCCTTTGAAATAAATAAAGAAACCGTCCTTACATCCCTTGACTTTATGTGGAAGGGCATGCTGGGAATAATGACGGTCATTGTTGTCATTACTTTGATAGTTACACTGATGGCCAAATTGGACTCAAAAGCCGAGAAAAAAAGCGGCAGTCAAAGCTAAAACCAAAACCCGGGGGTAATAATACCTTCCGGGTTTAAAAATGTCCTGAATTCGCATAATATTGACAATCTATGCGCCCGGTAATATAATAAATATTTGTTCGGAGCGGAGAGCTACTATCTATTGTTCGGAGGTAATTATGAGTTCAGCCTATGTCAGCCCCTTGAGCAAGCGATACGCAAGCAAGGAGATGCAAGAGATTTTTTCCGACGATTCAAAGTTCACAACTTGGCGTCGGCTTTGGGTTGCTCTGGCGGAAGCCGAGCAGCAGCTCGGAATCAACATTACCGACGAGCAAATAGAAGAGCTAAGAGCCAATATAAACAATATTGACTACGAAATGGCAAGGCAAAAGGAGCTTGAGGTTCGTCACGATGTTATGGCGCATGTGCTCACCTACGGCGAGGCATGCCCCAAGGCAAAGGGCATAATCCACCTGGGCGCCACATCCTGCTATGTTGGCGACAACACCGATATTATATTAATGAAAAAAGCGCTGTTGAGAGTTAAGAAACTCCTGCTCAACGCAATCGCTGCCCTTTCGGATTTTGCCTTAAAGTACAAGGACCAGCCCACCCTTGCCTTTACACATTTCCAGCCCGCGCAGCCCACCACCATCGGCAAAAGAGCAACCCTTTGGCTGCACGACCTACTTTTGGATTTCGAGCAGCTGGAGTTCACCCTTAAAAATCTGAAACTCCTCGGCTGCAAGGGCACAACGGGCACGGGAGCAAGTTTCTTGGAGCTTTTTGACGGCGACCACGAAAAGGTCAAAAAGCTGGAAATGATAATAGCCGAAAAAATGGGCTTTGACGCTGTGTATCCCGTCAGCGGTCAGACCTATTCGAGAAAAGTGGACTATCAGGTTCTTTCGGTGCTTTCCTCAATAGCCCAGAGCGCATGCAAGTTTGCGGGCGACATAAGGCTGCTTTCACATTTAAAGGAAGTGGACGAGCCTTTTGAGCAGCACCAGATAGGCTCCTCCGCGATGGCATACAAGCGCAATCCCATGAGGAGCGAGAGAATCGCCTCCCTTTCAAGGTTCGTAATCGCCACAGCGGAAAATCCCGCCTACACCGCCGCGACCCAGTGGTTTGAAAGAACCCTTGACGACTCAGCAAACAAGAGGCTGAGCGTTCCCGAGGCTTTTCTTGCCATTGACGGCATCCTCTCCCTTTACATCAACATTGTTAAGGGCATGAGGGTATATACCAAGATGGCTGAAAAGCACCTTAACGAGGAGCTGCCCTTCATGGCTACGGAGAATATCCTTATGTACTGCGTAAAGAATAAGGGCAGGGACCGTCAGGAGCTGCACGAGGCTATAAGGGAGCACTCCGTCGCCGCGGCGTACAATATAAAGGAATACGGCGGAGACAACGACCTGCTCCAGAGAATTCTCTCCGACAGCCGCTTCGGTCTTACCAAAGAAGAGCTTGACAACATCCTTGATGTAAGACGCTTTACGGGCAGGGCAAAGGAGCAGACAGAGGAATTTATTGAAGAGTATATAAAGCCTATACTTGAAAAGAATAAAGAGTTCTTAGGCATTGATATAGATATCAGAGTTTAAATTATATAATAGTTTTAGGAGGAACGGGTATGTTAACGGCAGTTGTCGGTATAAACTGGGGAGACGAAGGAAAGGGCAGAATGGTTGACCTTTTCGCCGCTGATTATGATATCGTCATCCGCTATCAGGGCGGAAACAACGCGGGTCACACCGTTATTAACGAAAAAGGCAAGTTCATTCTTAACCTTCTTCCGTCGGGCATCCTTTCCGAAACAACCGTCAATGTAATGGGCAACGGAATGGTTATTGACCTTGAGCACCTTGTTAAGGAAATCGCGTCCTTAACAGAAAAGGGCATCAAGATAACCCCCGAAAATCTTAAAATCAGCGACAAGGCAGTAATCTGCATGCCTTATCACAAGCTGCTTGACTGCCTTGAGGAGGACAGACTGGGCGACGCCAAGTTCGGCTCCACCAGGAGAGGAATCGCACCCGTTTACTCCGACAAATATCTTAAAAAGGCACTCAGAATGGGCGACCTTTTCTATTTCGACGAGCTCGAAAAGAAACTGGGTCCCTTAATGGAGTGGAAGAACCTCACCGTTCGCGACGGCTACAAGCACGAGGAAATTAAGCCCGAGGATATGCTTGAGTGGCTTAAAAAGTACGGCGAGCCGCTCCTGCCCCATATCTGCGACACGACCGTGTATCTCAACAAAGCGGCCGAAGAGGGCAAGAACATTATGTTCGAGGCTCAGCTCGGCGCGCTCAGAGATATTGACTTCGGCATTTATCCCTATACCTCCTCATCCTCCACAATCGCCGCTTACGCGCCCATCGGCGCGGGCATTCCCAACCGCAAGATTGATGAGGTCATAGGAATAATGAAGGCGTATTCAAGCTGCGTAGGCGAGGGCCCCTTCACCGCCGAGCTTTTCGGTAAAGAGGGAGATGAGCTCAGAGAAGCAGGCGGCGAGTACGGAGCCGCGACCGGCAGACCGAGAAGAGTCGGCGGCTTTGATGTTGTCGCCTCCAGATACGGCGCCATGGTTCAGGGAGCTACATCAATCGCTCTTACAAAGCTCGATGTTCTCAGCTACCTTGACAAAATCCCCGTCTGCGTCGCTTACGAAATAGACGGCGAAATAGTCCATGACTTCCCGACAGGGGCAAGACTTAACAGAGCAAAGCCCGTCTATGAATACTTTGACGGCTTTAAGGAAGATGTAAGCCACTGCAGAAAACTTGAGGACCTGCCCGAAAACGCTCTTAAATATGTAAAATACATTGAGGAGCAGGTAGGCTGTAAGATCAGCTATATTTCGGTAGGCGCCAAGAGAGACCAGTATATTAAGGTTGACTAAATCTTTGCGGGAGCCTAAACAGGAAGGAAATTTGCATGAAAAATCAGCTTGTATTGGTTTTGGATTTCGGCGGTCAGTATAAGGAACTGATCGCAAGAAGAATCAGAGAACTGAATGTCCTTTCCATGGTTCTTCCGGGCGACACACCCGTTGAAAGAATCAAGGAACTCAGTCCCATCGGAATTATTATGACGGGCGGTCCCGACAGCGTAAACGCCCCCGACGCTTATCTCTGCTCAAAAGAGGTTTTTGAGCTTGGAATTCCCGTTCTGGGAATCTGCTACGGCTGCCAGCTCATAGCGCATCTCTTGGGCGGCAAGGTCGGCACCTGCGATGTCAGCGAGTACGGCACCGTTAAGGCAAAGCTGTCGCCCGAATCGGTTCTTTTTGAGAACATTAAACCCGAATCAAAGGTTTTAATGAGCCATACAAACCTTGTAACACAGCTTCCCGAAGGTTTTGTTTCCACAGCCTCCACAAGGAGCTGCAAAATTGCGGCCATTGAGAATAAGGAGCGCAAAATCTTCGGACTTCAGTTCCACCCCGAGGTTGCCCACACCGAAAACGGCACCGAGATTATAAAGAACTTCCTTTACAATGTCTGCGGCGCCAAGGGCGACTATGACATGGCAGGCTATATAGAAACACAGATTCAGGAGATAAGAGAGCAGACCAAAGGCAAAAAGGTGCTGCTTGCCCTCTCCGGCGGCGTTGACTCATCGGTTTGCGCGGCCCTTCTTTCCGAGGCTATCCCCGGAAAGCTGGTCTGCATCTTCGTTGACCACGGCTTTATGAGAAAGAATGAGGCCGATGAGGTCGAGGCTGTATTCAGCAAGAGAAATCTCCAGTTTGTAAGAGTCGATGCTTCCGAGCGTTTCCTCAGCAAGGTAAAAGGTGTTACCGACCCCGAAAGAAAGAGGAAAATCATCGGCGAGGAGTTTATAAGAGTCTTTGAGGAGCAGGCCGCAAAGTTCGGCGATGTCAGCTTCCTTGCAC
>FZPS01000195.1_pt5 | contig 17010 bp, 9 predicted proteins | sample 1817821 | NCBI WGS metagenome assembly FZPS01 (sample SAMEA104158645, study PRJEB21678) | metagenome | place: Germany | collected 2015-04-21
GTTTTGAGGTAGTTGGGAGGGGGTTGCGCTTCCATGAGTTCCTTTGAGCAAGTTTATCTTCTCAAATGCTGCGAAATCCAAGTGTACAATGTTCTCCGGGACCCTGCTTAAAAAAGCGACCTTTTTAGTTTTTATTAGTGGGTAACTCACACATTATAAGCGTCCAACCACTCATAGCCCAACCAGTAGCGCAGTAAATAGGGATGTTTCATCGCTTCAAATAACGGTGCGAAATATCTCTTATATGCTAAAGGTAAAATTCAATTCTGATGCTCTTTTACCGCTTTTTTATATCACCTTGACATTAGTTGCGCGTAATTGTAAATTACAACTAACGCGTGAATAAAAAGGCACAAAATCTGCCTTGCGATTAAAAGTCCATTTTTAGTATATGAAAGATTTGGGGATATCCCAATTTCTTAAAGTGGCCTGACAAGATATAGGCACAAATAGAAATGTATTGTATGGTAATGCCAATGGCAGAGGAGAATGGGTGGTGAAGGGGCGGGCCTTTAGGATGGAAGTAAACCTTAGGCATGGCGTTAAAAAGCGAATTTCTTTAATGAGTGCGAGGCAATGAACTTAAACTTATAAGCAATAATGGATCCCAACCAACTTCCTGTAGCTTCACGAAAGACATGACTACTTTAGGCATAGAATAAATATTCGCTTCTTATGGCAACACCAAGAGCAATGTCTATACCTAGCAGGTTGTCAGTCAGCACGATAAAGGAAGAGGCCCTTTTGATTAGCGACTTTTACAGCTTCCAGGAGGCAAAAAGGGATAGGCAGATGGATTGAATTTGACTACAACAAGTGTTGTGTTCATTCGATGCCGGATATCTAAATGCTGAACGATTTGAAAGATCGTTTATCGACAAATTTGCTAAAGCGGTAGCGTAACCTTCGCTCATTTTGGGGCAAAAAATGTCTTGGGTCCATAAGAGTCCGTTGTCCTGAATGCGACACCCATATTAGGATGCCACCTTATTGCGATGATAGCAGAGATATGACTCCGATGGAAATGGCTCATGTTTGTAACGGGCGTTCTGGCCCCGAAAGAATTATAGAACAGGATTTTGAACTACTTTACTGGTGCAGGATTCTCAGATATGACAGATAGGATGCGCTATATAAAGATATCAATAAGATAAAAGTCCGTTTGATTTAATAATAACGAATCCATATATCCATATATTGAAAATATTAAAAATGAGGTTGAAGGAGACGGGGGTTAGCTGTCTGATAAAGGGGGGTTGAAATAATGGCAAAACTAGAAAGGACTGATAAGCCTGTAAGTGTACTTATTGAAGAACTTGGAGAAGGAGCATTAGGGTTGCCTGAAATACAAAGAAGTTATGTGTGGAACAGGCCACAAGCCAGAGACTTGGTAGATTCTCTATACCGTGAATACCCATCGGGGCTTATTCTTCTATGGAAACCAAAAGAGCTACCCGAATTACGAGATACAGCTCTTGCAGAGAATGGTAAGAAAGCACCTGAATTCTTGATTTTAGATGGGCAACAAAGGCTAACATCCTTAATGAAGGTTTTCAACGGAGAAATAGACGTCTATTTCAATGTTGAGGAGGAATCATTTCAAATTTACAGCCCAAAATTGAAGGCAGACCCCTTATGGATTTCTGTAAAGGAAGTAATCAACGATGGGGCGGTTAATGTATGGATGAAACTCCAACAAACTTTGGCTTCACAGGTTGGCCAGCCCAAACTAAATGAATATCTCAAGAAATTATCGAATCTAGAAAGAGTCAAAGAATATCGTTATCCAGTCATGATTATACATACAGATGATTATGAGGAAGTTACAGAATCGTTCATTAGAGTCAATTCAAAAGGTACTAGGTTAAAAGAAGCAGAATTAGCAATGGCCCGACTTGCGTTTCATTGGCCGGGAGCCTTGGTTAAAGAATTTGAAAGAGCGTTGGATGACTATGAACAGGCAAATTATGATTTAGAAGCTCGTTTTCTGATGAGATGCTTTGTTGCTATCAGCACTAATCAAAGCAGATTTCGATATTTGAGTGCCTTATGGAAGAAAAGCCCTACTGAACTTGAGGATGTATGGAAAAGAACTAAGAATGCCGTTGATCATACTATTAACTTTTTAAGGAACAATGCCGGGATTGAGTCGTCAGACTGGATACCTTCTATAAATGCGCTCGTTCCTCTCGTGGTTTACTTATCGAAAAAGCAAGGTCGTATAACAGATGATGAGGTAAAAGGACTTTTGTTTTGGTTTTTTGAGGCAACGATACACGGGCGGTTTACAGGTAGTCCAGAAACAAAAATTGATCAGGATTTGAAAGCCATAGAATCTGCTGATCCGATTAACAACATGGTTGCTAATCTAAAAAGGGATGTTCCCGGCTTTGACATAACACCTGATATGGTAGAAGGAAAGTATCAGCGGCATTCATTTCTGCCTTTAATATTTGCCATTTCGAGAAAGAAAAATGCTAGAGATTGGTTTACGGGAACCGTTCTAAGTTCCACTAACGTGGGACCTGAACATAAACTTGAATTACACCATATCTTTCCAAGGGCAATATTGAAAGAAAGTGGTAATTTCAAAACACATGAAATGGATGATATTGCAAATATCGCATTCCTTTCACAAAAGGCAAACAGAAAAATTTTGAAATCCAATCCAGAGGATTATTTAGCCAATATTGAAGATGATCGCCTGAGGTCCCAGTTTGTTCCCCTGGACACAGATTTATGGGAAGTGAATAGGTTTAGAGATTTTCTAGTGGAGAGAAGAAAACTCATAACAGAAGCTATAAACGAGTATATGAGAGAAATTGGTGGAAGATATTTTGATGTATAGTCAATTTGACTTCGTTCGACAGTGTATAACACAGCATAAAAGATTCGCCTTCTTGAATCGCCTAAATTTTTGCTTCGCAAGACCTTCTTTTATGCTGAAAACGTTATATCAAATAGTGGGTCTATAGGATGGTGTAAAAATGATAGAGATAAAAGATATTTTCAAAATTTACAAATCTGCGGAGAGGGATAAAATTTTTCCTTTCTCAGAGTGGCACAGGAGGGATGTTTTTAAGAGGCTTATTAGGCCTTTTCTTATTGCTATAGGCTACAATCCAGACCAGATTAATTATGATGATACAAAAGGCATTATAGAACTTAAGATACGGGGAGATTTAAAGGTAATTATATATGTTTCATCAATTCAAGAGGAACAGAGGTTTGAGGTAGGTAAAACAAGGGCTAAAAATGATACTATTCCAATGGGAATAGAGCCTCCAGAATACGAAATAGCGCTAGTAACCAACTTTGAAAAATGGTTCTTTTATTTTGATGGCAAAGAGATTTATGCAGTGGCAGGAGAAAGACTTGAAGAAGAATATGACACTATAAAACTTCTTATTTCCAGAGATGCCACGGAGTCTGGAGGGTTTAAGGAAGTTGCAAGGAAGCTCTTGCATAAAGAGGATAACGAGCCTCTAAGGCAGGAGCTGAATGTCTTAAGGGTGAAAATTGCTAATAAGATACTTCAGGAAAGAACAAATACTCAATATCTAAAAAACCCGAATGGCTCTTACAATAACGAAATTTTAAATGAAATAACCACCCGCTGGATAACAAGATTCTTAGCTTTAAAGCTTGCTGAAGATTCTGCGATAAGTTTCAATTTTACCTTGAAAGATATAATAAGAAGTTTTGAACTCTCTGGAAAAGCAGCAAAACCTGTCCCGGGAGCAAAAGTAAAAGAAGAAACCTTGAGTAATGCCATAAGAGCTTTGATGAACGAGTTTGAGAGAAGATTCAATGGTGGAATTTTTATGTACGAAGGAGGGGTTGATTATATAACCATTCCCGATGCTGCCTTTTTTGACATGCTTAATTTTACAACAGGTTGGGCTTTTACTCTGGAAGATGCAAGAATAATAGGCTTTGTTTATGAAAGATTTTTGGGGCAGGAGATTGTGGTTGAGGAAAGAAAAGGCGAACCTGGAGCAGTTTTAAAAAGTATAGGAGAAGCGAGAGGTAGAAGAAGAGCAGGAGGTGTTTATTACACACCTAAATATATTGTTGATTATATCGTTGAAAATACGCTGGGTGAAATTTTAAAAGAGAAAAGGGAGGAAATAGATAACGCAGTAGAGAATCTTGACATTGATAAATTTACAGAGCTTCTCAGGCAGGTAAAATCGCTTCGTGTTCTTGACCCTGCTTGTGGTAGCGGTTCTTTTCTTATTAAAGTTCTTGCTGAATTTAAGAACTTTTATGAAAAAGCAAAAGACAAGGCGAAAGAGGTTGGAAAAAAGATTGATGCATTGAAAAGAGAAAGAATGAAGGGCCAAATACTTTTTATTGAAGATAAAGAAGTTTTTGACATTGAAAGTAAATATTCTGAGCTGAAAAAGGAACTTGACGAAATAAATTTTTCAGGGACTTTTGCCTTAAGGCACAATATCTATGGCGTCGATCTTGACCCTAAGGCAATTGATATTACCGCCTTTACTTTAATGGTTCAAGTTTATGATGAGCTAAAAGATGGGGCAAGATGTCCAACGATGATTGATGAGAACCTTAAAGTTGGTAACGCATTGGTTTCTGCGATAGTGCCTGATGAGAGAAACAGATTTGTCTCAAGGAAAGAACTTAAGAAATTTAAAGACGATATAAGCAATCTTATTAAATTTAGAGAAGCTGTAAAGAGCATAGACATTTTAGATGATGGAGGTTTGAGAAAACTTTTAGAAGAAAATTTTGACGATGTGGTTGATGTGTATCTTCATATAAAAGAGGACTATCCTAATGCCATTCCCACCCCGCAGCAAAACCTGCTTGATGAGTGGCATGAAAGGGCAAAAAATGAGCCGATAGAAAAAACCTTTGATATTTTGATTAATCAGACGGGGCTGGCGAGAATATTTTTGAAAGAGGTCTATTTTAGGAAAATCGAGAAAGTAGAAGAAAGAATTGAAGGTGAAATAAACAGTCCACTAATAAAATATTTCAATTCAGAAAAAAGAGTTTTGAAAGATAGGGAACTCGAACAAATTTTGGCAGATGGAGAAAGAGTAAAAGAAGAACTTAGATTCGTAAAAGATAGGGCAGTGGAGATAAGCAAATCCCAGCCATCAAAAGTTTTCAACTGGGAAATTGAATTCCCGGAGGTTTTCTTTAACGAAGATGGAACATTGAAGGAAAATCCAGGATTTGATTGTGTAGTGGGGAATCCGCCACATGGCGCTGATTTGGTAAAAGTTATGCGAGATTTTACTTCATCCCAATTTTCTAAGACTTCATCCAGCTATAAAAATACGGCTGGTATGTTTATAGAATTATCAACGAACATTTGTAACTCAGATGCGTTAAACGGAATGATTATTCCTAAATCACTAACTTTTGTAGATGGATGGCGCGATACAAGAGAATTTCTTATATCGGTAGGAATTCGAGAAGTAGGAGATATAAGCAAAGCTTTCGAAGACGTAAAACTCGAGCAGATCATTATTTTGTGGGACAAAACATCGACTAACACCTATGATGCCTCTTATTTTAAGAAGCAAGAGAAAATACTTACTCGTATGTATAATATTGATACTGCAAAAGACCTTGATTGTCTCGTTATTTATCCGTCAGAAATCGAGATGGCAATATATGTGAAAATAAAATATAGATGTATTTTTATGAAAGATGTTTCTAGAACATTTAGGGGGTTGGGCCTTCAGTCTAAAAAGATTCAGAGAAAAACCCCATTTCCGATTCTTCGAGGCGATGATATAGAAAGATACAATATTAAATCTCCCAAATATTATGTTGCTGAAAAGTATTTACTGAAAAACAAGTCAAGATCAGAATTTAAGGATAAAGTGAAAGAACTTTTAAGTCCTAAAATAGTTTCTCAAAGAATTGTTGCGCATGTGGTTAAACCGATTGACAGGGTAATTATAATGAGCGCCTATGATAAAGTAGGCATTTTAACCTTTGATACAGTCGAAAATACAATTATTACTAACCGGATGTATGACGAAAGATATATTATGGGATGTATCAACTCTGATTTTATTTCTTGGTATGCTTATCTTTTCATTTATAACAAGGCCATTAGAACAATGGATTTTGATAGCTATTATATGGGAAAGATTCCTATCGCCAGTGTCACTCCCAACCAGCAAGCCCCCATAATCTCCCTTGTGGATGCTATCATCCAGAAGAAAAAAGAATATCATGCCATACCTCAGAATATCGAAGATTATGTTGATTTTAAAGCTGCACAGCTCATAAGGCTTGATGAATTTTTAAAAATAGCAGTGGAGGATTTTGAAGTTCTATCTTCTCTTCGGGTTAGCCGCGATAATTTTGACGCTTTAAGAGTGAAAACTGAAGACGATGAGGTTATTCTTGAATATGGTACAAGGAGGGAAATTGAGGAATACGAAGAAATTGATGAAGAGGACGAATCAGTAGAGGTTAGAGGTAATAAATATGTAATTGAGTGGCAGGAAGCCGGAAGGGGAAAAATTAAAGATAAGGAGGCAATCATATTCTTAGAAGAAATCCTTGAGAAGGAGAAGAGGATTTCAAAAGCTCAGACAAAAAATATCTGGCAAAAGATAGCGGAGGTTAAAATACCGGAATTCAGCGATGAAGTAAAACAGGGATTTTTGAGATATAAGTCTGCAATGGAAAAAGCAAATATACTCGATGAAGAGATTTTGAAAATAGATAGAGCAATTGACCGCTTAGTTTATCATTTATATGGCTTAACAGAGGATGAGATAACTGTGGTTGAGCAATCCGTTTGGGGCGATAGGTTTGAAGAGATGTACGGAAAATTGCCAGTTAAAGACATCGCTCTAAAACTCTCAGAGAGTTACGGAGGTAGGCGGAATGTTTGAAAAGTTTATAAATTGGCTGGAAAACATATTTAGCGTATCTCACGAACCTTCCTTTGAGATAGTGGATAACATGGATATATTTGTAAAGGACAAGCTCAATTCTATGTTAGATGGTGCCAAATCCTTCGACATCGCTACTGGGTATTTCCAGATTTCTGGCTGGAAAACGTTCGCAGATTCTGTTAATGCCATTGTGAAAAATGGTATGAAAGTAAGACTTTTAATAGGTAATACCTCAAGAGAATGTCTTTTGCCGCAAACCGCAAAGTTTCTTTTGAACTTAATAAAAAACCCGCAGATAGAGGCAAGAACGATAAAACCAAGATTTTTACATGCCAAGGTTTTTATAGCGAAAACTGAGGACAAGTTAAGACTTCTTTTTGGCTCTAGCAACATTACATTTGGAGGAACAGAGGCGAATATTGAGCTAAATGTTTACGAAATATTGGATTTTGAATCGAAAAAAGCACAGGATTTTGTGGAGTGGTATGAAAAGCTCTGGAAGGAAGCCGTATCGATTGATGAAGAATTAGAGTGGGAGATAACACTTGCATCGCAAAAAAAGGAACCTATACCGATCTCTATAGAAGACCCAAATAAGGCACTTTTCTTTAGTTTATTGCTTAAGGACTTATCCAGAGTGGATTTGAGAGATATTGGTAATTTTGCACCATTAAAATTTCAGTATGTTGATGCTGTCGCAGGTGTAAACAGATTTTTCTTTCAGCCAGGGGATAAAAGGGGATTAATGCTTGCTCATGAAGTAGGGTTAGGTAAAACTATAATAGCGGGGATGATTTTGAAGCATTTGCTTTATCATAAGCACATAAAAAATGTCCTCATAGTTGCTCCCTTATCAATAGTTCGTCAATGGATGGAAGACTTGGGGAGCAAATTCAGCATGGAGTCAATGGAGATTACCAGCAGAAAATTAAAGGGATTTATCCCCGAAGATTCTAACGTATACCTCATTTCCTACGACCTTTTAAAAGAACATATTGCAGACTTCTATAATGATTGGGACTTAATAATAGTTGATGAATCTCATTTCATAAGAAATAGCCAAACTCTCAGGTTTAAGGCAGTTAAAAGGTTAAAGGCAAAGTTCTTCTTACTGTTAACGGCAACTCCTATGCATAACAGAATTGAAGACATTGTAACTCAACTTTTCCTATTTGTGCCGGAAGAGATACTAAGCAAGGCAACTAAAAGAGAAATCTCAAAAGTTGACAAGACAAAGCTTTTCAGGACATTTATAAAAAGAAGGCTGCAGAAAAAAGAACTTAGCGAGATAATTCCAGAAAGAAAGGTTTTGCCGCCCGAGCTTATTGAGCTTTCAAAGAAGGAAAAAGAAATATATGAGAAACTACGTGAATTTTTATCTAAGAGTTCACAATATTATCAAATCATATCAAGGAGTATAGAATATATTGCTCCCTTCATAAAGCAGAAATATTTGGAAGGATTCATAAGTTCAAAAGGTGCGGCACTTTTTACACTGGATAATTTAAGGGGAAGGATAAAAGACTCTATAAATAGAGGATTTATTGAATACAATTTTGGTATGCTCAAAAAAGAAACGGAGGGTTTGGTGGCTGATGAGATTCGCTCATTTATTGAGGATAAACTGGAAGCGCAATCAGACGTTGAGGTAATGAGAGATGATGAAGGAAATTCTATTATAAGGTTATCCATAGATGAAAAAATTAAAAATGGGCTTCAAAATGATATTAAATATTTAAATGAAATAATCAAGGATATAGAAAAAATAGATGAATTTGCTAAAGTCAAAAGATCTACAGAACTAATAAGAAAGTTAAACCCCTCTCAAAATAAAAAGGTCGTTGTTTTTGTGGGGTTCATAAAGACTGGGGAAAGGCTTGTAGAGATTTTAGAAAACGAAGGTATAAAATCAGGATTTTTCCATGGCGGGCTTGAAGAGGCACAGAGGCAGAAATTGATCGAAAAACTTTGGAGCAAAGACCAAGAAAGGATAGATGTTTTAGTTTCTACCGATGCTGCGTATGTGGGGCTAAATTTACAGATAGCAGATACCATGATTCATCATGATCTTTCCTGGAATCCTATGGTTGTCGAACAGAGAGTTGGAAGAATTCATAGAATTGGGCAGAAAAGAGAAATAACCTCGCATTCTTTTTTATGCAAAAATACGATTGATGAAAGAAAACATGAGATATTAACAAAAAAACTGGATGAAATATCGACGCACCTGGGAATGAGCTATTTTGTTATTTTATCTGAGGTAGCGATTTCATCTGAGATAGAAAAGCTCATGGCTCAATTTGAATTAAAAGAGATAGATGAAGAAATGTTGAAGGAAAGTCTCAAGAGCCACATAACAGAGAGGAAGGAGATTTTTGAGCTCTTGGAAGAATTGCCGTCCGAAGAGGCAGAGCTTCTCCAGATTGGTTTTACGAACGATCTAATCGAAAACATAGAAGAAATTGTTGGGGAAATAATAAAAGTTGGAAGAAAAACGTTTGATTTTGGAATTCAACCTATCATGGAAGACCAGGATTTTATAGTTTTGGATTATGAAGAGGACGGAAAAAAGACTAAGGAACTATCAACCTTAAATGAAAAAGCGCTTTTGTCGATTACGCCTGAGAAGGTCCAGGAATGGAAAGGGAAGTATAAATTTGAAAATATCAACCCCTCTTACGCGGGTCCATTTCATCCTGTGGTCAGGAAATGTACTGATTTGATTGTTGAACAGAATTTCGGGAAATTCTGGAAAAAGAAAGTAGCAAACGGAAAACCGGTGGTATCTCTATATCTATTGATGCCATTAAAAATCGAAAATCTTGCAGCAGAAATTGATACAAGTATGGAAGTTCTGGTGCCAATTTTGTATGAAGTTGATAGGGGAGAAGTTAAGATAGATGCTATCAAAGTATATGATTTGGTATGTTGCAACGGGAAAATTGAAGATTTAGATGATCCGGACACGGAAATTTTAGAAGAAGCACGAAAGCAAGTGGATAGGGATATGGACAAGATCGAGGGCAAGATAAGGGCGGGTATAGAAAAAGTAAGAATAGAAATTGAGGAACTCGCATTAGAGAGGCAAAGATCAGAGATTCAGAGGAAAATAGAGGAGAAGAATAAGAAACTGGAAAGTTTAAATGGAGAGATAAACCGGAAGCGTAATAGTGGATTGAATTATGAAAAGGAGATGCATGAAGCTAAAAAGACAAAAGAAGAGTTGGATGAATTGCAAAAATTGTTGGAGATAGTTCCGGAAAGTTGCCCCGGTGTGAGTTTTGGAGAATCTCAGATTGTCGGGGGGTGCATATATTTTTCATAAATCTGATCAGGGTCTCTGACTTAGTACTTCGCCTGCCCGTGCGTGTGTACGCAGATTAGGGATGTTTTTACCATAAATTGAAATGTCCTAGTTGGTTCAAGGAGTAGGAGAGTCACGGTTGGCATCCCGTAAACCGCTCTTTTTATCTGTTCACGTTCCCAAATCGAAAGTCACACGGCAGAAAAAGTTGCTTTTCTACTGTTCCAACCGTTAGTCAGGAAGATCGCCTCTCTTTAGGTTTTTAAGCGGCTCATTACGCCCGAAGACGAGGAAGCTTTATTTAGCTGATAGTTGTCGTGAGCTACTTGATAACGGGAAAAAAGACCTAGAATACCTTCAGAAACATTTTATTTGACCCATGGCGCCTATCTTTTTTATTTTATAGCTCTTATAGCTCTTAAAGATGGAAAACTAAAAGAAGTTGCAGATTAGCTGACAAAGACTTTCGAAAAACATGATAACTCGGTTACTTCGACTATTTTGCGCAACATAATTTCTTCGGTGCTTTTCCGTTTCAAATATTCTTTTTTGGCCGTCCACGAGGTCTCTTCACAGTACTTGGCGAAGTCCTAGCCAGGTTATACTTTAATTTAAAATAGAAAGAAAGCATTTTTTCGAGATAATCATCAACAATCCCACTTTTATCATTGAAGGCTATAGTTTCTTTCCCAATCATAAGTGCAGCATAAGCAAGTTTTGCTTCATCTGACCCCATCGTCTCTCGCTTATAATCACTATTAAGTGTATTAATCTGGATAGTTCTTGAAATATATCGACTATGCTTTAAAGAACCTTCTTCAAATGGTTTTTCTTCGTAGTTAATCCGTGAGCCTTCTTTTTCTATTCCAGGACTTTTAGGTACCCTTTGCCCCTCAGGCTCAGCAATCCGAATATGGGCTATGGCCGGTTTAAGTTTTCCTGTGGTAGCAGTCAATATAGCAGGCACAGTAGTTTTCGATTTACCTGTAAAAGAAACATGGACGGTAACAACGCCATCTTTGTCAGCGTCTGATGCTTTAAGAATTAGCTTATGTATTTTTAATCCAACGGAAGGATCGTTAATGCTAAGTTCTACCTCGCTATTATCTGGAACTATCTTGGGCACAAAAGCTTTTAATGGAAGAGTTCCTGTTTCCCATGGTTCAAGCCTGATAGAAGAAGGCACAAAATCGAAACCGTTAGGTGGTTTTTTGGGTTCGGGAGGTTTTCGTCCAAATCCTTCCAATAATTCTAAATCTTTAAATTCTTCAGTATTTAAGATTTCTCTTGCCAACTCGATGGCATTTCTCTGAATTTCAGTTAATCTCCTCTTAGTCTCCTCTTGTCTAAGGTTTTCAACCTCTGCTTCAATTGAGGAACGAAGCCTATCAAGTTCATCTAACAGACTTATCCAATCCTCATTTTCCTCAAATCCTGTTCTGGCAGGCAGAGGTTTTAAAAAATCAGCGTCAATAAATCCCCTTATATCTCCGTTTGCATAAATACTTTCTTCTAAACCATAAGCAGATAAAATCTTAATATCATCGACGATTGTAACACCTTTGTGCCGAATGCTAACTATACCGCATGTTGATGGATCGAAATATAATTCCAGAGAGAAACTCTTTGTTTGATCACCTGCGAGAGGCCAGTTTTTATAAGCTTCACCTATGCGTGGAAGTTCTATTTTCAATGGCTCTACAGAATAAAATTTTCCTTTGGTGAAGATTTTAATCTTAAGAGACCCGTCCCTTAGAAACGGGTCAAACTTTTCTGCAAACACCTTTTGTAGTTTCTCAGGCGAAAGTGGACCTCTTGATTTTGTGGGATCAAATAGTAAGTCAGAAATAATAATTTTTATTCCAGGTTCTTGTAAACCCTCTCTTTTTCCTGCAGTTTCAAATTCTGCCTCATCAGAGCCATCACGAAGAGTAACTTTTATAGTTTCAGTACTATCATTCTTTTTAGAATAAAAAGTGCATTTCTTTCCGATTTGAATAAAGCTAAACATTCCGATTCCAAGTTGACCTATTTGCTTAGAGCCCATGTTTTTTTTTGCGGAATCAGCTACTCGTTGAAGGGCCTTTTCAAACTCCTCTTTAGACATACCATATGGATATTCAATAATAATTCTATCCTTTTCCAATAAATAAGTTACCTCACAAACAGAAAATGCCTCGCCCATATCTTTTGCTTTAAGGTGTTCATCTATAGCATTACTTATATGTTCCTTTATAGCCTCAGCAGGGTTTCGATACAAACTTCCCAACCATTTAAGAGCATTTGCCGTATGTAGTTTGATTGGAACTTTCCTCATTTCTATAACCCCTTCTTTTTGAAAAAATTAAATCTGTTGGTAGTTAAAGCTAGCCATCTTCTGAATTTATCTTCGTCTTCCAGCATGGTAAGAAGGCTTGAAATGTATCCAATATCGCCAGGATCTAACTCTTCTCGTAAAATATCTCGGGTTTCTCTCGAACCGTCTCGAAACCACCCCAGTTCTTCCTCTAAAAACAATAGAAGATATTTTACTTTACCTGTTTTTCGTGTCGCTTCCTGAAGCGTCAAATCCGAAACTGGAACCCCCAAACCTGCAGTTATTGCAATCTTTTCTACCACAAGTTTTGGAGGCATCTCTTTATTCTGGAAATGGTCAATAAGATCCCATACATCCCAGCCAATGTCCTCCGCCAAATCTCTAATCGTAGAATAGCGATGCTGAGTTTTCCACCATTCTAAAATTTTCGCCCAGAGATCTATCCAATGTGTATCAATTCTTTTCTGGGATTCGAGAAACCTCTCCATTTTTTCAATGTGTACAGAAGATGGGTTCTTTCTGCCTTTGCCTTTTTGAAACCATTTTCTAAAAGTTTCATAAGGAATACCTAGCTTTTGTGCCATCTCTCTTCTAGAAAAATTTCTTGTTCGAGAAAAATTATCTATCTCCGTTAACAATTGCTCAATAGATTTCTTGCTCATCATATCTCTCCTTTCCTTCATTCATTCTACTCTGATTTCAACTCGCAAAGCAAAATATTGCCCCAACATTTATGAACGTATCTGAAGTGTACTGAAGGAGAATTAAGATAGAGTGCAGGATGCACTAAGTCAAGGCACTCTGCTATATTCCATAAATCGCCTCATACAGCCTTTCTCCCAGCTTGATTATTTCATCGACTTTGACGATCTTCTCTATCCATTCCTTGGGGATGCCCTCGTATCCGTAGTATATGCCGGCCAATCCGCCGGCAAGGGCGCCAATGGTGTCCGTATCCCCACCAAGATTTACGGCGGTTATGACAGTATCTTTGTAGGAATCGTTATTGAGGAAGCACCATAGACAGGCCTCCAGTGAATCTACGACATAACCGCTTGATTTTATGGAATCAATCGGCAATTTCGAGATATCAGATGCAAGGATTCTGCTAAAATGACTCAATTCCTCAATATATGGCTCTTTAGAGTAATATTTCAAAACGGTATCCTTCATCTTTTCGTAAGCTGCTTCAGGAGTGTCGCCATTAAACAAATTGATCCCAAATTGAACGTATATTCCGCATGCCATTTGCGATCTTATATGTCCGTGTGTTGTGCGCGAGACCTGGTGAGTGATTTCAAATTGCTCTTCTTCATCCATTTTCTCTACATAAAATATCAACGGCAAAATTCTCATGAGCGACCCGTTGCCGTTGCTGCGTTCATCCGTAGGTCCAGCTTCTAGGGGATCAACTCCTTTCTTTAAGCGTGAGATGGCGATTTGAGTTGTACCTCCAATATCAAAGGCCTCGCCCCATGGTGTCCAGTAACCTTCATACATCCATTTGACGAATTTGTCAGCGATATCCTGAAGGTCAAAGCCATTGCAAATCGATTCGGCCAAACAAAAGGTAAGAGAGCTGTCGTCTGACCACGTGCCCGGCGGCTGGTTGTGAGTTCCGTATCCCATCATGTCTTTGACGGGATTTCTTCTAAGCTTTTCCCTGGATTGAAACTCCACGGGCACACCGAGTGCATCTCCGATGCATAAACCAAGCAAACCGCCTATGACCTTATCTTTTTTCATGGATGCTCACTTCCTAATTTACTATAAAGGCCAGGGTAGTCTTTGACGTGGAAGATTTAACCCTGGCCTAGTGTTGTTTATTGATCTACAGAAGCGGGCATTTGTGATCCGAGGCGTGAACGGATTGTCCTTTCTTTTCCTCCATCCACTGGTGCCTTCGCTCCTCCCTCTTGAGTACTTGCGGCTCAAGCTGCAGCCTGCTTCCTTCAAGCAATTCGGAGACGCCGCCGCCCGAAGAGGCAGATTGTCTTAGGCATATATCAGTGCAGCCATGGCAATGGGAGCTCGCGTCTTCCGGTTCGGTATACACGGTAATGGTCCCTTCAAAGTTCCTGAGCACAACCCTTCGCTCGCCCTGGGCCAGCAGGTAGTTTGGCATGAGCGGGATCTTGCCGCCGCCTCCGGGGGCGTCTATCACGAAGGTAGGGACAGCCATGCCGGTTGTATGCCCGCGCAGGAATTCTATGATCTCGATGCCCTTGCCTACCGAGGTGCGAAAATGAGATATGCCTCGTGATAGGTCGCATTGATATATGTAGTAAGGACGCACCCTGTTCATCAAAAGCTTTTGAAATAACTCTTTGAAGATGTAAGGGCAGTCGTTTATGCCGCGCAGCAGTACCGATTGGTTGCCAAGCGGTATGCCTGCATCGGCGAGCATGTTTAAGGCTCTGGTCGAGTAGGGCGTAATTTCCTTAGGATGATTGAAATGAACGTTGATCCACAGCGGATGAAATTGTTTTAACATGGAGACCAAAGACCTCGTGATCCTTTGAGGCATCACAGCAGGGACTCGCGTTCCTATCCTTATGATCTCCACGTGAGGTATCCGCCTCAGGCTGGCCAAAAGCCATTCGAGGTTATCGTCTTCCATGGTAAGAGGGTCTCCGCCTGTGACGAGTATATCTCGAAGCACAGGTGTCCTTTCGATGTAATCTATGGCTGCCTGAATTTCCTCGCGACTTTTTGGCCTGTCCACTTCGCCCGCAAATCGCCTTCTGGTGCAAAACCTGCAGTACATGGAACACTGGTCTGTCACGAGCAGAATGCCCCTATCGGGGTATCTGTGCACGAACCCGGGGACCGGCGCATATCTGTCTTCAGCTAAAGGGTCATAGAAATCCTCTTCCGCAGTGTTTCTTTCTTTGGAAGTTGGAACGGCCTGCATGCGAATAGGGCAATTGACGTCCTTTGGATCCATTAAAGTAGCGTAGTAGGGAGTGATCGCCATTCTCAGCTCCAAAAGGTCGTCGTTTAAGGCCTTTTTCTCCTCAGACGTCAAGGTAATGATTTCACCCAAAGTCTCAATGTCGGTAATGCGGTTGGCAAGCTGCCAATGCCAATCGTTCCACTCTTCCGGCGTTACATTTTTCCATAGGGATATTTCCCTATAATCTTTCATTGCTTTTACTGCCTCCCGAAAGATTATTTTTTGTTACGCATTTATAAAAAATTACTAAATCATCGCCTTCCTTGTAGAACGATGGAATGCGTCCACATAAATTAAAGTTCATAGCTTCATAAAAGGCCCTTTGTCCCACGTAGTGTTCACTGCCCGAAGTCTCCACCCTGATGTTGATCTTATCCTTTTCCTTTAAAAGACATTGTTCCATGCGGCTTATGATGCGCCTGCCAAAGCCTTTGCCCTGATGGGAAGGGGAAACGACTACCCAATAAAGATCATAGGTGAATTCTGTCATTGGCGTTTTCCCGTATATTAAAAAAGCGACATCTTCCCCATCTTCTTTCTCCGTGAGCATTATGTATCCTTCTTCGTTGGGACCCTCCAAGCACTGGCGCAGTAATCCTTCCAGTACTTGAAGTTCGGCCTCGTTAAAGGCTTTGCTAGATCGCGCTATATTCAGGTACTTCGTATATGGCCTGTTTAGCTGGTTCATATAGATTCTCCTTTAATGCGATCTCGACCAAATAGGACACGAGGGCTTCATAGGACAAGCCACTCCTCCTGCTTTGGTTTGCCAGACCGCTGTCAACGTTCAAATCAGGATTTGGGTTTACGTCGATGACGTAGAGCCTTCCATCCTTTTCCCTCAGGTCAACTCGAAAATATCCCCTGCAAGAAAGAGTAATGCCGGCACGCTTGGCAATCCAAATGAGACGCTCTTTTGCCACGTCGGAGATGATTTTGGGATTTTCGGGGGATATTTTGTATCCCGGGCTGTTCGTATCCCATTTTGCCCTGTAATCTAAAAAAGGCATTACGTCGGGGTAATCTTTGTAATCTATCATTGAAATTCCCACGACTTCGTAGGGTGGAACTCCAACCAATCCTACGTTGAATTCTCGTCCTTCCAAAAACTCCTCGACGATTATTCCTGCTGGGAAGGCCGAAAGTTTGTGTGGCAACACTTTATTTAATTCTTCTTTATTTGTTACCAGTGAAGTCTCATCTATGCCAACGCTACCATCTTCGAAGCGAGGCTTAATGAAGGCTGGACAAGGCAAATCAATGACATTGCCCACGGTGTGCTTGAGATACACGCCTTGCGGTACGGGTACGCCCTCCATTGCTAATAATTTTTTAGCTAAAAATTTGTCTAAAGAAGTATATAAGGCCATTGAGCCGTTGCCAGTGAAGGGGATCTTAAGGCTTTCCAAGAAGATCGCAAAGGAGACTTCTTTAGTGCTGTCATCCGAGAACCCCTCAAAAAGGTTGAATATACAGTCAGGGTTGTGGCGCAATATCTTAGCTTCAAGCCTGTTTAAATGGTTGATGTCTTCTTTGG
>FZPS01000215.1_pt61 | contig 17007 bp, 16 predicted proteins | sample 1817821 | NCBI WGS metagenome assembly FZPS01 (sample SAMEA104158645, study PRJEB21678) | metagenome | place: Germany | collected 2015-04-21
TTCTCATCTTCCTCATGGACCCATGCCTGGACCTTTCTTCCGTCCAGGTCTAGCTGGGTCTTGACATATCCCTCCGGTAGTTTTGTCGTACTATCCGGCTGAAGGATGGTGAACTTGGAGGAAGAATTTAGGTTGATATAGGGGTACAGGTTTTCGGACTTGTCCAGAACATAGAAGGCACCATTCTTCCCTTCCTTATCGGTCAGGTAGACCAGGGTAAGGTCGCTCTCCTTTCCCTTTGCTCCCTTTATCTTTTCGGATTTATAGGTGAGGTCAGTAGATTCAAAACCATCGGGGATCTTTACGGTAGATAGGTCCCTCCACATGTAGAGATCCTTTCCCTCTAAGGAGATCTTCACTGCCTCGTCCACGGGGTTGACCTGTGGTTCTGGTTCCTTTTCCACCACCGGCTCCTTTTCAGGTGCCTTTTTTTCGGGGGTTTTTTTACTGGGGCTGCTTCCACCCGAGGACTTGCTTGGAGCAGGTTTTTTAACGGTGACCTTTGCACTTGCAGAAACATTCTTTACTGGCTCCATGTTGGCATAGAAGTCTATAGTGGAGACCTTAATGGACGAGGAACCCTCCTTCAATGCCACAAAGGATACCTTGGCACTAAGGGAACCAGAGCTACCATCCCCATAGACAACGATCTTACCATCCGAAGTGTTCGCTCCACCATTATATTTCAAAACACTTTTATCATAGGAGAAGTTGGCGTCCACCCCTTCAATTTTACTTGCCTTAAAGGTAAAGGTGACCGTGAAGGTATCACCTGGTTTTACTGTAGAAGGAGCAGAAATAGACGCGGACCCACTTGCAGCAAAGGCACTGACCGGGAATACGCTTAGTATGATGCTAAATACAAATATGGCTAGAATAATTCTTATTAAGTTGTTTTTCATTTTAGGATACCTCACATTTAAGATTTCTTTCCTCTTCCTTTGTAGGTTGAATAGAGTCGAATGACCAGTATTAGAAGGATGAGGGTGATACCTGCTAAGGGAAGGATGATCCAATTGAAGGAGGACGATTCCTCCTCGGGCTCCACTACATTATCACGGACGATCGCCCTTTGTATGGTCCCTTCCTCTTCATCGTAGAAGTAGTATCCGACTTCACCGTCCCTATTCATTGCCTTTACCAGGTAGATCCCCTTAAAATCCTCGGGCCTTAATACAGATACCAGGCTCCCATTAATGAGGATCTCATCGGGCTGATACCCTTCAGGGCTGATATCCATGGGGAGGAAGGTATATTCCTGATCCCCTGGGATGGTAAGGGTGACATAGGGCACTAGATTTTCAGTATAGTCATAGATGTAGAAGGCGTATTGGAAACTCTCATCGATCCCATAGAGAAGGATCATCCCACTGTTGGGGTTTTGGGCTCCCAGCACCTCATCCCCCTTAAAGGTCAGGGAGAAGGGTTCAAAACCCTCGGGTAGTTCCGAGCTGGGATAGTCCCTTAGGATGTAGATCAACCTCCCATCCCGGTCCACTTCGATGGGATCATCCTTAGGGTCGGGGATGTCTTCGGAATCTTCAGGATCTTCCGGATCCTCCTGATCCCCTGGATCCGATGAAGCTTGGATGGTGAGTTGGATGGATCCACTGGGATTGCCTAGGAGTTGACCGGTATCCTGTCCTATGATCTCGGAATGATCCACCGAGAAGGTCGCCTTTCCCGGCTTTTTTGCGCGGAATTGGAAGGTATAGGTCTGGGTATTGGAGGAGATGCCATAGTCAATGATGGTCCCCTGGCCATGACCCAATTGGACGGTGTTGCTTCCGCCTGAGGTGTACTCCATCCGGTCGCCATCATAGGAGAGGGAGGCATCCAGACTGTCCATCCTTTCCCCTTGGCTGGTAAAGGTGACTTTAATGGTAAAGGTTTGTCCTTGCTTAACGGAGTTTGGCTGTACGCTGATCTTTAGATCCGTACTCTTTCCAAAAGCAACCCCCGGGAAGAGGCCCAGGAGAAATAGGGTTAGGACTAAAAAGATGGTTATGGTTTTTAAAGGATATTTCTTCATATCAGCACCCTTTTACTGTTTTATTTTTGCTGTACCCAATAGATGCCTTTGGACCATGAGGAGGTCGATCAATGCGATTTTCCCATCCTTGGATACATCGGCAGCCAGGGTATAGACCCCTGAAGTTTTTTTAGTGTTGAGGAGATGTCTTTGTATATATAACAGGTCAATGAGGGAGATCTTTCCGTCCCCGTTCACATCCCCGTAGATAACGATGTTGTAGGTACGATAGACATTATTGCTTCCTTGGTATTTCACTTGCAGCTTATCTCCAGTTGCCACTGTACCTGAGCTCTTCACCTTATTATTGGCGGCTAGTAATTGGGCTGTGCCGTTTTCCACCTTGATATTGGAGAGGAAGGTGGATACATTAAGGCTGGTGGAAACACCGGTGATATTGGTACCCTTGATCGCATGCTTGCTGCTGGAAACCATCGGAATTTCTCCCATATCGCTGGACAGGACGGTATCCTTAAAGTAGAAGTACAGGATATCCCGATAGGTCTTCCCATGGTTTGCCGCCATAGTTTGTGCCCCTCTTTGGCTCATCCCTACCCCATGACCATAGCGACCATTGGTCACATAGTAACCATCCGAGCCTGCCTTTTCTACTCCCCTTAAGCGAAGCCTGGAATCCAAATATTCATGGGTGAGCACATAGCTACCGCTGGCATTCTTATTCATCAGCTGGAGGGTCAAGCCCTTGATTGCTTTAGTATTAGTCCCTGGATAACGGACAGTGATATCGGCCTTGGCGGTGACATAGCTTCGGCTCCCTGTCCCTGGCCAGCGGGCTTGGTCGTTCTCTAGCCTGTCCACCGATAGGATGATGATGTCCTTTTTGTTGGAGACAACACCCTTTAGCTGTTCATATGCCTTGCTTTGGAGATCATTGAGGACCGGGTTGGTGTATGTTCCTGTGTTCTCAACGACTTTTTTTGAGTAGTCAGCGGAGATATATGCCGCCTGCCCATCCTTGTATTGTATCTTGTGCCAACCGTTGGAGGTGGATATCCAGGGGAACCTAGTTCCTGAATTGACGGTTTCAAGGATGGTATGGTTGGTGCTGGGGCCGCTTCTTACTCGTACGCCATCCCCCGTAACATGGACTTCAGCGTAGCTATCTAGGGTAGCGGGAACAAAAATCCTCTGAAAAAGGCTGGATGGATTCTCTAGATCATAGGGATCATCCCTTTGGGCAAGATAGGGGTACTGCTTATTCTTGGCGGATCCGCCCCCCCATGTGTTGCCGGGCAGTTCGGTTTGTCCTCCGTTGGAGGCAGCATAATATGTATCGATGATTTGTCCGTTATAGGTGAGGACCTCCCCCTGGGTTTCATCCACAGCCTGTTTCACCCTGCTATAACTGGAATTATAGCCCTTGTATACTTGATGGCTGGTGGTATCCCCGATGTCATGTGTACCGGAGGTCTTGATTCTCTTGACGGCATATCCCCTGGCACAGACGGCTTGTGCCTTTAGTGCCTCTAGTGGGAAACTATTGCTCATCTCATAGGCCACTACCCCATAGAGATATTGTTCAAGGGGAACATGGTTGACCACCACCAGCTCGCCTGAGCTCACTGTGAATCGCATATTACCCAGGTAATTAATATCCCCATAGATGGTGTCATACACCCTTAGGAGGTTGCTGAGGCTGCTACTCTTACGGGCCAGGGTGAGGGAGGAGCCAACCACTTGGTCCACCCCGTTCCCATATATACGCACATTATTGGAACTGGCTACCGATATGGTGTAGGTGCTTCCTTTTTTAAGGGAGATCTTGGAATTTTCGGAAACAGTGTAGTCCCCATCCAGTCGAACCGTCATGCTATTTTTGCGGTTCTCCTTCATAGAGATCTTCACTCGAACGGTATCTGAGTTGGCGGATGCTTGTTTTCCCGGTATGAGAATATTAAAAGAAATGACAAGAATAAGTACGAAAATGATGATCCTTACCTGCTTTTTCACAACTATTTTATCCTCCTTATTATGCATTTATCTTCGGTCTAGTAATTATTATGTATAAATTAAAGAATAGGATCATATACTAGTAAGTTCGGCATAAAAACCTTATTTTAGAGTACCTTAATGATAATAAATTTACATAATAAAGTCAATTGGAAGAATGATGCAGCGGAGGTCGCAGGATGGTTGGTTAATACTTTCGCGAAGGGGCATTTATTAGTATAATAATGAATAGTTGAGGTCGAAAACTATTTGCCCCTTCCGGGGGTATATAGTATAGGAGCACTTACGATGCAGAGATGATAAAAGACATAAAGGGGGATTACTTTGAAGAAGAGGACGATTGTTATTTCAGGTATATTGCTGGCCATTGGGCTGTTGATCGGTGTGGTGGTCTATGCCCAAAGCATGATCAAGGAGGTTTCCCACCAGGGGTTCCACTATACCATCTGGGGGGAGAGGGTGACGATCAAGGCCTATGATGGGGAGGAGGAAGTGTTGGAGATTCCCCAAAGGGTAAGGGTGGATGATGAGGAGATGGTCATCACCCATATCGGCAAGTCCGCCTTTGCCGGCAATGAGGTTCTAAGGAGGGTCATTATTGAGGCAAATATCATAGAGATCGGGGATGGTGCCTTTGCAAATTGTACCAACCTGGAGCGGGTGGAGTTCCTAGGGGATGCCCCAAAGATGGGTGCCAGGGTCTTTGATGGGACCCCGGAGGGGTTGGTCCTACTCTACCCCATGGGCAGTAGTGGCTATGAGGAGGCGGTCTTCTCCTACTCAGCCCAACCCTTCTTCCTGGTTCAATACTTGGACACCGCCAGCGATGGTGGACAGGTTCCCAAGGATGACGGCCGCTACAAAGAGGGGGATGAGGTGGTTGCCCAGGGTAATATCGGGAATCTTACCAAGGAGGGGCATACCTTTATCGGATGGAAGGATGAAGAGGGGAATGTCTACCAGGAGGGGGATGCCATCCCTGTAGGTACCAACCATGTCCAACTTGTCCCCCATTGGGAGATCAACCGCTACCAGGTGGTTTTCCACAGTAATGGTGGAGGGGACCTAGAGGACATGGAGGTGGAATGGAATAGTACCATTCCTGAGCCTAAGAAGTTGGAGAGGAAGGACCATATCTTTGTGAATTGGTTCAAGGACAAGGATTTTAAGGAGGTCTGGAATTTCCAGGGGCAAAGGGTGACTGAGGATGTAGACCTTTATGCCAAGTGGGTGGCCATACCATCGGTGCCCAGTGGTTTTTCGGCAAAAACCGGGGGCTACGACCAAATCCAATTGACCTGGAATGGGGTCAAGGGCGCCACCGGCTATGAGATCCATCGCTCAACCAGCAAGGATGGGGACTTTAAAAAGATCGCTGAGACCAGCAGCACTTCCTACATGGATAAAGGATTGGTATCCGAGAGGACCTATTACTACCGGGTGAAGGCCTATACCATTGATGGGGAGGTGGAAGCCTTTGGCGACCTCTCGGGGATTGCGTCGGCAAAGGGGAAACTGCTGACCCCCAACAGCATTACGGTCAAGAGGGGGGATTCCAATTCCATGGAACTTTCCTGGAGTACCTCGGTGGGTGCCACCGGCTATGAGATCTATAAGGCATCCAGTTCCTCGGGAAAATTTGAGTACCTGGGCAGTACCAAGAGCACCAGCTATCGAGATTCCAAGGGAACCTGGAATCGGGGGAACTACTACAAGGTTCGTGCCTATCGGAAGGTGGGGGACGGAAAGGTCTATAGTGACTATACCTCCACCAAGGGCTATGCAAGGGTAGGGGATGCTGTTCATAGTATACTCTCCTCGGCATCCAATCGGAATAGCATCCATCAGCAGGTGATCAGGCTCCATGGGAGCACCTCCAATGCCTGTGTGGTATTCGTCTCGGAATCCCTGAGAAGGGCTGGGGTCAATGTACCCACCACCATGAGGACCATTGACTATCTTGTTCCTTACCTGAGTAAGAACGGATGGGTGAAGTCCAGGGACTATAAGAATATCCGGAAGGGGGATGTGGTCTTTACCACCGATGCTAAGCTGGATCCCAATGGGCGCCCTACCCATACCTATATCTTTATGGGATGGGTGGAGCCAGGAAATTATGACTACGCCTGGATCGTGGATAACCAAGCCCGCTACTACAACAACCAGGTGCTCCATAAACGGAACTTCATCATCGTCGATGCAGTGGACGGCGACCAGAGGGAGCCCTTTAGCTTCTATATGACCAATCGATAATCAAACAATATGGCATAGAACGGGCGATCACAGATCACCCCTACGAATGATAGACGGTGAGGACATCCATAGGCAGTTGAAGGGGCTAGCTTTTGCTAGCCCCTTTGTTTATCCTTCCCTTAAAAGCTGGATGAAGGTTCTCATATAGGCGGGGAGGTCCGGGGGACGCCTGCTGGACACCAGGTTTCTATCCCGCACCACCTCTTGGTCCACCCACTGGGCACCGGCATTGATCATATCATCCTTGATCGCCGGGACACTGGTTACCTTCCTGCCCTTAAGGATGCCTGCTGATACCGCTACCCAGCCGGCATGGCAGATCTGGGCGATGGGCTTACTATGATCATCCATGTACTTGACGATATTCAGGGCTTCGGGATACCTCCGGATCCGGTCGGGAGCCCATCCTCCCGGGATGACTAAGCCGTCATAGTCTGCCGGATCTACCTCCCCATAGGTAAGGTCACTGACCACCGGGATGCCATACTTGCCATGGTAGGGCTCCTTTGCCTTTTCCCCTGCCAGAGTGACCCTAATGCCCTCCTCGGCAAGGCGGTAGATGGGATAGATCAGCTCGCTATCCTCAAAATCCTCATGGACTAGGGCTAGGATCCGCTTATCCTTTAAACTCATAAAAGTACCTCCTCATTTATATTTTAGTATAGAGTATACCCCTAGTAAGTTAGAATAAGCAGGGAAGGGTATGGCGAATGGGGAATTTTTATATTATACTTGGAACTAGGCATAGGAGGATTTATACTAGGTATATATGCTATTGAACAGGAAAGGGCGGTCACTATGAATATGATATTGCGAAATGGATTGAAAAAAGGATTGAACACCACCTGGGATTTTGCCAAGATCGTGGTGCCCGTATATATTATTATCACTTTTCTACAACATACTCCCATTATCCAGATGATCGCTGGGATCTTTGAGCCTGCCCTACACTATTTGGGACTACCGGGAAAGGCTGCCATCGTTCTGGTGCTGGGGAATCTGACCAATCTCTATGCAGCTTTAGGGGTGATCCCTGCCTTAGGTTTCACCTTTAAGGAGATTACCATTCTATCGCTGATGCTCTCCTTCTCCCATTCTCTGATAATGGAAACCGCAGTAATGAAGAGGATAGGTGCGAGCGTGATCAAACTCAATGCTCTGAGAATTGGGCTGGCGGTTATCAGTGGCTTGGTCATCAATCTACTATGGAGATAGTCCGAGGAGGAGAGGATATGTTTTTTGATACATCCATACTTGAAATACTTAAGGAGGGTATTGGGGGAAGTCTCTCCAATGTTCTCAACATGGCTGCTTTTATTATCCCATTGATGGTCATCCTAGAGGTGGCAAGGCATTACAAATGGGTAGACCGGCTCTCGGTCTACACGGCACCTGCCCTAAAGAGGATTGGCCTAGGCTACCATGCCGCCCTGCCTCTGGTCATTGGGGTGGCCTTTGGCATCCTCTATGGGTCCGGGATCATGATTGACAATCTGGAACGAGGGGAGATCGATCAGCGGGAGGTTTCCCTTATCCTGATATTTCTGGTGGTCTGTCATGCCATCTTTGAGGATAGTATTATCTTCTGGTCGGTGGGCAGTAACTTCTTTATCCTTTTCTTCGGAAGGATCCTGGGTGCCATTGCGATCACTTGGGTGTTCTCCAAGACCATTAAGGAAGGGGAGAACATTCCCCATGATCGCAGCCGGGATGAGTTATAGGGAATAAGAAGGAGGGGTGAAAATGGCGGTACAAGGGGAGGAAAGGATTTGCCCCCTATGCGGTCAGGATAATAACTGTCAGCATGGGGAGGACCATTGCTGGTGTACAAACTATCGGTTTCCCCAGCATATCCTAGAAATGGTCCCGGAGGATAAAAGGAATAAGGCATGTATCTGTAAGTCCTGTTTGGAGAGGTATAGTTGATAATTAGGAGGCTGGGGATTGGTAGTTCCAGGCTAGAATCATTAGTTATTCAGGGAGCTTGTATGGATTAGGAGGGTCAGGAATGGAGAGGGATGTCCATCGCTTACTAAAGGTTTTGAAATTATCTGCCCAGATCATGTTGGAAAACGGTGGGGAGACCTATCGTGTGGAGGAGACCATCCAGTATATGGGGCGGTCCCTAGGGGTCCAGGAGATCGAATCCTTTGCCATACCCACGGGGATCTACATCACCGTTTCCATAGACGGGGAGGATCACCAAACCATTATTAAACGCATTAATAAGAGAAGGGTCCACCTTGAGCGGATCCACCAGGTGAATACCATCTCCCGTCAGATCAGCGAACATGGGATCACCCTGGAGGAGGCCGAGGAAAGGCTGGAGGGGATTCTCAATGCTCCTGAACAAAAACAACTCCAGCTATTGATGTACGGGGGGATGACCACCGCCTTTTTCACCGCTCTTTTTGGCGGAAGTCTATTTGATTTTGGGGTATCCTTTATCATCGGCCTGTTGATCGTACTTGTCAACAGGAAGTTTGATGCCCTTCATTCCCAACATTTTGCCTCCAATCTGGTCAACGGAGGAGTCATCGCCCTAGTTGCTGCCGGGAGTACGGCTTTGTTCGATATGGGGAGTTTTCAGGCCATCATCCTGGGGGCCATGATGCCCCAACTCCCAGGGCTTGCCATGATCAATGCCATCAGGGATACCATCAGGGGGGATTTTGTCTCCGGGGTTGCTCGGGTGGCGGAAGTCATTTTGATCTCTGCATCCCTTGCCATTGGGTCCGGGGTCGTTATGTCCTTTGCCTATCGGTATCATTGGGGGATTTAGGTGTTAGGGATGAGGAACAGGAGGAGGGATCGAGGATGGCAAAGATTCTACTTGGTATTATATTTTGCTTTTGTGCCACATGGTGCTTTGCCGGTATCATGCATGCCCCTAGGAGGGCTTTGTTTCCCTCTTCTGTGAATGCGGCTGCCGGATACCTGGTGTTTACTCTTTTGGTTCGGCTTGGGGAGCCGAGGTTGGGGTATTTTTTTGGAACTCTTGTGATTGCGGTACTGGGGGAGTACTGTGCAAGGAGGATCAAGATGCCCTCCAATATTTTTATATTCCCCGGGGTGATTCCCATCGTCCCAGGTTTTGATCTATATCAGACCCTGAGTGCCTTCGTTCAGAACAATTATATAGATGCCATGGAGATCGGTGCCAATGCGATCACCAATATTGGTGCCATGTCCATCGCCATCGCTCTGGTAGGGATCTTCTCTTCTAAAAGAAAATGATACGGATGATAAACCCTTGAGGTTAGTCTTTCTGCTCAGATAGCTCACCACTTTTTGAAATAAATGATCGATAAAAGTGGTTCGCTAATTCCCATATAAGACAAAACCTCAAGGGTTTTAATTAGCAATACAAGCAGTAATGAAGGAAGAACCCCTGAGTTTGGTCCTTCTACTCAGAAAACCATCCCTTTGTGTTATTGTCGAAATATGTAGTATGAAAATATGGGATTTTTTAAGATAGGGAAAGGATAATGTAGGATTTTGTAGTATTTATTAAAATTAGGACCTATTTTTATCATAGACTGAAGGGATCTTGAGAGGGTGGAGGGATGGTATGAAGAAGGGGAGGCTGATTAAAGGACTTCTTGTAGTGGTTCTGCTTTTGCCTATGGCCATGGGTCTATTAGTGCCCGGGACCTATATGGCTTCTGAGACCGAAGATGCATTTGAGTATATCGAGGAGGATGGGCAAATCACCATCAAAAGATACCTAGGCAGCGATGAGTTGGTGATCGTACCCTCTGAGATAGATGGAAAACCGGTAGGGACTATTGGGGATAAGGCATTTGAAGAGTCAGAGGTTAGAGAGGTCACCCTATCAGAGGGTATAACAAGCATCGGTTTGTATGCCTTTAGGAGATGTAGTAATTTAGAAAGTATTAGAATCCCCCATAGTGTGGATAGGATAGAGGGTCTTGCCTTCTATGAGTGTAAAAGCTTAAGAGAAATTACAATTCCCGATGGTGTAACAAGTATTGAATCAAGTACTTTTACCCGTTGTACATCCTTGGAAGTTGTCTCCCTTCCCAATAGCATTACTCAACTAGGTTCTCTTGTTTTTGAGGGCTGCACCTCGCTAAAAACCATTCATCTGCCTGATGGCATAGAATCCATAGATTATAGGACTTTTCATCAATGTGAGAATTTAGAAGAGGTGGTTTTACCCAAAAATTTAAAGAGGATACCCACCGCTATGTTCGAGGGTTGTAATTCCCTTGGTCAAATAACCATCCCCGATGGGGTGACTGCTATTGGTGCGCGGGCTTTTCAGTCATGCAGCTCCCTATCTGAAATAACATTGCCTGATAGCCTGACGAAAATAGATAATAATGTATTTAAAGGCTGCAAAAGTTTGTTGAGCATTCGATTACCTAAGGGAATCAGTTCCATAGGGGAGGATGCCTTCAATACCGGCAATAAGAATTTTACCATATATGGCTATGGCAATCCTGATGTATTGAAATATATGAGCGACTATAATCATTCCTTCATCCAGATCAACGATGTCACCTTTGATTCACAGGGTGGAACCAGTGTTGAAGGAATTGTTGTAGAACATAATAGTACAATTGACCAACCTCCGACACCAACAAGGCTGGGCTATGAATTTTTGGGCTGGTATCGGGATGAGGATGGTATTCACCCCTGGGGTTTTGACACTGATACTGTTATTGAGGATCTATTCCTGTACGCCAAATGGAGGCACCTCTATATCTCTCCTCCCAGTGTACAGATTAAAATGGATACCACCATGGATTCCCCAAGTACCACCATGCGTTTTATCTCTGGGATCGAATCCATTGAGGACCTGAAGGAGGTAGGGTTCGTGACTTCCTTTGGGAATGTCAATCCCTCCCTGGATGAGGAGGATTGCACCTTTTACGCGACCAAAAGGGTGTATCAATCGATCTATGCGGGGGAGGAGTTGATCTTTGGGGAGTTCTTTGACCGCTACTATATCGCCGCCCTCACATCCGAGGAGATCCCCAGGGAAGACTTTACCCGGGAGATCCATGTCCGACCCTATGTCAAGCTGAAGGATGGGGTGGTACTCTATGGGGAAGTGGGCAGCTTCACTGTGGAGGGTTGCATTCAAGCCCAAGGGGAGGGGGAGTAGGATGGTTAAGAAGGGGCCGATCATATTGATCCTATTAGTAGTGGTGGGTTTATTATCCTTCCATCTCATCCAACATTCTCCCAGTCCAATCAAGGATGGGAACAAGCCACCCCTTAACCAAGGGGACAGGATGGCATCCCAGGATGAAGAATATCATGATGGTCCAGAGAACCATCCTTCCATGGAGGGGGAGATTGGGTCACCCTCCGTGGCATTTCATAAGGACTCCCGACCTCAAGGAGAGGGGGAGAAGGGCGAAGCCTTGCCAAAAGACCCTATAGAAAAAAAGGAACCCAGCCCGTCATTGAAACCACCTGTGGGGGAACAGGAACCGGAGGACACTTCACCGGCTAAGCCTGATAAGCCCAAGCTGCCGCCTGGAGAGGAGGAAGCACCTCCTAGTGAACCGACTCCAGAGGAACCTGGGGAGGATGGGGATCCACCCCAAGAACCTGAAGACCCTCATAGGATCTATGTTGAGCGGATAAATAAGGATAGTAGTTTTGGACCCATTATTAGGGGAAAGTGATATGTAATATAGGAAGAGTTATTTTATAAGAGACCCCTGAGTTTGGCCCTTCTGCTCAGATAGCTTGGCCGCTTTCTGAAAAAGTTCTTTTAGTAAAAGCGGCACGCTAATTTGCGAAAGGACCAATCCTCAGGGGTCTTAGAACGGCATCATTGTCGAAAGTGTTATACCATTATCTTATTTTTACATACTTCCATTTTCCTGTTCGGAAGCGCAGGAACACTAGGATCCATCGGATGAATTGATCGATGAGTACAGCGAGCCATGCCCCCACCAAGCCATAGCCCAATAGGTTGACAAATACATATGCTAGTGACACTCGGATGATAAGTACACCAATGAGGGTGCTTAGCATCGGATAGATGGTATCCCCAGCCCCCCTTAGACCCCCCGAAAGAATGAGCTGGGAGGATTGGAAGGGTTGAACCAAGGCGATGATCTTCAATACCGTTGCCACATTATTGACAACCTCCTGGTTCCTGGTGAATAGGCCGGCGATGGTTGAACCAAAGAAGAAAAAGATGATCCCCATTCCTGTGGAGAAGTAAGAGCCGAGCTTTCTGGTTTCCTTGGCATATGCCTCTGCCCTGGAGAGCTCCTTGGAGCCTATACTTCTTCCTACCAGGGAGGAAGCCGAGATACTAAAGGCTTGGGCAGGATGGAAGGAGAGCCCCAAAATATTTAAGGCAATTTGGTGGGCGGCGAACACCACTGTACCTAGTCCTGCAACAATGCGGGCAAACATCAGGATGCCCACTCTTAGGATCATCTGCTCTAAGGATGCGGGCACCCCAATCCTTATGAGGTTAAAGATGGTATCCCTATTGAATTTAAAAGGATTTTTAAGATTGATCTGGACCACGCTTTTCCCTGACAGCACATATCTAAATAGGAGCATGCTGGCGATCATGTTGGAAAAGGCGGTGGATATGGCTGCACCGGTAACCCCCAATTCCGGGAATCCCAAAAGACCATAGATCAGTAGGGCGTTGCCAATCACATTGAGGAAGTTCACCCTGATATTGATTCTCATGGGGATCTTGGTCTCGCCGATGCCCCTTAGGGCAGCGGATATGGATAGGTTGATGGATTGGAACAGAAAGCTGATCATAGTGACTCGAAAGTAGGAGCCTCCAACCTGTATGGCATCGGGCTGAGCCCCCAAAAATTCGAGGATCCTGTTGGAGAAAACAAATCCAAAGATGGCCAGGGGGAGGGCTAACATACATAGGCTTAGGAGGAGGACATGTTTAAAGGTATTCTCTATGCGGTGTTCCTTTTTTGCCCCCAAATAGCGTGCCACCATGGCGGTTCCACCTACATTTAACGCCTGTACCAGGGAGAGGCCGATGAGCAGAGGCTGATTGGTCATGCCTACGGCTGCCACCGAGGCTGCTGCCACCGCACTGTCACGGATCCTTCCAATCATTATCATATCAACCATAAGAAAAAGGGAACCCAAAAGAAGTTCCACAAGTACCGGCCATGCGATGGAAACGACATCCGTTCTTGTGGAATCTTTGATTGTAAAGGGAACTTTCATTTTTTCCTGTTTATGTAAGTCTTGATCGGTCATTTTTATTCCTCTTTCTATATTTCATACTGAGTGACGCTACTTGTTATTATTCTCTTAAAATGGTGCATCATTCCTGATCTACATGGATGAGCCGGGAACTACTTATTATACACAGAACCGTCCCTCTGTGTTATAATTCAATAATTTCGGGCTTGTGTCCGATATGGGGAAGGAATTTATTTAGTAGATCACCGGTCCTCAATTTTAAATGGCTGGTGTTAATGCCGGTGTTGCAGGCGAACCACTCAGCTTCGGCTACTTCTTTATCCATAATTAGTTGTACATAGTCATCCTCATCATTCACAAGTCCCATTACGGATGCGGACCCAGGCTTTGCACCGAGATGTTTTTCCATCAGCTCTCCGGATGCGAAGGATAGGCCTGAAACCCCAATCTGCTTGCCAAGGGCTTTGACATTCAGGGACTTCTCCGCAGGCATGACGACAAGGAAGAAGCTGGTCTTTTTCCTATTGCATAGGAAGATACTCTTTCGAATCTCGGCACCTAGGACTTGGTTGATCTCTTTGCACTCCTCCATGGTTTCAACCACATCATTGTCCACTCGCTGGAAAGGGATCCCTAATTTTTGTAGGATGGAGAAAACCTTTTTTTCGGTCTCTGTGCGTTCGTCTGTGGGTATGGTTGTTTCAATCTCACTTATATGGATCATCTCTTCCACCTCCTATTGATGTAGGGACGGTTCTTTTGTATCAACATTGTTCATTCTCAATTTATCCTTAGGATCCCTTGCCCCTCATGGCCTACAGGGATGAGCTTGGTGTCCTGCAAGGAAAGGTGGTCTTCAAGGTCCTTGTAGTATTCGTATCGTCCGAAGGAGTGCATGGGGATGAGGTATTCCGGCTGGACCTCTTGGATAAAATGATTGGCAGCCAGATATCCGTGCTCCTCCAACCGAGGATCCACGGGAACAAAGGCAAAATGGATGGGCTTCCCCTTAAGGTAGGCCACTTCTTTTTTATAGATCTCCTCCTCTACCTGCAGTTCCTCCGGAGTCATCCGCTTCCAATGCCACCAGTTTAGGTCCCCACTATGGAAGTAGTTCTTTCCATGGAGGCTTACCAGGTAGGAATTCCCCAGGTCGGTGGTCCCATAGACCTCAATCCTCACATCATTGATCCGGAGTTTTTGGTAATGGTCCACCCTATGTAGATTTATAATTCCATCATTGGGCATGGCATCGGCCACATCCCCACTTACAATAAAATGTACCTGGTCCCCCTCCAATAGGGGCTCTAGTACCTCCCACTTAAAATGGTCCTTATGGGAGTGGCTGATAAATACATAGATATTCCTCCCCTTGGGATCTAAGTCCAAAGGGGTGATGGGGTCGAAGATCAATAGATCCCCTTGGTCCTCCACAATAAATCCGCTGTGGGATAGGTGTACTATCTTCATCTGCACTACCTCCTCCTCTTACACTATATCCAATTCAACATAAAAATACAAATATTGCTAACCGGTTATTTTTTAGCATTATTGACTAATTTAGGGGTAAATCATAAGGGGTTGGCCCCCTGTCAGACTGTTGAAAAACCCTTGGGAATTGCCATCCTGTTCAGATAGCCTAACAATTTTTGATAAAAAGTCGTTAAAGTTAGTCTTTTTTACTCAGTAGATTTTGCTACTTTTAGATGAGGAACCCCTGAGTCGGGTCCCTTTGCTCAGAGCTTCACCGTTTTCTGAAAGGATCTATGAAACGGCACGCTAATTCGCAAGCAGGACCAATCCTCAGGGGTTTAGCCAAGCGGTTTGTGGTCCACAAGGGGCTGTCCCCCTTGTACATTATTGAATTAATTTTCCCTTTTGGTGATCTTTACATTCTCGTAGATGAATTGGTGGAGGAGGTCCACATTTTCCTCCATGGTATTGGGTACTACATAGGATACTCCATTGATCATTTGTCCCTTATGGTAGCCGTCCACCGGAACTCGATATTGGTCGATGTCTCGGATGCCGGACATCACGGTGGATGTCCCCAAGCTAATGATCTCGGTCTTGGATAGGCTGGTCTCCACATAGGGGAGCATGGTGTTTAGCAGCTTTGGATATTGGGTTACCCCTGCCCCCATGGCCTTTTTTAGGATGACCTCCAGGACCTCCCTTTGCCTCTCGGTTCGCTGATAGTCGGCGTGCCCTACCTTACGGATCCGTGAATATGCCACCGCCTGCCTCCCATTCAGGGTTTGCAAGCCGGCACTGCTTACCTTGGGGGTATCCTGGTTGGTGATTTTATCGATCTCTCGAATGCTGCTATTGATAGCATTGACCTCATTGCTTGCCACCTCGATCTCAACCCCGCCTAAGGCATCCACAATCTTTTCCAGCCCAAAGAAGTCCACGGTCACATAGTCCCGGATATTCATATCAAAGTTTTGATTGATGGTCTTGATGGCTAATTCGGGGCCTCCAAAGGCATAGGCATGTCCCAATTTATCCATTCCCCTACCCGGGATATCCACATAGGTGTCCCTCATAAGTGAGGTCAGCTTAATCTTTTTATGCTCCCGATCTACCGAGGCGATCATGATGGTGTCCGAACGGGTGTTGCCCTTGGTCTCCCTTCGGTCCAAGCCAAAGAGGAGGATGTTGGTGACCTTGCTACTCTTATCGTCCCCACTGATGCCCAGATCTTCGTCGCTGTCTGAGATCCTTGTACTGTCCAATTTTCCAAGCAGGTTCAATCCATAGGCTCCACAAGCACCTACAATCAGTCCTAAAATGATAACAAAAATAAAGAGTTTTCTATATTTATTTTTTTTCTTAATCTTTTTTGATCGTCTTGCCATTCAAATTTCCTCCCTTTTAATCAAGCCAATCTCTTTCATGCACCCTTCTTAAAATACCTTATTCATTATATCAAATATTCGTACCTATACCAATGAAAAACTTCTTAAGGATGTATGAACTTTGTAAAAAATTTGTCTATCTTGTAGAGTGGAGCCATTGTCCCCCCTAATAATTTGTGTAATAATGGAAGAAAGTACGGAGGTTGGAGAGTAAGCTATGGAAAAGCCCATTCATTATATAAGAATATGCAGGTATCTTCTGATCCTAACGCCTATACTGGGGACCATGGTTACCAGTACGCTTTTTATTACCCCATTCTACATACTACTTACCCTATTACTATTCATCAATTCCCAAGTACGCCTCCTATTTTTAGGCAAAAGAGCTTCCATCGCTTCTCTACTTCTGGAGATCCTATTGGTTCTGTACCTCTACACCCGGGTGGGGAGTTATCTCAACCTCATCCTCCTCTCCAGCCTGGTGGATGCCCTGATGGAATTCAAGGAGGAGGGGTGGATCCTATCCTTCCTTATTGGTGGGGCACTGCTTGTATCCCTACACATGAGGAACCTTCAGGAGTGGGTTTTTATCATAGGATTCTACATCTCCTCCATCCTGGATAAGCTGGATCTAAGGGACCGTACCCAAATCGCTGTATTTTACCTTAAGTGATATAAGTGATGAGAACCCCTTGAGGACAGTCT
>FZPS01000018.1_pt254 | contig 17002 bp, 18 predicted proteins | sample 1817821 | NCBI WGS metagenome assembly FZPS01 (sample SAMEA104158645, study PRJEB21678) | metagenome | place: Germany | collected 2015-04-21
TGCTCTTATGGCCTGCAACCCTGCCATTGGAGGCACCTCCAAAGGCCATCTGGTACGGGAAGTGGATGCGCTGGGCGGTGAAATGGGACAGAATATAGACAAGACCTTTATTCAGATCAGAATGCTTAACACCGGCAAGGGACCAGCGGTTCATTCACTGCGGGCCCAGGCAGACAAAAAAAGATACCAGGCAGAAATGAAATTAACCCTGGAAAATCAGGAGAATCTGATGCTCTGCCAGGGGGAAGTGACAGAGATTCGGACCCGGAACGGAAGGGTCAGTGCTGTTAAACTTGATACCGGAGAGATATACCAGTGCCGTTCAGTAGTGCTGGCCACAGGCGTATATATGAAAAGCCGTATTATAATAGGCGAGTATTCGGTTAACAGCGGGCCAAACGGCTTGTTTCCGGCCAATAAGCTGTCGGAAAACCTGAAGGATCTGGGTTTCAGGCTGCAGCGATTCAAGACGGGCACTCCTGCCAGGGTTAACAGGAGATCCCTGGATTTTTCCAAAATGATCATACAGCCGGGAGACCGGGCTGTTCCTCCCTTCTCCTTTATGAATGGCCCTATTGAAAGGGAGCAGGTACCCTGCTGGCTTACCTACACCAATGAACGCACCCATCAGATTATCAGGGACAATCTGCATCGCTCTCCCCTCTATTCAGGCAGGATGGAAGGTGTGGGAGCCCGCTACTGTCCCTCTATTGAAGACAAGGTTGTTCGCTTTCATGAAAAAGAGAGTCACCAGATATTTATCGAACCTGAAGGCCTGGGTACCAATGAAATGTATGTACAGGGTCTGTCCTCCAGTTTGCCGGTAGAAATTCAAATGGCAGTTTACCACACTATTCCGGGAATGGAGAATGTGGAAATCATGCGGCCTGCCTATGCCATTGAATACGATTGCATAGATTCCACACAGCTTAAATTGTCTTTGGAATCCAGGCATATTGAAGGCTTATTCTTTGCAGGGCAGATCAATGGAAGCTCCGGTTATGAGGAAGCAGCTGCCCAGGGCATCATAGCAGGCATCAATGCGGTGCAGCTGGTCAGGCAGGAAGAACCCCTTATTCTGGACAGATCAGACGCATATATCGGAGTGCTGATAGATGATTTGGTGACAAAGGGCACGCCGGAACCTTACCGCATGATGACTTCCCGTGCGGAATACAGGCTGCTTTTGCGTCAGGACAACGCGGACATGCGCCTGACAGAAACAGGATACAGGCTTGGACTGGCAAGTGAAAAGCGGTATCGCAAGGTCTGCACTAAGCTGGAAACAGTGCAGAGGGAGCTGGAAAGGCTGGGCAGTCTTACAATTTCTCCTTCTGACAGGGTAAACAAATACCTAAAGCAGAAGAACTCCTCTGCCTTAAAGAGCGGAATCTCCCTGGCGGATTTGCTCAAGCGCCCTGAAATCAGTTTTTCAGATATCATCCGGCTGGGAGAACTGGAAGATGAGCTTAAGCCGGAAATACAGGAGCAGCTGGAGATTCAGATAAAATATGAGGGCTATATCAGTAAGCAGCTGAGACAGGTGGAGCAGTTCAAGAAGATGGAAAAGATGCGCATACCGCCGGATATCGATTACAGGGACATTGCCGGACTGAAGCTGGAGTCGGTACAAAAACTTAAGAAGCTTCAGCCCGAAAACATAGGACAGGCATCCCGAATATCAGGGGTATCCCCTGCCGATATTTCTGTATTGATGGTATACCTGGAAAAGCGCCGAAGGGAGAAAAAATCAGATGAGGCATGATATGAGGCTCTTTAAGGACGGATGTGCTGCAATGAACATCCCCTTGGATGAGAATCAATTGTTGCGGATGGAGCAGTACTTGTCCCTTATTCTGGAATGGAATCAGAAGTTTAATCTGACTGCAATTACGGATCCCGATGAAATACAGGTACATCATTTTTTGGATTCTGTTTCCCTTTTGCTTCTGAATGGATTCAGGGAAGGCGGCCTTGTTCTGGATGTGGGCACGGGGGCAGGCTTTCCCGGTATTCCTGTAAAGATCCTGAGGCCGGATCTCTCGCTTACCCTGATGGATTCGGTTCAGAAAAAGGTTGGGTTTTTGAACGAGGCAATAAACTGTTTGGGCCTGACAAACACGGAAGCCATACACGCAAGAGCGGAAGACCTGTCCAGAAAGGCAGAAAGACGGGAAGCCTGTGACATTGTTGTTTCCAGGGCTGTTGCAGAACTTTCAGTTCTTGCTGAATACTGTCTTCCTTTTGTAAAGGTTGGTGGATACTTTATAGCACATAAGGGACCAGGAGCTGATATTGAGCTGGAGAAAGCTTTAAGAGCGATTTCCCTGCTCGGGGGAAAATGGATTGAAACCAGAAACATTAAAATTCCATTTTCCGAAAAAACCCATAAGTTGGTAGTTGTTGAGAAAATAAGGAATACTCCCGGAAAGTATCCAAGAAAAGCCGGTATACCAAAGAAAAGCCCTTTATAAGAGGCATATGAATATTTACCATTTTGGCTTATATGGATAGGGACAGGCTGCATGTTTCAGTTTAGCCTTAATTTGAATGAGGCAGCCGCAATGACGACAAGTGGTGTTGAAAAGTAAGCTTTCGCAGCCCATGCAGATATCCATTCTTTTTTTATACTCATCTTCGCTGACCGTTTTGATATTTTTTACTCCGGTCATTTTCCCGAATATTTTTACCACTTCTTCCGGGGATAAGTGAACCGAAACTGAGCAGGCTTCACATTTATCTGAATATGACATCAGCTTCACCTCATTCCTGGTTAGTTTCGTAATTGATTCTGACTATCATACCGCTGTTGTAATTGCCGAAGCCTCTCCCGAAAATGGTAAGACCGCGGGAGTCAGGCAGCCCGTCCGGTACGGAAAGACGCAGCCGTATTCTGCTTCCGGGGCTGATATTCAGCTGATCAACAGTAGTATCAGAGTATTTTTTGCCTTCAATAAAGGTCCCTTCCTTGTTTATGCAAAATTCCATCAAAGTACCATACTGATTCATGGAAGGCGCCCACCAGTCGGGATTATAGAACCCTTTAACGCCGCCAAAATCTCCGGGGCTTTGCCATATGCAGATGAACCGGTCGTTTATATAGAAATGGATGTCTGATTTATAATCGTTATTGTATGATGCGGCCTCGGAACCCAGCTCGGCCTGAAATAATATTTCCTTGATGTCAGCCTGTTCAGGCAGATAGTTAGGGATTTCATATTCTACAAATCCGGTTGTAAACCATACAATTTGTGCCTGGAAGTGTTCGGTGTCGGAGAAGTATATTGGCGTGTCATATACTCCGATTATACGTTCGGTTGTGGCAATCCCGCAGGTAGGAGTAACGTCATAATCCACATATTGCCCGGGCGCTATTTCCACGCTGTAAGAGTTCTGATTATATTCACGCCCGATATGGCCGATGTGTATTACGTATTTCTCCACGCGAAGGGAACATAGTTTTTGCATACCATGCTTGGCTACTACAGATCTGGTGTTAATAATTCCGGCTTCCTCCAGGAGTCGTATATGGGAGGTCATTGCGCCGTTTGTTATTCCGATTCGGTTGGCTAATTCGTTGATGTTGAGTTCCTTTTCCTGGTTCAGCTGCTTCAGTATCTGTATCCGGACATTGGAAGACAAGGCTTTAAAAAAGAGTAATGAATCGTCCAAATCTTCAAAAAAACGCATATAAGAGATCACCTCCGCCTTATATTCAATTATACGAAATAAAGCCGGTTATAACAAGCGATGGGCAGGATTCTACATTATTTTGCATATTAATTATCATTTATTATTCATTTATATAAAAAGATGCAATATACTTTAGAAAAAAATATAATAATTAAAATGAAAATTTTAGTTGATTTTTCATAGAGAATACATTAGAATTATTATAGAAATCATAGCAATTACTCAATCACACCTCGGTTTTACCTTTAAACTAACCTAAAGTTAAGTGGCTCTAAAACGTATTGTTTTAGATATATATAAAATAAAGGTTAGGAGGAAAAGAAATGGGTAAAAAATGGATCGCCATGCTGTTGGTCGTATTTCTGCTGGCCGGTATTCTGGCAGGATGCGGCGGAGGAACAACAAGCGGCAAGGGCTCAAAGGAACCAACCAAGTTAAGCTTCTGGCTCTTCAACGAGGTACACAAACAATTCTATGAGCCCGGCATCGAGGACTGGAATAAGCAGTATCCCGATAAGCCGATCGACGTAACCTTTGAAATCTATCCCAACCAGGAGATGGGCAGCAAACTGCTCATAGCGCTTCAGTCCGGCACAGGTGCACCGGATATCTCAGACATTAACATTAACTACTTCTCCAACTTCCTTCAAGGCGACATTCAGCTCGCTCCCCTCAACTCAGTAGTAGACCCAATCCGTGATAAGTTTATTGAATCCCGTTTTGACTGTTACAGTAAGGACGGCAAGGTATACGGACTCCCGACCCATGTTGGCGCAACTGTAGTTTATTATAACAAGGAACTGTGTGATGCAGCAGGAATTGATATCGATTCACTTGACACCTGGGAAAAATTTGAACAGGCCGGGCGGGATTACCTGGCAAAGACGGGTAAGAAGTGGATTGGAATTGAAACCGGCAACCAAAGGCCTTTCTGGCCCATGATTGTACAAAGAGGCGGAGATTATCTGGACAAGGACGGAAATGTAGTTCTGGACAGCGAAATTAATATCGAGGTACTTTCTCAAATCAACAGATGGTATAACGAAGAAGGCTTTGCCGTTGGTCTCCCGGGAGGATCGACAGCCACTGAGGAAGCATTTTCATTCATTAACTCAGGGGAAATTGCAGCCCTTATTATGCCCATGTGGTATATGAGCAGGTTTATCAACTACATGCCGGATATTAAGGGTAAGGTTTATATAAGGCCCATGCCCAGATCCGGCCCCAATGATGCCCTGTCTGCCGGTATAGGCGGTACCGGAACTTCTGTCACACTCCAGAGTAAGGATGTGGATTTGGCCGTAGAGGTTCTGGCCCATTTAAAACTGACTCCGGAAGCAAATATACGCTTTTGGACAGATGCAGCCTTTGATCCTCCCCGCTGGGATGTATGGGATAAACCTGAGCTGCAGAAACCAGACGAATATTTCGGAAACGAAAAAGTATTTAACATGCTGCTCCAGCTCAAGGACAATATTCCTTCACCAAATTACGGAGACTTGAGTTCGTCTGCTCAGGACATTGTAATGAACACCGTCATGTATCAAACATTGGTGGAAAAGCAAGACCCTGCTACTGTTCTTAAAAATGCTGCTGATGAATTAAGATCTAAGCAGTAACGATCTCATTGTAATTTGTAAAATGGCCTGTCTGCCGGGCAGGCCGATCTTTCTTAACCTAAGCAAGGTAAGGGAGTGAGTGCGTGTCTTCCAGAACAATAGTTGAGGACAAGAAGCTGGCAGGTACAGTAAAGCGGTTTCTCTACTCTCAGAAAGTAGCACCCTATGTACTTGTATCACCGTTTATTATATCGTTTTTGATTTTTTTCCTTGTTCCTACAATACAGACTATTAACATGAGTTTCCATAAAGTTATAAGTCTGAATAGTATGGAGTTTATAGGCATTAAAAACTATACCCGATTATGGAATGTCCACTTTTTTAATGCCATCAGAACAAACACTATTTATACACTTATATGTGTGTGCACAATGATTCCCATACCCATAATATTATCGGTAATTTTAAATGACAAACTAATCAGAGGGCGGAATTTCTATAGATCTGTGTTTTTCATTCCATCGCTTACCTCTGTTATCGTTGCAGGCGTGTCATTCAGGCTGATATTTGGCTCCTTGCCCAACGCCTTGTTTAACTGGCTGCTCAGTTTTGTGGGAGTAGAGCCGGTCAGCTGGAATATGGAATACTGGCCTGCTATGTTTATCATGGTGTGCCTGGCCTTATGGCGGGTAACGGGGGTATATATGATATATTTCCTGTCAGGCCTGCAGTCTATTCCGGAAGAACTGTACGAGTCTGCTGACATTGACGGTGCGGATTCAGTAAAAAAGTTTTTCCATATCACCCTGCCGTTGCTGAAGCCCACTACCCTGTATGTACTAACCCTGGTTATATTTGAAGGATATCGTATGTTTGGTGAAAGCTATGTATACTGGGAAGAAAACACTCCCGGAGATCTGGGGCTGACCATAACCCGTTACATTTATATGGAGGCTTTTCGGAAAAACGACATGGGATTTGGCTCTGCCATCGGCATTACCCTGCTATGCATAGTTATGATCATTAACGTGATACAGCTTAAATCCTTCGGGTTATTCAGAAAGGAGGATTAAACATGAAGCATTCCAATATATATCATACTGCAAGGAAAGTTTTGATTTATACTATGCTTACCATAGTGGCAGTTATTGTGTTAATCCCCTTTTATTATCTGATACTGGCGTCATTCACAGATACCACCCGCCTTTTTACTGATGGGCTGACTCTTGTTCCCAGATGGGATCGAATGGGCTTTTTCAACTATGCCCGTACAGTAACAGATCGTGAAGGAGCTTACTGGGCATGGTACAAAAACAGCATACAGATAGCAGTCTTATTTACAGCAGGCGGGTTGTTTCTCACTTCGATGGTGGGCTATTCCCTGGCTACATACCGATTCCGGGGGAGAACCTTTATATTCATCTTAGTACTTATAGTAATGATGATTCCCATTGAAATTCTCATGCTGCCTCTTTATAACCTGACTGTAAAATGGCGGATAATTAACACTAAAGCCGGTGTTATCCTGCCTTTTATGGTAGCGGGCAATGCAATTTTCTTTTTCCGTCAGTTCAGTACCAGTCTTCCTGTTGACTTAATGGATGCAGGTCGTATTGACGGGGCTACAGAATATGGCATATACTTCAGGATTATGGTACCTCTCATGAAGCCCGCATTCGGTGCAATGACCATTCTTCTGGCCATGATGAGTTGGAACATGTTTGTATGGCCGCTTATAGTTCTGCGGGAAAACTGGAATTTTACCATTCCCATCGGCCTGGCATCCCTCTTGACTCCTTACGGCAATAATTATGCCCTGCTGATACCAGGCGCAGTGCTGGCTGTGGTGCCTGTTGTTATTGTGTTTCTGTTCAATCAGAAGTCATTTATATCCGGTCTGGCCAGCGGCGGTGTTAAGGGCTGATACCAATAATAATTAATGGAGTATGAGACTATGAATGAAAAGATAAAAACAGCAAAAATCAGAATAAAAACCGACTCAGATAAGTATATCATTAATAAAAATATATACGGTCATTTTGCTGAGCACTTAGGTCGTTGTATATACGATGGCATTTTTGTAGGAAAGGGCTCTCCCATTCCAAACCGGGATGGTATTCGTACTGATATTGTTGAAGCGCTTCGTAAGATTAAAATTCCTGTCCTGCGCTGGCCGGGCGGCTGTTTTGCCGATGAGTACCACTGGAAAGACGGCATCGGACCATTGGAAAAACGGGCAAAGATGATCAATACTCATTGGGGTGGGGTGGTTGAAGATAACAGCTTTGGCACCCATGAATTCTTTCGTCTCTGTGAGCTGCTGGATACCGAACCCTATATCTGCGGTAACGTAGGCAGCGGCACCGTCCGGGAGATGAGCGAGTGGATAGAATACATGAATTTTGACGGCGAATCGCCAATGGCAAACCTACGCAGGCAAAATGGACGGGAAAAGGCCTGGGGACTTAAATATTTCGGCATTGGCAACGAAAACTGGGGATGCGGCGGCAGGATGCGTGCCGAATATTATGCCGACCTATACAGGCACTATGCCACATATGTCAGAGATTACGGTAATTATTCCCTCTTCCGTATTGCCGCAGGGCCGCGTGGTTCCAACTACCACTGGACTGAGGTCCTGATGAGGGAAGCAGGAGACTTTATGGACGGCCTGGGCCTGCACTATTACACCAGGATTGGTGACAAGGTAGTAGTAAAGAAAGCGGCGGATGGAAATGAGATTTACCTGAGGGATGAATCTGCCTCCCGTGGTTCTGCTACTGAATTTGGAGAAAAAGAGTGGTTCGGCATAATGAAGGCGTCATGGTTTACAGAGGAACTGGTGGTGAATCACTCTGCTATTATGGATAAATATGATCCTGATAAAAAGGTTGCCCTTATCGTTGATGAGTGGGGTACCTGGTACGACAATGAACCTGGCACCAACCCGGGGTTCCTGTATCAGCAAAATACCATGAGGGATGCTGTTTCAGCCGCTATCAGCCTTAATATTTTCAATAACCACTGCGACCGGGTGAGGATGGCCAACATAGCACAAACTGTCAATGTGCTGCAGGCAATGATACTTACCCAGGGGGAAAAAATGCTTTGTACTCCCACATACCATGTTTTTGATCTGTTTGCCCCGCATCAGGATTCCCGCCTGCTGCCGGCAGATATTGATGTGGAAAATTACACTTATCAGGGTGAGGAACTCCCCGGGCTTAGTGTATCAGCGTCAAAAAACAAGGATGGGAACATATTTCTTACTATTGCCAATCCTGATCCATCAAACAGCATCGAGCTTTTTGTGGAAATCCGGCCCGGAGTTGTTAAGAAAGTAGGCGGAAGTATAGTTACATCCGGTAACATGCAGGATTTCAATGATTTCGATTATCCGGACAAAATCAGGGTAAGAAAATTTGACACGGCCAGGCCCGGGGCAGGCGGCGTTACCGCAACCATCCCTCCCATGAGCATTATTTCACTTAGTTGTGTCATTTAGGCAGGAATATGATACAGACAGGAAGAATTATAAGGTGAATGGACAGGAGGAGGATATTTTGACCATAGCTGAAAACCTGGAAAAATTGTTCTCGCTTGAGGGCAAGGAAATTATGCTGACAGGAGCTGCAGGAGGAATTGGCAGCGCTCTTGCAAGGGGGCTTGCCGGTGCCGGCGGAAATATGATCCTCTGCGATATAGACGAAGGCGGATTGCACTCGCTGAAGCTGGAAATCGAGGCAATGGGCAGAACTGCAAATGTTTATCTGATGGACATTTCCGATCTCGGGAGCATACGAGAGTGTGTCAGTAAGGCGGTGAATGACAGGAAACGCATAGATGTGCTGATTAATTGTGCAGGCATAAACAAGCGCGAGGGATTCCTTGATGTGGAAGAGCATACATACGACCGAATAATGGATATAAACCTGAAGGGGCTGTTCTTTCTTTCCCAGGAAGTAGCCAGGCATATGATGCAGCAAAAAAGCGGCAACATTATCAACATAGCTTCCCATAACTCGGTGGGAATGCTGGGCGGATGCAGCGTATATGGTGCAAGCAAGAGCGCGGTAACTGCTCTTACACGCTCAATGGCAGTGGAATGGGCGCAGTATGGTATACGGGCAAATGCCCTGGCTCCGGGTCACATTCTTACTCCCCTCACCCAGGTGACATGGGATCACCCTCAAAGAAGCGCATATTTAGAGGAACGCATTGCCATGAGGCGGCCTGGTTTGCCTGAAGAACTGGTGGGAATTACAGTGATGCTGGCTTCAGACGCCTCATCTTATATGTCCGGCATGATGATTCATGTGGATGGAGGCTGTCTGGCAGGAGGCTCACCATGGCCATATGATACCAAATATTAGGGGAGATGATTATGCAAAATTCCGAGACTATTTTAAAGATTCGGCGACTGGCTGCAAAAATTCGCAAAGATATAGTCATGATGATAGGCTGTGAGGGACAGACGGGGCATTTGGGCGGGTCATGTTCCAGTGCAGATATAGTGGCTGCCCTATACGGTCATCGCCTCAGGCACGATCCCCGGAATCCCAAATGGGAGGAACGTGACAGATTTATTTATTCCAAAGGTCATGCTGCCATAGCTCAGTATGCTGCTCTTGCTGAGACCGGATATTTCCCTGTTGAAGAACTGAAAACTGTTAAGAGTCTGGGTTCGCGTCTGCAGGGGCATCCCGACATGCTTAAGACACCAGGTGTTGAGGCCGGGACAGGCTCACTGGGCCACGGATTATCCGTTTCCAACGGTATGGCACTGGCAATGCGGCTTGACGCTAGAACCGGCAAGGTGTTCTGCGTTATAGGTGACGGGGAGTTAAATGAAGGGCAGATCTGGGAGGCTGCCATGACTGCAGCATATTACAAGCTGGATAACCTGGTTGCGATTGTGGATAGAAACCATCTGCAGGCTACAGGTCCTTGTGCTGAAAGATTCGGCATTGATCCTATAGCCGAAAAATGGAGGAGCTTCGGCTGGCATGTAATCGAGCTTGACGGACATGATATTCAGGCCATTCTTGATGCATTTAATGAGGCAGACAGCATAAGCGGCAAACCAACCGTGCTTATTGCAGACACCGTCAAGGGCAAGGGAATATCCTTTGCAGAAAATGTTGCATCCTTTCATAATGGCATGCTCACAAAGGAGCAGTATGAAATTGCACTGCAGGAGCTTGACAAGGAACTTGAATCCCTTGTGAGCACGGAAAGCGGGGAGATGAAACATGAGTAGAAATTTAAACATGCGTAAGGCATATGGCGAAGAGTTGGTTGCCATAGGCGCAGAAAACCAGAATGTAGTGGTTTTGGAGGCTGATCTCGGCAAGTCCACCATGTCCATATTTTTTCAGCAGGCCTACCCCGAGCGTTTCTTCGAAATGGGAATTGCTGAGCAGGATATGGTTTCTACTGCAGCAGGGCTTGCTGCAGCCGGTAAAATACCGTTTTGCAGCACCTTCGCAGTCTTCATGTCCGGAAGGGCATATGATCAGATCAGACAGACTGTGGCAATCGGCAGGCTTAATGTAAAGCTCTGCGGCTCATCTGCCGGTTTATCCGATTTCGGAGACGGCTCTACTCATCAGGCTGTTGAAGATGTAGCCCTTATGTGCGCCATTCCCGGAATGACGGTGCTTACCCCCTGTGATGCAGCGGATACACGCCGGGCTGTGCGAGCAGCACTTAACATTGACGGCCCCGTATATATCAGAGTGGTACGAAACGATCTTCCGGATTATACCTCAGAAGCAGGGGCTGCTCTAAATAATATACGAGTTATTCGTGAAGGCGGAGATGTGGCCGTTTTTGCTCACGGTTCCATGGTGAGCAAGGCTGTGGAAGCTGCTGAGCTACTGTCTTCCCAGGGTATCAGCGCCAAAGTGGTAAGTATTACTGTTATGAAACCATTTCCGCAAAACGAGGTGCTGAACATTGCTAAAAGTGTTAAGGCTGTGGTAACCGCCGAGGATCATACCTATATTGGCGGACTTGCTGCATCGGTTGCTCTTACCCTGCGCAAAAGCAGCGTCCCTTTGGACTATGTCGCTATTGATGATGTTTTCGGGCAGTCTGCGCACAGCGTTGAAGAGCTTATGGTGCATTACGGGCTTACTGCTGAGCACATTGCAGAAAAAGCGGCAAGCCTGCTCAAAAACCGTTGAAACATTAATGATAAGGGAGGAATGACTTATGAAGATCGGGTTTATAGGGCTTGGCATAATGGGAAAGCCCATGGTAAGGAATCTATTGAAGGCAGGACACGAGGTAGTTGTATATGACATCATTGACGAAAATGTTGAAATTCTTGCTGCAGACGGAGCTATACCTGCCGATTCAGCAAGGAAGGTAGCAGAGCAATGTGGAGTTGTCATAACCATGCTGCCAAATTCCCCCCATGTAAAGACTGCAGTACTGGGGAAAGACGGCGTTTTGGAGGGTGCCGGCGAGAATACAATCTTAATCGATATGTCATCCATAGCTCCCAAGGCATCCCAGGAAATAGCCAAGGCCTGTGCAGAAAAGGGCATAAGGATGCTTGACGCACCTGTATCCGGCGGTGAGCCAAAGGCTGTCGACGGAACCTTGTCTATAATGGTTGGCGGAGATAAGGAGTTGTTTGAACAGGTCAAGCATGATATTCTTCTCAAAATGGGTAGTTCGGCTGTCTGGTGCGGGGACATTGGAGCAGGTAATACAACAAAGCTCGCTAATCAGGTAATTGTGGCATTAAATATAGCCGCAGTGGCTGAAGCCTTTACCCTGGCTAAAAAATCCGGTGTAAAACCTGAACTGGTTTTTGATGCCATAAGAGGCGGTTTGGCGGGGTCAACTGTAATGGATGCCAAGGTTCCCATGATGCTGGAAGGAAACAAAGAACCGGGGTTTAAAATCGATCTTCATATAAAGGATCTGGCTAATGCTCTTGATACCGGGCATGAAGCAGGCTCGCCCATGCCTCTTGCAGCCTTGGTTATGGAAATGATGCAGACCTTGAAAGCTGATGGACTTGGACAGAAGGATCATTCTGCCTTATCAGAGTATTATGCAAAGTTATCGGGTACAGAACTGGCAAACCGATAAATGAAGCAGCTTACACAGAATTTAGTGGAAAGCAAATATCTGACGCTAAGATAATTCAATAAGAAAGTGTATATGAGCAGCCTCCGCAGATGTCTCCATCTGACGGGGGTTTTTTTCTCTGCTAATTTATATGCCTGTACTTTCTGTTTTTTCCTAAATAGGTTATGTCAATTCAGCGCTTTTTGATATTTTATAATGAATTAAACGGAAATATATATAATAAGATAGAAAAACGGAGTAATATTAAGAAAAATGGATGTAGGAAGATGTAGATTAATATATAGGTAAAAATAGAAGGAAATTGATAAAAAATGGAGAATATATCTGATAAGGTAGCATGGAGGGGTGCACATGATAAAAGTGCTGACCATGCAGGACGGTAAGCCTGCAGCTGACAGCAGTCCCAAAAAAATTGAAAGTATTCCTGTGCATTTGATAAAGCCCAATCCTTATCAGCCCAGAAAGAACTTTTCATTACAAGGCCTGGAGGAATTATCCCAATCAATCAAGCAATATGGGGTTATTCAGCCAATTACTGTAAGAAGAGCAGCTCAGGAAGGATATGAGCTTATAGCAGGTGAAAGACGGCTGAGGGCGGCCCGGCTGGCAGGACTGGAAACCATACCTGCGGTGGTAATAAATGTCTATGAGCAGGAGTCTGCTATAATCGCCATGATAGAAAACCTGCAGCGGGAAAATCTTCATTATTTGGAGGAAGGAATGGGCTATGCCAGTTTAATAAAGGATCATGGCCTTACCCAGGAGGAGCTGGCTGCCACACTTGGGAAAAATCAATCCACCATTGCCAACAAGCTGCGAATTCTACGACTTTCTACAGAGATTAAGAATATACTGATTAGAGAAAAACTTACAGAACGCCACGCCCGGGCATTGTTAAAATTACCGGATAATGAATCGAGAATGAAGGTCATTGGCCAAGTAGTGGAAAACAAGCTGAATGTAAAGGATACGGAAGAAATAGTAGAAAAATTAATACAGGAAATCCAGGATGAGCAGGAAAAACATAGGGAGAAAGGCAGCAAGCTGAATATAAAGCATAAACAAAAGAAAAAGTTTAAAAGAACAAGGGACATGAGAATTTTTGTAAATACAATACACAGAGCTGTAGATTTATTAAAGTCCTATGGTCTGGAAGTACAGTATATGCAATCGGATAAGGAAGAAAAGATAGAGATAACAATAATAATACCAAAGGTCTGAGTCAGAATTTAAATCTTGCCGCATACCAATAAGATTCCTATTATGATAAAAGCAATTCCTGAGGCAAAATGAATGGTACTCTGGGGTATATATCTGGCTATAAAATCACCGGCCAGTACACCAATTAAGGAGGAGGCTGCCAGAGCAGCAGCAGAACCTAAAAACACCAGCCATACACAATCCGATTTGGCGGCCATAAGCATGGTTGCCAATTGCGTTTTATCCCCAAGTTCAGCCAGAAATATAAGCAGAAAAGTCATGATAAGTGTTTTCATACTCTCCTCCATATACACGTTCAAACAGTATACAGTCTATTTATACTATTATAAAACCAAAAATATGACTTAGCCCTTTCAACTGCACGCATTATCCACTATAATAGAAATAACAAGCGATAAAGGAGTGCAGTTCATGTCCAGGATCATAGCAGTTGCCAATCAGAAAGGCGGTGTCGGCAAGACAACCACCAATGTAAATTTAAGTGCTTGTTTGGCTGCCCTCGGTAAGAAGGTATTGACCATAGATATTGATCCTCAGGGGAATACAACCAGCGGGCTGGGAGTTGATAAAAACCGAGTGGAAAAATCCATCTATGATGTGATAATAAACAAGGTTCCTGTAAGGGAAGCTGTACATAGAACAAATTTTGAAAATCTGGATATAATCGTATCGAAAATAGAGCTGGCCGGTGCCGAGATCGAACTGGTTCCCATGATGGCAAGGGAGACTATTCTCAAAAGGGCATTGGAAGATATTAAAGATGAATATGATTATATTTTCATCGACTGTCCTCCTTCTCTCGGCCTGATTACCATAAACGCACTCACAGCTGCGGACAAGCTTCTGGTGCCCATACAATGCGAATACTATGCATTGGAAGGGTTGACACAGCTTTTAAGCACCTTTGAACTGGTCAGGAAAAACTTAAATCCCCATCTTGAAATTGAAGGGGTAGTGCTTACAATGTTCGATTCGAGAACCAATCTTTCCATACAGGTAGTAGACGAAGTAAAGAAGCATTTTAGAAACAAGGTATATACCACTATAATACCCAGGAATGTCAGGCTGGGTGAGGCTCCCAGCCATGGTGTTCCTATTATAGCATATGATCCAAAATGCGCCGGAGCGGAAGCCTATATGGATTTGGCGGAGGAAATGATAGATAATGAACTGGAGGATGACGAATGGCTATGAAGAAGGGTCTGGGCAGAGGTTTGGATGCCTTGTTTGAAAGCTACAGGGAAGAAACCGTACAGAAGGATGAAGGCAATGACAAGGTAAATGAGCTCAGGATAACAGAGATAGATCCCAATCCGGAACAGCCCAGGAAGCAGTTTGATGACGAAAAAATGAAAGAATTGGTGGATTCCATACGAATACACGGTGTAGTTCAACCTATTATAGTTGTTCCTAAAGGAAAACGCTATGTGATCGTTGCCGGGGAACGTAGATGGAGAGCCTGCAGGGAAGCGGGCAGGCCGACTATACCTGCCATAGTTATGGATCTGGATGAGAAGCAGACCTTGGAGATCAGCCTTATTGAAAACCTGCAGAGAGAGGATTTGAATCCCATAGAAGAAGCCAGGGGAATTCAGGAACTGGTAGACAGATTGAATTTAACACAGGAAGAAGCTGCAGAGCGGCTGGGCAAAAGCAGACCTGCAGTAGCCAACGCCTTAAGGCTGCTTCAGCTTTCAGCCCAAATACAGAAGCTTATCCATGACAACAGGTTGTCGGCCGGTCATGCCAGGGCCCTCCTTGCTGTGGCTGATGAAAAGAAAAGAGAGAAAATAGCTGAAATTATTGCTGAAAAAAAGTTAAGCGTAAGAGAAACCGAGAAGCTGATACAGAAGGAGAATAGGCAAAAAAAGAAGGCCAAGGCAAAGGAAAAACCAAGCTACCTAACGGTGATAGAATCAGAACTGGAGGAATCACTTGGTACAAGGGTTCAAATTATACCAGGCGCAAAGAAGGGAGTTATAGAGATAGAATACTACAGCAATGAGGACTTGGAACGAATCCTGGAGAAGGTAAGATAAAAAATAGAAGAAAAAACAAAAATGTTTCACGTGAAACATTTTTGTTTTACGTGAAACATTTACGTGGAACAGACCGGTCTACCTGCCCCGGACAAAGCTTGTAAAAATATTGGTATAATGGAAAAAGTCTGCAAGCTTTGAGCCGTCCAGCAATTCAGTAAAGATATCAGTCGGCGCCAGGACAAGCAGAACAGGAATTAAGGCAAATATCAGATAGATGATAAAAAAGCCCCTGATGATTCCGAAACCTGCACCTGCTGCGCCGTCAAACTTTTTTAAAACAGGCAGATTAACAACGGTTTTCGATATGGAAACTATTATAATGAAAGCAAGCTTAACCAGGAAAAATAAGAGCAGAAAGCTGAAGATATTGATAATGACAATTGCCACAGTTGTATCAAAATACTCGCCCAAAGTACCTATTCCTTCCAAGGTCTGTGAGAAGTCGGATATTAATATTCTGCTGAAGGGATTGGGCAATTGGGCCTTGTCAACTATTTCACTTATCATTTCCGGAGATAAGGATTTAATTCCGGTCATTCTTTCCTCAACAGACGGGATATGGGTACTGCCTTCCGCATACAAAACAATGACGTTCAGCAGAGAAGGGAACAGATCCAATATCAGTTTGGTAATATAGGGATAGAAGATAACCGATGCCAGCCAGGATAAGAAAAATGATGTTGCATGTAAAGCAGACAGTATCATTCCGTTATACAGGCCTACAATCATACTTATGCTCATAATAATCAAGATTACAATATCAATTATATTCATTTGTTGTTTTCCTCCTGTTTTTCGGATGTATATAATTGTATTAAATTGCTTTTTGTTCGGACATACAGGTTTTTCGGACTATTCGGATTTCTTTCCAGCCAATCAGAAACTTCCGGCAGGGTCAGTTTTCTTACTGCCTTTCCTTTCTCTGTCAAAAATACTAAGGATTCATTGAACTCCATGGCAAGATATCCATTTTCGTACGCAATCAGGTTGGAAAGGTACTTGGGAAAAAGCTCTATCTTATAGTTCTGCTCTGTAATAAAAAGAGCGTTTCCCTCCTTCTTGTCCAAATGTGCCTTCTCCGGAAAGTAGATAAGCAATCCGTCTGATATGGATAGGGTTTCAAAACGCCCCCCCGATTCATGTAGTACAGACCATTGCAGTTCTCCTTCCATATTGTAACACAATACTTCCTCGATTCCTATTAAAATGATCTTACTTTTCATACGGTATATATCGTACAGCATTTGGTTTTCCAAAGTCAACACACCATACAGCTCGTTCAGATTCGCATAGTGGAATACTCTTGTTATGGGCACAGGGGAATCCAGGCTGACTGTAAGCAGGGAGATATTCTCACCATATGCGTCTGCAGATATATAG
>FZPS01000086.1_pt271 | contig 16992 bp, 14 predicted proteins | sample 1817821 | NCBI WGS metagenome assembly FZPS01 (sample SAMEA104158645, study PRJEB21678) | metagenome | place: Germany | collected 2015-04-21
TGATGCTACACCACTTACACGCATTTTCTCCATTTTTATTTCCTCCTTAACCATAGTACCTTCCGAATTATTTAGACTTGAACGAACGACAAGCGGTACACTATATTTTTTAGCCATCTCTACCGCTTCACGCCCATCTTTGGCCATAGCCACCACTTCAAAGCGCTCATCACTACTAACTATTAATCTCAAACTGTCGCGGATTAACTCCTGATCGTCGGCTATTAAAATTCTAATCATCCTGTGTAACCCCTTTACGAATCGGAATAGTTGCTATCGTGTTAAAACCCTCCCCAGGGGCACTGACAAAAATTACCTTTCCTCCGAGAAAGGCGATCCGCTCTTCTATATGTTCTAGTCCGAAATGTTTAACTACTGTTTGACACCCTACCCCATCGTCGGCAATTGTCACGCGTAACTGGCTTTCACTATAGGTTAGAGTGATGTTGATATTTTCACTTTGGGAGTGGCGGAAAGAGTTGGTTAAACTCTCCTGAACGATGCGGTAGACAGTTTGTTCTTCATCATCATCTAAGGGGACATCGTTGCCAATAATAATAAAATTGATGTTTTGGTTTCCGATGGCATTGGCATCATTAATTAGGTCGTTAAGGGCATTGAGCAGAGAGGAGCGCTCAATAGCATCACTTTTCAACTCCCGCACCGAACGTCTAATGTCGGTGAGGCCACGATTGGCAACTTGTTTAATCTTCTCTAGGCGCGTGTAGAGTTCTTTTCCCCGCCCCTTGGCCAGCTCAAGAGAGGCTTCAAGACCAGTTGAAATCGAGGTGAGGGAGTGACCCAAGATATCATGAATCTCGTGGGCCAAGCGGTTGCGCTCTTTAAGGCGGGCACTCTTCTCCAACTCCCCCTGTAGAATCTCCAGCTGGTAGAGTTTATCGGAGAGTTCGTTATTTAGTCTGATAAACTCTTTATTCTCCCGCACTTTGCTTTGGATCAAGAACTGGAAGAAAAGGATTACCAGAATAAAGTTTAGCGACTCCAATGTACTCTTAATACTGTAGAGGGGAATTTGGAAGTTTGAGCCATAAAACGAGATATAATCTTGAAGCGCTACCAAGTTGAGTCTAACCGAGATAATATCGTAGTCACTGAAGATGTAGCTCACCATTACCAAAGCAATGGTAAGGTACCGTAGGGGACCGTTACTTATGAAAAGGAAGGCCCCCAGCCCTAAAAAGAGGAAAAGCCCCTTATACGAGAAGTTTAGGTTGTAGGCAATGAAGAAAGAGAGCAAGATGTCGGCTACAATGAGGATGAAGGAGAGTCCATCTTGCTTCCCATTGAGTTTACGCTTCACTATCCCTGAGATAATTAACAAGAGAAATCCGGTCAAAGTGTAGAATGGGACGTGCCATGGCACATGAGGAAGATAGCGGGCTTGCTCTAAGAAGTTCCACGCTTGGTCAGCCTCACAAATCAGGTAAGTTGTTTGGAAGATAACTATCGAGAGGAACGCGACAATTATGAGGTTGAGGAGCAAAATAGTGTTATAAACAAACCCCAGAGATTTTTCCATATCTAATATGATACCCTATCTCATAGAATCTTACTTTGTAAAGCTTAATTTTCTTTATTACTGTTAGTAAATAGAATTGAATGACATTTGTCACAAAAGTGATGACAATAAACTGTTTGCACCCACTCTCAAACTCTCCTACAATCAGTGGTGAGGATGGCTATGGTACCTAGCCGTCTATTCAACAACAAGAAATGGAGGAATCATGAAAAAAACTTTAGTAGTTTTACTGATTTTAGTTGTGTCTCTCGGCGCAGTTTTTGCCCAAGGGCGTTCAGAAGCTAAGAGCGGTTATACTTTCGGCTACACCTGTATGACGATGAATAACCCCTTCTTTATCATCCTCGAGAAATCAATCCGTGACTCAGTAGAAGCCAATGGCGATAAGCTGATTACAATGGATCCGGCAATGGATGTTGCCAAGCAGATTAACCAAATCGAAGACCTGATTACCCAGGGAATCGACGCCATCTTCCTCAACCCAGTTGACTGGGAAGGGATTAGACCTGCTCTGGTAGCCCTCAAAAATGCCAATATTCCTATCATCAACTTCGACACCGAAGTTAAAGATATGGAGTATGTTACCGCTTATGCCGGTTCTGACAACAAGAACGCCGGTTACGTTTGTGGGTTAGACCTCGTAAGCCGCTTCCCCAATGGTGGAAGAATTGTCGTTCTCGACTCTCCTCTGATGAACTCAATTAACGACCGTATTGAGGGATTCATGCGGGCCATTGATGGGAAAGGATTCACCATCCTCGCTCAACAAGATGCAAAAGGGGACCTCCCAACCGCTATGAGAATTACCGAAGATATCTTACAAGCTCACCCCCAAATTGATGCAATCATGGGTGGAAATGATCCCACAGCATTGGGAGCATTAGCTGCTTGTAAAGCTGCCAACCGTACTAACGTCTTAATCTACGGTGTTGACGGTTCACCCGAAGCCAAAGCTGAAATTGCCAGTGGCTCTCAGTTTGTTGGTTCCGGTGCCCAGAGCCCCATCAGCATTGGTGTTGAGTCAGTTAAACTGGCTTATAAAGTGCTCAATAACGAGCCTTATGAAGAGAGAATTCCTGTACAAACTTTCTTAATCAACGGCGACAACGTTAACGAGTACGGCACAGATGGCTGGCAATAATAGAAAACTCTGTTAAAATTAGGGGGCCGATTGCTATCGGCCCTTTTGCTAAACTTGTTGGAGGAGCGCCTCTGTGAGCGAAAATATTTTATTAAAGATGAACCACATCCGCAAAGAGTTCCCCGGTGTTTTGGCCTTGAAGGATGTCTCTTTTGAGCTGAAAGCCGGAGAGGTACATGCTCTATTGGGTGAAAATGGGGCAGGAAAATCGACCCTGATTAAAATATTAGGGGGAATCTACTCCAGTGATGCGGGAGAGATTGTGATTAACGGTCAAGTGGCTACTATTGACAAGGTTCAAGATGCCCAGACCCATGGAATCAGTGTGATTCACCAAGAATTGGTACTGGTTCCCCATATGACGGTTGCAGAAAATATCTACTTGGGCAGAGAACCGACTAAAAGAGGGAGCCGTTTTGTGGACTTCAAGAAGATGAACCGCGATGCCAAAGAGATTCTCGATCCGTTTAATCTCGATTTCAAACCCACCGATTTAGTTAGTAATCTCACTATTGCGCAGCAACAGATGGTGGAAATTATTAAAGCCCTCTCTTTTAATGCCCGTATATTGGTGATGGATGAACCCACCTCTTCTTTATCGGAAAAGGATGTTGATTTCCTCTTCGACAATATACGCAAACTTAAAAAGGCCAATGTTGGAATTATCTATATCTCTCACCGGATGAGCGAGCTGATGCAAATAGCCGACCGAATTACAGTAATTCGTGACGGAGAATATATTGGAACACGTAGCTCCAATGAGACAAACAACGATGAGTTAATTGCAATGATGGTTGGACGCCAGCTTACCAACTATTATACACGCACCTTTGGTAACCCTCAGGAGAAAGTATTAGAGGTGAAAAATCTCAACGCGGGCTCCTTCTTGAAAGATATTTCATTCCACCTCAACAGTGGTGAAATTCTCGGTTTTGCCGGGTTAGTGGGGGCCGGAAGAAGTGAGTTAATGAAGTGTATCTTTGGAATAGATCCAATCACCAGTGGTGAAATTTATGTAGAAAACGAGATGGTCACCATAAAGAACCCCTTAGAGGCGACAAAATTGGGCATCGCCTTAGTTCCCGAGAGTCGAAAAAGTGAAGCTCTCTTTCCAGAGCAGAGTGTGCAATATAATATCACCATCAAGTCACTTGATGAATTTATTAAGGGGATTAGAGTTAATCACTCCAAAGAGGGGGCCATCACCCGTGAGTATGTGGAGAAGATGGATGTGCGCACCCCTAGTTTCAACCAATTGGTGGGCAAACTCTCGGGAGGAAACCAACAAAAAGTTGTTGTCGGGCGCTGGCTAGCTACTAAGCCCAAAATTTTAATTTTTGACGAACCCACCCGTGGTGTTGATGTTGGCGCTAAAGCTGAAATCTACTCAATCATGAATGATTTAGTTAAAGAGGGGGTCGCCATAATCATGATCTCTTCGGAGTTACCCGAGGTGATTAATATGAGTGACCGAGTGGTTGTGATGAGTAATGGGAGAATCACTGGATGCTTGCCTCGTGAAGATCTGACGCAAGAGAAGATAATGCACTATGCAACACAATTTGTATTTACCTAAGAAAATGGACAGAGGAGTAATAGACGATGAATGTAGCCAAAAGTAAAACTGAGAAATCGAAGGTAGTCACCTTCTTAACCCACAATCCACTCTTCAATTTTGGGAAAGAAAACTTGGGTATCCTGATAGGACTTCTGCTCTTATCGTTAATCTTAACGATTTTCTCACCCGTATTTCTCTCCAAACACAATATCTTGAATGTGTTGCGCCAAGTAGCCACCAACCTCTACATTGCCTGTGCAATGACAATGGTGATTATCTTGGGAGGAATTGACCTCTCGGTGGGTTCAACTATTGCCATGTCGGGAGTTGTCACCGGAGGCTTGATTGCCTTTGATGGCCAATCAATTGTTGTGGCTGTACTGGCAGGCCTTTTTGTAGGATTAGTGGTGGGTGCTTTCAACGGATTTTTAATATCAAGGACCACTATCCCCCCTTTCATAGTGACCCTCTCAACGATGAATATTATGCGAGGAGCTAGTTACGTCTACACGGGGGGACAACCCATTAGAGTTATGAGCGATTCGTTCAACTTTATTGGAGCTGGTTACGTGAGAGGCATCCCTGTACCGATTATCTACCTGGTGATTATTGTGATTATATCAGTCCTCATAATGTCTAAGTCAAAGCTGGGGCGTCACATCTACGCTGTAGGCGGTAACCCGGTAGCGGCTCGCTTCTCGGGTATTAAAAACAACCGAGTCCTTTTCTTCGCCTATCTCTTCTCAGGGCTCATGGCAGCAGTTGCCGGAATCGTCTTAGCTTCGCGGATGTTCAGTGGTCAGCCCACTGCCGGACAGGGAGCTGAGATGGATGCCATCGCTGCTGTTGTTCTGGGGGGAACCAGCATGAGTGGCGGTGTAGGAAAGATTGGGGGGACCGTCATTGGGGCTCTGATTATTGGAATCCTTAGTAATGGCCTTAACCTTCTGGGTATAAGCTCCTTCTGGCAATACATTGTAAAGGGAATTGTTATCTTAATAGCTGTCTATGTCGACTTCCTAAAGAAGCGAAAAGAGGGGACAAATTAAGCTAAGGGCTCCGAACGGAGCCCTTTTCTTTTAAAGTAAAATCTTCTCCACCACCTCTTGGTAGCGCTTTTGGAGCTTAGCGTAAGTTTCAGAGTATTTAGGATTGGCGACAAAGTCTTTCTCTGCCCCCTTAAAAGCCGCTACCCCCTGCTCAACGCTATCGTAGATTCCTATGGCCAATCCGGCGGCTATAGCAGCACCAGCTGTCCCCGACTCGCGGTAGCGAGCCCTTTTAACAGGACGCCCCAACATATCGGCTTTAATCTGGAGCCAGAGGTCGGAGCGACTCCCCCCTCCGGTGGCTAAGATATCGTTAATTACAATTCCGCGCTCCTCGAGCTTCTCAAACGCCTCGAGGAAAAACATCGTCTCCCCCTCTAGGAGGGCCCGGTAGAGCTCTCCCCTTCCCGTTGTAGCATCCATTCCTAAGAAGAGGCCATTGCCCCCTGGGAGGAAAAGAGGTGCCCCTGAGGGTTCCACAAAGGGGAAGAAAAGAAGATTACTGGGGGCTGATGGAGCTTCAGCTGTAAGGAGTGCTAGAATCTCCCTCTCACTCAGCCCCTGTTTTTGGAGATCGCTAGTAAAAGCCTTCATAAACCAAGTTTGTAGTGCGCCAGCTTGGTTGTGGATAAAGGCGACATATTTACCGGGCACCACGTGGTGCTCTACCCCCAAGTTTAGATTCAACATCATCTTGGGGTCGGGAATTGAGTCGAAAATAACAGTAGTACACTCTACTGTGCCAATACCGGTTACCGAGTCACCCCCTTTAACCGCTCCAGCTCCCAGGGCGTTGATACACTGGTCGTGTCCCCCCACGATAATCTTAACATCGCGGTTGAGACCCAGTTTAGTGGCCATTTCGGGCAAAATAGTCCCCATGAGGGTCCCTGGAGGGATAGTATCGGCTAGAATGCGCCCATCGAGCCCTCCGATTGCGAGGAGCTCGTCAGACCACTTCTCATTCCATAAATCGAAAAGGAGGGTTCTATTGGCGTGGCAGTAGTTGGTAGCAGCAACCCCTGAGAGGCGATAGACCAAGAAGTCGGCCCACGAGAGGACCTTCCAGATCTTACTATGGAGCTCACTCTGGTTCTCCTGGTACCACACCAACTTAGGGTAGGTGTAGGAGTAGCCTAAAATATTGCCGTTTATCCGGTAGAAGGCCTCATGCCCCATCGCCTCAAAACGACTGATGGCATCTTTACGTCGCTCATCGTGGCTAAAGATTGAGGGGCCCAAGATGTTCCCATTTTTATCGAGGGGGACCATCGCCTCACCAAATGAACCCACCGAGATTGCCTCTACTGGGTCCGAGCGGTATTTGCCCTCCCAAAGGGAGGTGTCCCCCGCCTCTTTAATCGTTTTATAGAGGGCCCGCTCCACCTCAAAGCAGTCGAGTTCAAAGACTCCGGCTTCCCCCCTAAGGACTTCATAGGAGGCTTCTGAGGAGGTGATGAGGGCACCATCGGCGTTGTAGACGGAAACTTTACACCCCGAAGAACCAATATCGAGACCCATTAAACTCATTTGCCCCTCCTAACCAAATAGCTTTTGTGCACTGCCACCTATTTGTAGCTCCTCAACAATCTCCAACACTCGTTTATAGACGGCCTCTTGGCCCGCTTCGATTGACTCTTTAACATTAGATTCGTAGGCTTGGCGAATGTCGGTGCCAATATTGAGTTTAGCAATCCCCTCTTTGAAAGAGTCAAGGAGGTAAGAGACAGCCATCCCCGACCCACCGTGGAGGACTAAGGGGATATCGAGTGCCTTGTTGAGCTCTCTTAAACGCTCAATGTGGACGCGGGCAGTCACCTTCTTTTTATCACGGGAAGCTTGAGAGATTGCCCCATGGACCGAACCAACGGCGACGCTGAGCCAGTCTACCCCACTCTCTTTAACAAACCTGATTGCCTCATCGACATCGGTAAATCCCTTGAGGGAGGCAAACAACTCTTCGTAGCTGGGCATGGGTCCATCTTCGTGCCCCATAACGGCCCCCAACTCAGCTTCAACAGGGGCCCCATGGCTGTGAGCATAGTCGACCACCTCTTTGGTCACCCTAATATTCTCCTCTAAAGGGAGGCGGGAGCCATCAACCATCACCGATTGGTATCCAACACTGATAGCCTCTTTGATGTCACGCATATAGTCAACCTTGAGATGGTCCTCATCGATGACCGGAATATGGTCAAGGTGGAGTCTTGTGACGCGACTATCGCCCCATTTATCGTACTCTTTAGCCACAGCAGCGATGCTCTGGGAGGAGAATTTCATCCACTCAAGACGGGCTACGGCGATGAGGCCGAAGGTATCACTCGCTTTAAGGGCCTTAACTACCGGCTCCACCATAGGGAGGTGGGGCATATTAAAGGCGGGGATAACAATATTTTTCTTGTAAGCTTTAGTCATGATGGCACTAATATCGTTCATTTGGTTGCTCCTTTTAGCTAACACTTTTTTTGAATATATTTTTCGTCACGATTGACGAGAAAAGTCTCTAAAACAACAATGTGGGGGGAGTTTTGGTGATTTTTGATTTGTTCAAACAACATATCGACAATTGCCTGGGCCTCCCTCTCTTTACTAATTCCGACACTCGAGAGGGGCATTGGGAAGTTAAGATCACTTAAAACATCGTCAACGCCCACAATGGGGACCTCTAAGGCGACCATCGAAATTGTATCGATGGCAGCTAAAGCGATAAAGTCGGAGAAGGCGAAGATTGCATCAAACTCCCCTTGGCGGTCTAAAATAGTTGAGATGTGATTACTATCTGCCCTTGGAGTAATCTCAGCCTCCACCACTAAGTTGGCGTCAAAAGGAATCCCATACTCCCTTAAACACTTCTTATAACCTGTTAAACGGTCGTTGGAGGAGGAGATATGGGGGGGACCATTGAGGTAGAGAATCCGTTTTCTCCCCTTCATTACTAAGTGCTGGGTAGCTAAAAACCCCGCCCTTACATCGTCCCATAAGACGGTGTAGAAGAGACGCCCAGCAAAGCGCCGCCCCATTATTACATAGGGGATTCCGTTAGAGATCATCAGATCAAAGATATCGGTCTTTTTTTGGGTGGGGCAAATAATAATACCATCAACCTTACGGCTAATGGCGGTACGCACCGCTTCAAACTCGATATCACAATTTTCATCGGTGTTCATTATGAAGGAGTTGTACCCATTTTTACGAAGCACCCTATCCATCTCCCTCACTTTTGAGGCGAAGAAGGGGTTGGCTATATCGGGGATAATAATTGCTAAGGTGTGGGTAACCCCCGAGCGCATCGAAGCGGCCAGCATGTTGGTAAGGTACCCCATCTCAACCGCTTTTTTACGTATAATCTTCTTGGTCTCTTCGGAGATATCGTCCATATCTTTAAGAGCATGACTCACAGTGTTGACCGTAAAGCCGGTAGCCTGAGCAATATCCTTCATCGTTACACGCCTGGGCCTCTTAATTATTGACACTCCAATCTCCTCTAATTGCCAAGATTATAACCTATAAGTGGCTAGAAATCGAGTTCACTCCTCCTAATTATGTGGTCTTGGTAAGCTTTATCGAGCTCAACGAAGTAACCACTCCACCCCCACACCCTTACAATCAGGTTGCGGTACTTGTCGGGGTGCTTCTGGGCATCCAACATCATCTCTCGATTGACCCCGTTGAGTTGCATCTGCATCCCCCCTAGGTCCATGTAGCTCTTCACCAAGCGCGCCACCTTAGCCGTGCTCTCAGCGTTCCTAAACATCGAATCGTCAAGTTCGATTGTGAGGGGGCCACCGTTGGCGACTCGCTCCAAGTTTCCTTTGCTAAACGATTTGATGAGAGAGATGGGCCCTTTGAGGTGAGTATGAAGGGATGGGGAGAAGTTACAAGCAAACTCTTCCCCCTGGTGACGCCCGTCAGGCGAGGCTCCCAACTCATTACCGTGCCACAGGTAGTACATAGCTGAACCGGTCCCCGCTCTAAAGATCCCCCCGCGGTCGTTAGATACCCCTTCAAGGGAGTCGGCAAACCAATCGAGGAGCTCGCCAGCTAAGGCGTCGACATAATCATCATCATTACCCATTTTAGGGGCTTCAAAACGCAAGAGGTGGTAGAGTTCGTCATACCCCACAAAGTCGGCTTCAAGGGCCTTGAGGAGGGTCTCTTTATCAACCCGCTGCTCCTCAAAAACATACTTTTTAATGGCTGCTAGCGAGTCGGTAGCACTCGAGAGGCCGGTGCCATGAATTCCGTAGTTGTTGTAGCGCGCACCTAGGCTAATATCTTGCCCCTTGGCGATACACCCCTCCATCATGAGCGACATAAGGGGAGTTGGCTCCATATAGACGCCGTTGGTGTTGGCACAAATCTCGGCGGTTTGACGGCAGAGTTTACTTTTTACAACCTCTTTAAATTTATCAAAAGTTTCACACTCAGTGAGGCAGGGGAGAGCCTCTAAGACAGCCTTCAAAAAGGAGAGAGCATCGATATTTACAATATCCATCGCCACTTCAGGGATAATAAACTCCCAACAAGCCGCCACAACGTAGTTTAAAGCATCCTCTTCACGGTAGCCCCACTTCTTAAGGGCGTTGACAACCACTTCGTCATTGGAGTATTGGGGGAAGCCAAGCCCCTGCTTGGTCATCTCAGAACCCAACTCCAACACTTCGATGGGGGTGCCAGCGTGAACTCGAAGGTTAATCTTAGGGTCAATCAGTTTGAGTTCAAGGGAGGCCTCCATACAGAGTTTTGAGAGGTCGTTGAAAGCATCTTCACCGCTAGTAGTAAGTCCCCCTAACATGAGGGACTGGCCGTTATCACCCTGCTGCATCCCCGGGTAGAGGTCGCTATCTTTGTTGAACGAGATGAAGAACTCTTGGAGAAGCTCAAGGGCACTCTCTCTGGTGAGCACCCCTTTAGCTAAGTCCGCCTCATAGTAGGGGAACATAAATTGGTCAAAGCGCCCAATTGTGTTGTGGTAGTTGAAACTGGCCCACAGCCCAAAGTGAATGAGGCGGAAGAATTGGAGAGCTTGAACAAAGTTTTGGGGTCGGTTTTGGGGAATTTGGGCAAAGCTCTCCGCCACAGTGGTATTACCCACCTCAATGGCTGCCAAACGGTAGCGTTCAGCAAACGCCTCCATAATATCAAGGGTCTCAAGGAGTATATTGAGGTAGGCAATCTTCTCAGCGTCTCTGTGGGTTTTTAGAGACTCTTCAATCTCAAGGCGAACTTGGTTAAATCCCTTATCGATTAAGGAGGAGTAGCTGGGGCAGATGTTACTAACTTTACCCTGCTCATGAATCCTATAGGATCGCTTTATAACCGACCACTCCCGCTCTGTGTAGATTTCGGGAATCGTAGGAACCGTCCTTAGAAGGGCAATCTTCTCGTTGGGGAAAACAACAACCTTCTCCTTCTCCAAAACCCATTTAAGGCGTTCTACTGCCCGCTCTGTGTCGCTTAATTCCCGCTTCTCAAACTCTTTGGCTAAAGAGTGGGGGTTAACTGAACTTTGCCGGTAGGTGTGGTGTTCCTTATTCTCAACATAAAATTGTCTCAATTTAGCGATATAACTGGTCATACTCTCCCCTTACAATATGGAGGCCTCAATCCCCCGCTTGGTAAATTCTTCTAAGTTAAAATAGGGCTTGGCATCTTCATCGAAGTCCACCAGATAATGGCGCCCTACCATCCCATATTTCGCCCCTGCTGTCCTCTGGTAGGGGAGCAGTTCAACCTTCTCCAAGTTTAAGCTCCCCTCGAGCAGCTTAGCTGTCTCACGGTAGTTCTCGTCGTTGTCGTTAACCCCGGGAATAACCGGAATACGGATAACAAACGGCTTACCGCTACCCTTGAGGTACTTTAGGTTCTCTAAAATGGGGCGGTTATCTTCCCCACAATAGTAGCGATGTTTCTCACTATCGACCATCTTAAGGTCCATCAAAACATAATCGAGGTGCTCAACAACCTCTTTAAACTTCGCTTTAGAGGCAAATCCCGACGTCTCAACGGCACAGTGGAGCCCCTCAAGGTGTTTTATCGTCGCCAGGAGGAAACTGCTCTGAAGCAGAGGCTCTCCTCCCGAAAAAGTGACCCCGCCCCCATTTTTCTCTAAGATGGGGCGATGTTTCAATAAAAAGGTGGCTAACTCTTGGGGGGTGTAGCTCTCCCCCACCAAACGTCTCAAATTTAGGGGACAGACACTAATACACTCCCCACGAGTAGTGCAGAGGGAGTGTACTGCCCCCGTGGGGCAAGCGGCGACACAAGCGCCACACTTGATACACTGGGCGTATTTCACCATCAATTCAACTTTAGGTGAAATCCCCTCAGGATTGTGGCACCACTGACACCGCAAAGGACACCCCTTGAGGAAGACGGTGGTGCGAATCCCCGGACCATCGAAGATGGCCATCTCCTTGATATCAAAAACAAGGCCCGTCATAACTAGAGGGTGTGAGAGAGGATCTTCTCTTGGATGAACTCCCTCTTGTCGGTCAGTTCAGCCGCGATTGCCCCCCGCTTCATCACATAGATACGATCACTCATCCCAATAATTTCGGGGAGTTCTGAACTTATCATAAGAATTGCTACCCCTTGCGAGGCGAGCTGGTCGATAATCTTATAGATCTCACTCTTGGCATTGACATCGATACCCCTAGTTGGCTCATCTAAAATGAGGAGCTTAGGATTGGTGAGAAGCCACTTGGCTACAACCACTTTCTGTTGGTTACCCCCACTTAAAGTATTACAGATTTGCTCAACTGAGTTGGCAACAATGTTAAGTTTATCGATACTCTCTTGGGCTACCACCTCTTCCCTCTTAAAGTCAATCTTAGTTTTGGGATACATCCGCTTAAGGGAGGCCATGGTGATATTGTCTTTGAGAGACATATCTAACACTAGCCCTTCAAGCTTACGATCTTCAGAGAGGTAGATAACCCCCTTCTCAATCAGATTGCTGGGGTGGAGCCCCCCTATCTCTTCTCCCATATAGAGGATCTCCCCTCCATAGTAGGTGCGACTCCCAAAGATCGATTTACCCAGTTCGGTACGCCCGGCACCAACGAGGCCACTGAGACCTACCACTTCACCACTACGTACATAGAGGTTGATGGGCTCGGTATTGCGCGAGATGCGGAGCCCTTTCACCTCAAGGACCACCTCATCTTGAACTTGGTGGCTACTTTGGAACATTGCCCCAAGCTTACGCCCCACCATCATACTTATAATCTTGTCGTAATCAAAATCTTCAATGTCAACGGTGCCAATATAGCGCCCATCACGCAAGACGGTGATACGGTCTCCAATCTCCTTCAGCTCTTCAAAGCGGTGGGAGATATAGATGATACTGATTCCATTGCGCCTTAGGTCGTGGATGATGGCAAAGAGTTTATCAATCTCACTCTTAGTTAAACTGGCTGTGGGCTCATCCATAATAATAATTCTACAGTCGTAGGAGAGGACTTTAACAATCTCAACTATCTGTTGTTGAGCCGTTGAGAGGTCTCGCACCATAGTTTTGGGGTCGATATCGAAGCCGAGGCGTAACAACATCTCACGCGCCTCTGTGTACATCGAAGCTTTATCGATGAAGAGCTTTTTTTGACGCTCGCGTCCCAAAAAGATATTTTGGGCAACATCTAGGTTTAAGCAGAGGTTGAGCTCTTGGTGGATAAACCCAATCCCGTGGGCTAGCGACTCGCGGGGCCCTGCGAAGGTGATTACCTCTCCGTCGAGGAGCATCTCCCCCTCATCTGCCGGGATAATCCCCCCAATGATTTTCATCAGTGTCGATTTCCCTGCCCCATTTTCCCCCACCAAGACGTGCACTTCAGCCTCTTTGACATCGAAGTGGACATCTTCGAGAATCTTAACAGTAGTACCGCGGAGGGGCTGACCATGCTCATCAAAGATAAATTTAGTAATCGCATTCATCTCAAGGATTGTTTTCTTCATCTCATCCCCCCTACAGTCGCCTATTTTTAACGTTTTCGAAGATGATGGCGAGTAAAATAACGATCCCCTGGAACGCCTGGTAGGTGTAGTAGGAGACGTTTAAGAGGTTGATACAGTTCTCTAGCACCTTAATGGTTAAGACACCAAAGACACTCCCAATAACCGTACCAATCCCCCCAAAGAGGCTCGCCCCACCAATAATGGCTCCGGTTATCACCTCGAAGGTGTAGACTCCGCCCCCCATGGTGGGTTGGGCGCAGTTGACCCGAATAGTGAGTAAAATAGCGGCAATAGCAACTAAGAAGGAGCAGATCATGTAGACTGAAATATTGAGTCGCTCGGTCTTAATACCACTCATCCTCGCCGCCTTAGCGTTGAAACCAAAAGCTGAGAGCGAACGCCCAAAGGTGCTGTGGTGGAGGAGGTAGTACATCACTACGCAAATAATGAGGGAGATTAAAACCGTCGTATTGAGTCCGAAGATGTTGGTCACCCCAATTGCCCTAAAGTTGGCGGGAAGGCGGTTGATATCGCTACCGCTACTCACAATTTGGGCAATTCCGAAGATGATATAACCAGTCCCTAAAGTGACAATAAAGGCGGGAACTTTAACCACCTGCACCAATATCCCATTGATAAATCCCACTAAAAGCCCCACCAAGAGGGTTATGAAAATTGAGAGCCAAATCGGTAGTCCAACCCCCTTTACAAGGAGCCCCACAGTAATTGAGCAGAGCCCTAAGGTGTAGCCTAAAGAGAGGTCAATACCGCCTGTCATCAAGACAAGGGTGATTCCCAAACAGGCAATAATTGGGATTGCAGCTTGCTTTATAATTGTGAGAAAGTTGTTAAGTGCAAAAAAGTTCTTTACAAAAATCGAGGCTATAATAGCGAGTATCAGGAAGATAACGACACTCCCGTTTCTCTTAACAAATCGCCTCACCTTTTCTGAAAATAGTAGTTGAGTAGTGCTCATCCCTAACCCCTAAAATATTTTGCTATGCTCAATAGTTCGCCGTTTTTGGTGAATATTGAGGGCTACAATGACGATAATAATAATTCCGACAAAGATGTTTTGGTAAAATGGGTGAATCCCCAACAAGTTGAGGGCGTTGCGCTGTACCCCAATAATCAAAGCTCCTATCAGTGCGAAATAGACCTTCCCCTCGCCTCCCAACATACTTACCCCCCCAATTACACACGCAGCAATAGCGTCCAATTGGTAGGGTTCCCCTTGGGTTGGGTGGACAGTGTCGAGTTGCCCCGAGAGGAGGATTCCAGCCATAGCGATACAAAACCCACTAAAGCCGTAGACAAAGAAGTTGATAGTCGCCGTGCTAATCCCCTGCTGCTTGACAACTGTCTCGTTTCCTCCCATGGCGTAGATATAGACTCCGAGGCGGGTCTTTGACATCAAGATTGAGGTGACCACCACAAAGAGAATCATTATATAGTTGCTCACCGGAACTCCTAAGATTGTACCATTCCCCATAAAGACGTAGGGAGCTGGAAAACCTCCAATCGATTTACCGGCATTTAAGAGGAGGGCCAATCCCCCTCCCACGTTTCCCACAACTAGCGTTGTTATAAAAGCTGGGATTCCCAATTTCTCCACCATTAAACCGTTAAAGAGCCCCATTAAGGTTCCCACCGCGAGACCCGCCAGCATGGCTAGAGGAATTGGCCACCCCTTTAGGAGGAGCAGACCGTTAACCATGGCACAAAAACTGAGAACACCAGTTACCGAGAGGTCGATCCCCTTGATGATTATCACCATTGTCATCCCACACGCAACAATGGCAATAATTGAGCTTTGACGCACAATATTGAGCAGATTTTTAATCGATAAGAATCCAGGGATTAAAGAGCCCAATATGATAAAGAGAGCGACAACTATTGCAATAATTAGTAGATTCTTTTTGCTAATTTTAAGACCTTTCATTGGCTTCCCACTCCAGTTATAGTGGGGGCAAACGCCCCCACTTAGTGACAAGATTCTCTATAAAGAGGTAGCTGTGATACAAGTTGTTCCGCTATCGATATACTTGGGAACATCACTCATGTTGTCGCCATTAATGGCGCGCATGAGCAGCTCAATTGCTTTGGTTCCCATTACGTCGGGGAATTGGGCCATTGAACCATAAACTTCACCATCTTTAATCATCTCTTTAACGTCATCCGATCCGTCAACTGAGAGAATTTTAACAGATGTCTTACCAGCGTTGTTAAGAGCAGTTAGAATACCGTTCAACATAACGTCACTGGCAGTGAAGAGTCCTTGGATGTTGCTATTGGCTTGGAGCATATTCTCGATTACCTGCATAGCGACGTCGTTAGCCCAGTTACCCGGTTGCTCACCAACTACTTTAATAGCGGTCCCGGCAATACCAGCTTTGAAACCGTCGACACGTTGGTCACCAGCTGAGCTACCATTAGCTCCACGGACGATTAAGACGTTCCCTTTGCCGCCCAATACTTCAGCAAGGGTCTCCCCTGCCACAAAACCGGCGTTAAAGTTGTCAGTTCCAATGTAGCTGAGGTAGAGGTCTTCGTTCCCATCTTCAATAGTTTGGTCAACTAAGACAACAGGAATACCAGCCTCTTTGGCTTTCTTTAAGACAGGGATGACAGCCTTTGAGTCCATTGGGGAGAGGACGATACCGTCGACCCCTTTGGCGATTAGGTCTTCAACCTGGCTAACTTGAGTAGAAACAGCGGTCTGTTGGCCAGCGGTGACCAAGGTAAATTTAGCACCAGCAGCTTTAGCAGCAGCTTCTACAGAATCGGCGATGGCTTTTTGGAAAGCATCGTTGGTGATTGTCTTTAAGCTAAAGGCAATCTCGGGTCCTTTTGACTCAGCTTTACCAGCGGCAAAGAGGCCAAAACTGACAACCAGAACTAACATGGCTACGATGATTTTTTTCATCTTTTCTCCTCCTCCCCGTTCATTGGGGTTCGTTTTATCCACAAATGTGGTTATTTAGGCTCCATTAACGATAATGTAAGAGAGCACAAAATCTTATTTAAATAGAGAGAGCCCTAATTGCTTAGGGCAGCTCCACTAATTCGTATCCAAGATAGGTGGTAAAAGCTTCGCGTAGTACCTTGCTAACCGATCCATAGGTGGCAGCTACGTGGTGGCAGAATCCATTGCGACCCATCTCTAACAACTTCTCTTGGAGATTTTCAATCTTGGCGATACCACAGGTACCGAAGTACTCCTTCTCAATCTCTTCGGGGGTAAATTCCCCTTCACCAATGTAGGTGTAGAGTTTTCCATTTTCGGTTCGGCTACTAGCAAAGGAGAAAGCACCGGGCTTTAAGCGACTCTCGACTGGTCCCCAACCACAGCCAGGGCCGTAGCTCTTAGCAAACATCTTGTGCTCCACCATCTTCCCTTTATCAACCAACATCTGTGAGGGGACGGGACCACAGTGGAAGAGAATACACTTCTCCTCATCGTCACCGGCATTGTTATTCCAGTCGAGGAGGGTCGATGGGGTGTCACTAGCTAGCTTGAGGGCATACATCATTACAGCGTTACACACATCAACTTCACAAGCTACAGGGATTCCCATGTCTCCCAACATTCCAGCGAGGGTACAAGGAGCACAACCGTAGTTGACCTCTAGTTCGTTCCAACACCTTATCGCAATCATGTCGAGGTCAAGGAGTTCAATGTACTCATCGAGCACCACCCGTAGTTTACCCATCTTAACGAGGGCATCACTGGGGGCATTACTAGCAT
>FZPS01000049.1_pt209 | contig 16981 bp, 13 predicted proteins | sample 1817821 | NCBI WGS metagenome assembly FZPS01 (sample SAMEA104158645, study PRJEB21678) | metagenome | place: Germany | collected 2015-04-21
TGTGTCTTTAATGTTCGTAACAAAAAGTTGGGCTTTTTTAGCATTGGCAACTACCAAGTCAGCTTGTGCATCACTTAATGTGATTCGAACTCGAGTGTTGCTTTCAGAGAATTCGATATCATTGTTGATTCGATGGTATACTCCGTTGATTACAAGGTAGTAATTGTTTTTATCAAGGGCCGTATTTTCATCTACACCTTCGTTGAATTGTACATAAAGAACTTTAGAAACATATTCGTTATCTACTTTACGAATGTCTTTGTATACTTTGCTAATTTCAGGTGCTGTTTTGTCTGTAATGGTAATGGCTTCTGTATGAAGATCTAATTTGTTGTTCATTAACGTAGTATCTTCTACATTTTTAATATTAATTGTAATGGTTTTACCAGAAAGATTTTTGTTAACAACAACTTCATATTTATTTTTGCTTCCTGTAATAGAAGAAATTCGAAGTCCATCAATTTTATTTCCACTTTCGTTTAATACTTCGATATTATCTTTACCAAAGGAAACAGGTTTGTTAAAGGTAATTCCTAATGTGGTTTCGGATACTACTTTGATTTCAGAAACTTCAGGTTTTGCACGATCAGCAGAAACAGTAAGTTTGATTTCAACATCTTCCAATTTATTGCCCCAGTTATCTTTGATTTCGTATCCATTGGCTTTGGTGCGAATACCTAAGATAGAGCTGCCTTCAGGAATAGGTCTGCTGTTTTCATTTTTTTCTTCATAGAATTTTAGATATACAGTAGATACACTATCATCAGGACGAATGGCTTGTTTCATTTCGCTATCTTTATAAATGCCTAGAGGTCTCCAAGCAGTAAAAGTATGATAGAAATGATCACCAGTAAGTCCTTTTACAGGTTTGTTGAAGGAAAGAACTACATATTCTTGTTCTACTTTTTCAATAGTAGCAACAGGTGCTGTTGTATCTTTTTCATAAGAGAATTCAAGGGTAGTAATTACGTTGTTATATCCAGCAAAGTCTTTAAAATCCCGGATGGTTACAGCATAGTCTTTATCGATTTCTAAGTCTCTGTATAGTTTTACAGATACTTGGTTTGTACCATTGGTGGTAACTTGAGCTCCTAGAGTACTATTTTTACCATATTTGATTTCTACTTTTCCAGCTTCATTAATGGGTTCACTGAAGTAAATTTCAAAGCTTCTAGGTCCAGTAACTTCGATTTTTTCAGCTTTAGGTAATGAAGCATCAAGAGGACTAAATTTGGTTGTTGTTTTTTCTATAGACATACCGTCTTCTGATTTTACTTTGTCAATGGTAAGTTGGTAATCTTTTTGGTTGACAAAAGCAGAAGAGGCTGTTAAGGCGACTGTTTTTCCGTCTTCTAACAACTTAGCTGTAACAGGTACTTTTGTACTGTTTTGTTTAATAACAAAGTTTGCATCAACTACAGTTTTTGCATCAACTTTTTGATTGAATAATACATAGACGACTTTAAGGTTGTTAGCTTGAACTTTTTCTAGTTTTAATTCGATAGGAGTATGTTTTACAGGAAATCCTAATTCTTCCCCTAAGGTAATTTGGGTTTTAGAATCTTTTTGCACTTGTGCTAAGGTGTTGTAGGTCCAAACGGCAACTTCTTCAATGGTAAGAGTTTTTTCTTCTGTTACTTGGTCAGCATTTTCTACAATACCTACTTCTTGGGCTTTTTGACCAATGTTTTTCCAATCAAAATCTTTTTCATATTCATAGCCAAGAGCGTTTAACATGATTTTAGCATATTCTTTTGCATTGATATTATCGTAGGGACGAAGGCCTTTATCATCTCCGATAATATTAAATTCTTTGTGGTTGAATAAATAGGCCATTAATTGAAGTTCAAAATCCCCTCGTGCTGTGTGCGCATCTTTAAAGGAAGGTTGGCCTTTCCATTGGTATTTATTCATTTCTTGTTCTTTTCCGAGTAAACGTAGTTGCATAGTGAAGGCACGGTATCGAGTCATGATTTGTTTTCCATCAATGGCAGTACCTTCTCCTTTGATTACACCTAACTCTTGAATGGTTTGAAATTTGTCAGCAGGTGTAAGTTGACCAGCAAAGGAAACAAAAGCAGAAGATAAAATCATAGCTCCTGTTAATGCTAGTGCAAGAACTTTTTTTCCTAGTTTTCTCATAAATATGTTCCTCCTTGTTAAAATGTTATTCTCTATACAAAAAAACATCGATTACATGATTTGATTGATTAGGTCACCTCCAATATGATGTTAAATAGTTATGTTAACCTTTTCGCCTTTATTGTAACCTACAGTTTTTTTTGATGCAATGTATAAATTTTTCCAAACTCTTTTAAAACAGATAGAACAAGGTATTGGAGAACCATTGAAAGCCAGTAGACGAAGAAAAGAAAGCAAAAGAGCAAACTTATGTTTGCTAGACATAAGCTGATTTGGGACCCGATCTTATTCTATTTTTTCTTTTTTTCTTTTTTGGGTTTAGTATAAAGACACAGCTGAATAAACCTGGTGCACCATCAAGGGAGAGCCAAAGAATGGAGAAAATCCAAGAAGGAAAAAGTATTGTTATGGAAGAATGGGTACAGCAAGCTCAAACAGGAGATACCAAAGCACAAGAACAAATCATTGAGAAAATTTGTCCTTTACTTTATAAGATGATGCTCTATGTTCCTAAGGAATATCGAGAAGTAGAGGATCTCTATCAAGAGAGTGTACTTCAAGTATTAGAATGGATCCAAGGTTATGAAAGGGAACGGGGTGTTCCTTTTATCGGTTACATTCAATCCATGCTGCGTTACTGGTATTTATCCAAGCGAAAAGAATTAAAAGAATATCCAATGGATTGGAATGATATGGAGAATTATTTAGGGATGGTGGAGGGGGAGGAAGAAATTCGATTGCTTGCCCAAGAACGAAACCAGTCCTTAAAAAAAGCATTGGAGGCATTAACTCCTCCACAGCGTAAGGCTGTATGGAAATTTTATGTACAAAGAGTTTCATTAGGAAAGATTGCCAAGGAACTAGGATGTTCCTATCCTATGGCAGTCAAACACAAACAAAAGGGATTGGAAAATTTAAGAAAAAATGTTTCAAAAGACTTGATTTAGGAACGCTTGTTCGGTATAATGAAAATATCGAATAAATACAAAGGAAGTGGTCCTATGAAAACAATGGAGAAGGTGGACAAGATGGGGATAAAGGCTTTGCTCCCTATCTATGGGGAACGGGGAGAAAATCAGACCCTGATTTATACATTAGAAGGAGAAACAATCCTATGCCTTCAAACAATGCGAAGTTTTTTACAGGCCTTTTTTCGCTATCAGGGATTGGATTTGTATCAGTTACGAAAAAAATATGGACAACTTTTGCAAAGGCGAAATGGAATTCCTGTTCCTCTAGGTCCTTATATAGTATTGGTTCCGGCGAAAGTTCGACAACCGGTTGGAAAAGGAGATGGAGCTTATGGATATGTATCTTTTGATCAGGTGGAAAAGGTGGAAGAAAAAGGACGGCAAGGTATTTTTCACTTAACAGGAGATGTTCTAATTTCTACCCTTTGGTCTCCAAGGATTTTGCACCAACAATTGCTTTATGCTCGTTTGGTACAGCAGAATTATGAAGAAGAACAAAAAAGGAAATACAATTTATATGGAGTTTCTTCCAAAGAGGCATGGAAAGTACAAGAACCCATGATCCTTTTGTTTCCCATGAACCAGCAGGAGAAAAAAAGGTAAAATTTCCTTGGTACTACTTGCATGTCCTTTGGTTTTATCATACAATAAAGATAAAGCAAAGCTATACATACCATAGAAGACAGAAAGATGAAATAAGAAAAAGTTATAACTAAATTGCTATAAAAAATAAGAAAAAACGAAAGAAAAAGTAAAGGAGAGAGATACATGAATCGAATGCGTAAATGGGCCTTAACGTTGGCAGTAACAGTAGGCATTTCTTCTATAGCTTGGGCTGCACCTGTATATAAAGATGTTCCGGCATGGGGAAAGATTGCCGTTCAAAAGGTAGCTGATGAAGGATTAATGGTAGGAAATAGTGCAGGACAGTTTTTACCAGAACAAGTGGTAAATAAGTTTGATTTAGTGACTATACTAGCAAAAGTAGCAGGATATAAAGATCCTTTGATAGATGCTACTATTACAGCAGAAGAAAAACAATACAATGAAAATGCATATAACCAATACAAAGGAACGTTAGAACGAGCGGCTCAGATGTTTAAACGTTGGGATCAGAGCAAAAATCATCGGATTGCTTATTTATTACAAAAAGGAGTTTTTAAAGAAAGTGATCTAAATCAGTTTATCAATTCCAAGGGAGAAGTTTTACCATTAAAAAGAGAAGAATTAACTATGTATTTAGTACGATTATTAGGAAAAGAGCAAGAAGCTTTAGGAAATACAGCCATTACAGGATTTGCAGATGATAGTGCGATTTCTCAACAAACAAAACCGTATGTAGCTCATTTGAAAAAACTGGGGTTGGTACAAGGAGATACTAATAATAAATTTAATCCTAAAATGGATGTCAATCGTGTTGCGTTGGCAGTTTTTTTGGCCAATACATTAGAATATATGGAAAAACAGACACCGTCCGTACCAAGCCAACCCAATGTAAGCCAAGAACAATCTTTTATGGGAGTACTAAAAAATACTCAGCATCTTTCAAGAGGACTTTTAGTGATAACCGATGGAACAGGTAAAGACTTGATGTATCGTATTCCTACGGACATTCAAATCTGGAAAGATAGCAGACGGTTAACTTTAGAAGAACTAAGAGAAGGTATGCAGGTATCTGTAAAAGTAAGAGAAGGTAGCCAAGGTATGGAAGAAATATTTTCAGTACAAGTATTACTCGATTCTACTACGATTCAACCACCTCAAAATCCTTCTGTAAAAACCCAGAAGATTCAAGGAATCGTTGCAAAGACAGGAACCCAAGGAAAGAATGATACCATTACGATTAAACAACAAATTTTATTATGGGGCAATATCCATGAGCAAGAACAGACCTATGTAATTGTACCCCAAGCAGATCTAAAAAAGGATGAAAAAGCCATAGGGGTTTGGAATATTGAAGTGGGGGATATGATTGAGGCAGAAGTAGATATGAGCCAGCTGTATCGTGGAACTATTTTAAGTAGAGAGCGAGAAGTAAAGGGAACCATTGTAGATCGTACTTACCTAGATGGACAAACCACCATTTCTGTAAAAAGTGATGATGGCCGGGTTGAACGATATAAAATCACCAATAAATCGGAAGTTCGCAAGAAAAATTATAATGCAGCAAAATGGTCGAACCTTCGTATCGGAGATAAGGTTACTGTAAAAGTAGATTATGATGAAGTGGTTACCTTATATGCAGAAGGTTGGCGTCAACGAATCAGTGGCACCGTAGAAAGTATTTTAATCGCTCCTGTTTGTAAGATGACCATTACGGATAAAGATGGAAAAACTAAAGAATATGCCATATTACCTTCTGTTGCGATTTCTTCTTCTAGTAGTACCGTTGCCAGTATCTATGATTTGCGATTGGGACAAGAAGTAGAGTTGAACTTAGAGAGTGAGGAAGTAGGAAGTATTCATATTGCACGGCAAAAGGTAGATACGACTTACCAAGGAACCATTGAAGATATTAGCAATGATCGTAAAGTCATCACCATAAAGGTGAACCAAGGAGGGAATAGTGATTTAGGATTTTTACGTCAGTTTTATATTACTTCCGATACAAAGGCTTATAACCGTTCTAGTACGCTGAACCCTAGAAATTTAAAATTGTATTCGGAAGTGTTGATTTACACCAACGCAGATGGAAAAACAGCAGATATTATTCACATATTAGACTAAGGAAAACAACAAATTGACTAAAAAAGATGAAGGCTTTTCATAAGCTTTCATCTTTTTTTTAGAATACCCTTTACAAAACAAAATTTATTTGTTACAATAAAAACAGAATTTTTTACAAAAGTATTACATAAATATTATGTAGGTTTTAAATTTAGGAAACATATATTGGAGGAAGGCCGTATGGACAGAATCTTAAGTAAGGTTTCTGCTATCTTTCACTCAAAAAAAATACTAGATAAAATAAAACAAATAAAGACTCATACTAAAACTATTTTTTCATTGAAGAAAACCATTATAGCGGTTATGGCTCTCTTTAGTATGAGTTTAGTACTAGCAGGGATGCAGATGAATTACCGCCCCAATGCTTATGCAGTCATGTGGGGAGAACAACAATTAGGAGTTGTGGCAGAAGAAGAAATGGCACAGGAAGTTTTTAAAATGGCTCTTGCTCATGTACAAGAGCAAGTAGGCAAGATCGTAGAAACAGATAATAAAATTGCAACTAACTTTATCCATGCTCCTAAAAAACAATGGGTTGAAGCCAAAGATCTAGCCCCAGAAGTAAGTACTCGTATTTTAGAAGATGTTCATAATTATAAAGTAGAAGCTGCAATATTAATGGCAGGGGATCAAAAGATCATTCTTCCAGATGAAAAAACAGCAGAAGCAGTGTTAGAGAAGATTAAGAAGCAGTATGCTTCCGAAGAAAATATAGTAGAGACTGGTTTTGTAGAAACTGTCAGTGTAAAGCCGGCCTTTGTTTATGCCACAGATATTGTATCCTTTGACGATGCATGGAAGAAGCTTACTGCCATGAAAGAAAGTCAAAAGACCTATACAGTAGAGGCAGGAGATAGTTTGTGGTTGATTGCTAAAAAGAACGACATGTCCATTGAAGAACTGCTAAAGGTAAATCCTACTTTAACAGAGGACAGTTTGTTACAAATTGGGGAAGAGTTAACTTTATTAGTTCCTAAACCAATGATTTCAGTACAAACAAAAGAACAAATTATCTATAAGGAAGCCATTTCAAAGCCCATCGAGTATCGAAAAGATAACGATCAATTTAAAGATTATCGTAAAGTCATTGAAGAAGGTAAAGATGGAGTGAAGGAAGTAACAGCTCATATTATAAAAATAAATGGATATGAAGAAAAAAGAGAAGTTGTTGAAGAAAAAGTGTTAGAAGAACCGAAGCCTTCGATTGTAGTAGTAGGTACAAAAGAACTACCACCGAAAAGAGCCACAGGAAGTTTTAGAAGACCTATTTCAGGCGGAAGATTAACTTCTGGTTTTGGACCAAGATGGGGTAGTTTCCATGCTGGAGTGGATTTAGCTGCTTCTTATGGAACGTCTATTTATGCGTCTGATGGGGGAACTGTTATTTTTTCTGGTTGGAATAGTTCCTATGGCAAAACAGTTAAAATTGATCATGGAAATGGATTTGTTACTTGGTATGCTCATTGCAGTAGCTTATATGTAAGTAAAGGACAAAAAGTTGCCAAAGGTGATAAGATTGCAGCCATTGGTAGCACAGGATATAGTACAGGACCTCATGTGCATTTTGAAGTGCGTAAAAATGGGCGTGCCCAAAATCCAATGAATTATATTCAATAAAAAAAGGTAAGAATTCAATCATTTGAATTCTTACCTTTTTATAATAAATCAGGAATGATTTCCCCTATTTCTTTCATAGAATAAAGAGATGGATACGTGATGAAGGAAGTGGGGGAAAAGATTGGAATCTTTAAACAAAGCAAGGGGCCAGATGATTGTTTTTCTTTGGCTTGTGGTTGTAGGAATCATTAGTCTTTTTTTTCTTATGATACAAAAACAAGAAATTCTTGGCATTGATCAAGATGCATTTTGGCAATATGAAAAGACTCTCTACGGTACTATTCAATATAAAAGAATGGATGAAGAATATGTGCCTTGGATAGTAGAAATCATAGAGCAATACTATCCTCTTTTGCTAGAAGACTTTCAATGTAGGGATGAAAAAAATTTTTCAATAGTGATTTATCCCCAAAAAGAAATGTTAAAGAAAAAATTTAAAATAACAACGTCAAAGGTTCCCATGGGGGCTTATTATAAAGGACAAATCTACATTCTATCTCCTAGGGTATGGATGGAAGGATCCGTAGAAGAACAAAAACAAAAATTTATGAGAGAAGGTCCTGTTCTTCATGAAATGGTTCATTGGCTGATTGATGAACAAACGAAGAAAAGAGTTCCTCATTGGCTGAATGAAGGAATGGCTTTGTATTATGAATATAAATATATGGGTGTGGAGTGGGGCGAACATCTTTCCATGGAACAGATGGAAAAAAGCAGAGAAATTACGATGGAAGAATTAAAAAATTCATTTTTTTCTTTGAATGAAGTCTTGGTCTACCGACGCTCTTTTGAAATGGTAAGGGATTGGATTCAAGAACATGGGGAAGAAGCCTTACATCAAAAAGTATTGTCATTTTACAATTGAGTATTTTTTTGCTACAATAAAAGGAACAAAAAGATGAAAATAAACGTCTACCTATTATAAGGGGTGGTATTTTGAAAAGTAAAATTTTAATTGTCGATGATGAAAAATCCATTGTAGATATTCTTTCTTTTAATTTTAAGAAAGAAGGTTATGATGTATGTACAGCCTATGATGGGAAAGAAGCGTTAGAAAAAGTGTATGCGTATGATCCGGATTTGATTTTATTGGATATTATGATGCCCCAAATGGATGGACTTCAAGTGTGTAGAAAAATTCGGGAGAAAATGAATACGCCCATCATTATGCTTACAGCCCGGGCAGAAGAAGTGGATAAAGTATTAGGATTAGAACTTGGTGCTGATGATTATGTGACGAAGCCTTTTGGCATGCGAGAACTAATGGCACGAGTCAAAGCTAATCTACGAAGAAGTAATCATATGGGTGAGGAAGAAGCTTATGTGCATAATGGAAAAATGATTCGCCATGAGAATTTGATCATTGACCTAGATCGATATGAAGTAACTAAAGATGGAGAGATCCTTGAACTTACTTTACGAGAGTACGAACTTTTAAAGTTTTTAGCTTCCCAAAAAGGACAGATTTTTTCTCGCGAAATTTTATTGGAAAAGGTTTGGGGTTATGAATATTATGGAGATGTGCGAACCGTTGACGTAACCATACGACGATTGCGAGAAAAAGTAGAAGACGAACCTAGCAAACCAGAATATATTTTAACTAAAAGAGGAATTGGGTATTATTTTATAGGAGCATAGAAATAGGGGAACTAGGATGAAAAGTATTAAATGGAAACTTGTTGTAATGAATGTCTTATTAGTTATGATCGTTATGATTATTAGTGGTACTTTTATTGTTTTTTCCGTTCGTACCAAAGCCTATGAAAGTTTGCAAGAACAATTAAATCATTCCGTAGGACAATTGCGACAAGTGGTTTCCCTAGAAACTTCCAAGTCAGGAATGGAAAAAGCCCTGAAACAAGCCATTGTCAATAGTGCCTACTTCTATAAAGATACACAGATTTATTTGTTAAATGGAAAGGGAGAAACTATTTTTTCTACGGTATCAGCCGGAAAAGAAAAATCTCATATTTTTTCTCAGTCTGTTCTATCGGCTATGAACGGTCAACAAAGCAGGGAAATGGATCGTATGGTGGAAGAAGATGAAACCGGAGGATCCATACGGATGATCGGGTATGCTGGACCTGTGATGATGGATGGAGAAGTTCAGTTTATTATCTATGTTCGTCGTTCAACAAAAGACATAGAAGAGAATTTGATAAACACGATCTTGATTATTTTTACAGCTGTTTTATTAGCCCTTGGATTAATGGCTGTTATCGGTTGGATTTTAGCTAAAACCTTAACCCAGCCCATTGTTACGTTGACCCATAAGGCGAAACAAATGGCAGAAGGGGATTTAAAGCAGGTTATTACAGTACAATCCGATGATGAGATTGGACAATTGACCGTTAATTTTAATCGAATGGCTTTTGAGTTAGATCGAGTATTGTCAGAGATTATTAGTGAAAAAAATAAAGTCCAAACGGTTTTGGCTCATATGGCTGATGGAGTTTTGGCTTTTGACAGAAAAGGCCAATTGATTCATGGTAATTCTTTAGCTTATCAATTGCTTCAAATAAAAGAAGAAATAAAAGAAGTTTCTCAATTGTTTACATTATTAGAACTTCATTTGGATTATGAGGAATTAATCAATGTTGAATCCGGTGTTATTTTACAACGGCTTTTAAAAATAGGGGAGAAATATATAAATGCTTGTTTTGCTCCTTATTTGGATTTGGATCAAAAACCAGCAGGAATTATTGTAGTTTTTCAAGATGTAACAGAACATAAAAAGTTAGAAGAAGCCCAAAAAGAATTTGTAGCTAATGTATCCCATGAATTACGCACACCTTTGACAACCATTAAAAGCTATACAGAAACTTTATTAGATGGAGCTGTAGAAGAGCGAGAGATGGCGTATCAATTTCTAACGGTAATTGGAAATGAAACGGATCGAATGACAATCCTTGTACAAGATTTATTAGAGTTATCTAAGTTAGATAGTAGACAAATCCGACTACAGAAAAAGCAAATTTCCCTTTCTGTTTTGCTAGAAGGCTGCATTGAAAAATATGAAATTCATATTCAAAAAAAAGGACAAGAATTGGATTTTGTACTTCCAGAGCAAGAGTACCAAGTGTTTGGAGATCCAGGACGTATTTTACAAGTAATTAATAATGTTTTGAGTAATGCTGTTAAGTACAGTCCAGAAGGAGCTCAGATTAAGGTGTCCATGGGAGAAGAAGAAAAGAATGTAGTGATTTGTATTGAAGATACAGGAATGGGTATTCCAGAAGAAGATATAAGAAAAGTCTTTGAACGATTTTATCGAGTGGATAAAGCTCGTTCTAGAGCCTTAGGAGGAACTGGGTTGGGACTTGCCATAGCAAAAGAAATTATGGAACTTCATGGAGGTAAAATTGAACTTGAAAGTGTATATGAAGAAGGAACCAAGGTAAAGTTATATTTTCCCATGGATCTTAGGGGACTGTAACGAAAAAGTAAGGGGGCTGTAACCGTTTTGTAACATTCATCCGATATAATAAAAATACATAATTTTATTATAGGGAATGTTATATTTGAATATAGAGGAGGAAGAAAGATGAATAAGCAGTTCGTTCTTTTTCTGCTGACCTTGATGTTACTCTTGGTTCCATCTGTGGTTTTTGCCTCTCCTATACCGAAAGAAGAAGTGGCAGTATCTTCAATTACATTGGAAGAAACTCTACAATATTTACAAGAGGTAGAGGAAGATGCGTTGTTGGACTTAGGTCTCATAAAAATTAAAAAAGGATTATCAAAAAAAGAAGAACCAACTTTTGCACAGCAAAAAAATGTTTCTGCAGAAGGGCAAGAAGGTGTAGAAGTAATTATTTTTGTATATTATAAAGATGAACAAGGCGTGGCTCAAGTTACTTTTCAGAGTCCTGCACAAGTCATCGGAGCTTCTGGCATTTATAATGAAACCATTTCATTGGATACCATAGGACAAAATTATGTAGTGGTTTATGTTCAGAAAGAAGAACAAAAAATAGCTCGTCAATTTCAATTCAATCGCAAAAAGCAAGAAACAAAAATAGAATTACAAAGTAAAAGATATGATATTTTGAAAATGATTCCTTAATGAGAAAAGATGGGGAATGAGTATGTTAAAAGACCGTCTAAAAAGTTTTATATTGTTACTTTTAGTGTGTTTGAGTATTTATCAAACAGGAAGGTTATGGTTTGAGGATTTATCAAACCGTAACTTTTTTTATAATATGGTTATGAGCAAGATTCAGGAATATCAGAAGTTTCAGCATTTGGAACAGTATTATTTTACAAAACCTAATCGAGTTGTGGTTTGTTTTGCAGATGAAGAAAAAGAATTTGCAGTTTTTAGCCATACCCAAGGAGAAACTGGATATCTTCAACAAGTTACGAAGGATGTTATTAAGAAAGTGTTGCAAAAAGGAGACTATGAAGGGGCTTTTTCTTTGGAAGAATTGCAAGAAAAAGAGGGTTCATCTTTGTGGCAATACCCAGGGGTGGTATTAGACTATCAATTTTTGATTCCTTTTTCTTCGCTAGTTTGGGAATTGGGAATCAAGCCGGTTTCCTATGGAAAACAGCTTGATTTTTTTGACCAAATTTGGATCATGACCAATGACCAAATGCCAAATATTCAATATGAGGTTTATTTTATTAATGGACAAGAGAGGCTAGGGCATGTCATGACATGGAAAGAAGAAAAGAACAAACAACTTCTGACAACTCTCATTAAGGAATTAAAGAGCAAACAGTTTTGGACCTATAGTTCTAGTAAAAAAGATGGATTAAGTAAATTTTCAAAGAATGTTTTTTTACCAATGAATACAAAGGATTTGTATATCAATCAAGTATTGTTTTTGGAGAATCCTTTTTTAAAAGATGGACAGGTGAACGAAGAGGCATTGGAGCAGTTAATGAATCCTTTTTTTGAAAACTATGCTTTAAAGTGGATGATTAAAAAAGAACAAAATCAGTATGTTTATGGAGACGATGGAATTATTATTAAATATTTTCCGGAAGGAATGATAGAATATAGCAATCAAACTATTCGAGGATTCAAGAAAGAAATGTCTGTAGAAGAAGCTTATCAAGTGGCTGAAAAATTCTTATCTAAAGATCAGCAATTGCAAAATCAGGAATATGAATTGAAAGACTATGAAAAACAAGGGGATGGATATCGATTTTGTTTTCAATATTCTTTTTATGATTTTCCTTATGTGATTTCAAGTGGGATTAAGGAAGGCCTAGGGTTAGAATATCCCATTGAGATCTGGGTTGAAAATTACCAAGTTAAGATTTACAGAAGATGGATCTTAGAACAAAAGGATTTGCCTATTTATTTGCGAGAGATGCAGGATACCTATATTGCAGCTTATGATCGGTTAGCGGTGCAATTAACAGAAGAACAAAAACAAGAACCAATACAAGATTTATTTTTAGCTTATTATCAAGCAAGAATGGATGAAAATCCGCAACTTTCTTGGGTGTTTCACATCGGAGATCAGTGGTATTATGAGAGGGCAAGGTAGTAAGGAAGAAGGATTATTATGAATTGGATGAAAGTCAAAAATATTCTCATTGTACTTTTTTTGGTACTCAATAGTGTATTGGGGATTTATTATTATTCAAAACAATATCAAACATATACCTTATCGAGTGACCGGATGGAACAAGTGCAGACCATTCTTCAGCACTACCAAGTGGAGATGAAGGGAAAAATAGTGACTACTTTTTATCCTATGCAAAAGTTGCGGGTTGAGTTGGCTAAATATGAAGACAAAATCTTACTTCAAGGATTTTTTCAAGATAAACAAATGGTTCCTTATATCGAAAGTCAGGGAAGAAGATATATACAGGGTGAGGAAGAATTGTGGATAAGTAGGCAAGAAGGGGACATGGTAGGTAGTATTATCTACACCAATCCACAGGGAAGAGGAAAAGTAAAGAGTTTGTCTCTAGAGGATGTAAAAGAAGTAGGGGATGAGTTTGTAAAAGCCATAACAGGAGAAAAAGGAAAATTTCGATTGGATCGTACAGAAAGAACAGAAGAAGGTTATCATTTAGAGTATCGGGAAATGTATAAAGGTTGGCTTTTATTTAATAGTACCATTGAAGTAGAGGTAACAAAGAAGGGGGTTGTTTGGGGTCAACGCCTCCGTTATCAGCCCATGGGATTTCAAGGAGAAAAAAAGGAGATTTATGCTCCAGACGAGGTATTATTAAACTTTCTTCATTTTATTCGAGAAAAAGATCCTTTAGGCAGAATTTGTATTGTACAAATGGATTTAGGGTACGATACGGGAACCAAGGATTCGACACGAGACATTTATGGTATTGCTGTTCCTTATTATCGTATTGTGTTAGATACGGGAGAAGTATATTATGTAAATGGGTATAAAAATGAAATTAGACAATAAAATCTCTTTTACATTATGTTAAGTTAATGGTATAATGTAGCTAATGTATACCCAATTCTGTCTAAGAGGTGTTAAAATGGAACAATTTTTGATAAAAGGAAAGCACAGGCTCGAAGGAGATGTGTCAGTGAATGGAGCCAAAAATGCAGCTGTTGCAGTTATTCCAGCAGCGATTTTAGCAAACGATGTTTGTGTTATAGAGAATTTACCCCATATTGATGATGTTATTTATTTATCGGAAGCGATGAATGAACTAGGTGTAAAAACAGATTTTTTAGACCCACATACATTGCGTATTGATAGTCGTAATATTGATAATTTTAAGGCTGTTTATGAATCAGTGAAAAAGATAAGAGGATCGTATTATTTATTAGGTGCTTTGTTAGGAAGATACCAACAGGCAGAAGTGGCTTTTCCAGGAGGTTGCAATTTTGGATCACGCCCCATTGACCAACATATTAAGGGATTTGAAGCCCTAGGTGCAGAAGTGGTAGTAGAACATGGTATGATTCGCGCCAAAGCAGATCGGTTGGTTGGTACTTCGATTTATTTGGATGTGGTGAGTGTAGGAGCTACTATTAATATTATGTTAGTAGCTGTATTAGCAGAAGGAACTACTAACATTGAGAATGCAGCAAAAGAACCTCATGTCGTTGATACGGCGAATTTTTTAAATAGCATGGGAGCCAATATAAAAGGTGCTGGAACCGATGTGATTCGTATTACAGGGGTAAAGGAGCTCCATGGTTCTACGTATATGATTATTCCAGATCAAATTGAAGCAGGTACATTGATGATTGCAGGAGCCATTACTCAAGGAGATGTAAGGGTTTGTAATATTATTCCTAAACATATGGAATCTATTACGGCTAAGTTGCAGGAGATGGGAACTGAAATTATGGAAGGGGATGATTGGATACGTGTTCGTGCCAATCAACGGTTATCTAGTATCCAATTAAAGACTTTGCCCTATCCAGGGTTTCCTACGGATATGCAGCCACAGATGTGCGCTCTTTTAAGTGTTGCTGATGGGACAAGTATTATTACAGAAAGTGTATGGGAAAATCGATTTCAATATGTGAATGAATTAAAACGAATGGGAGCCCAGATAAAGGTAGAGGGACGAATTGCTGTGATTGAAGGGATCCCATCTTTGTCTGCTACAGAAGTGTCGGCTCTTGATCTTCGTGCAGGAGCGGCCATGGTATTAGCTGCCTTAGCCGCAGAAGGAGAATCCATTGTAACCAATGTTCAGTATGTAGATCGTGGTTATGAATCCTTAGAAGAAAAATTAAATGGACTAGGTGCGAATATTCGAAGGGTTTCTACTTCATCGGATATGAATTTTACTATACATAGACCATTGAAAAAGACATTACAACAAAAAATAGGATAAAGATAAAAACTTTCTGCTTGCAGAAAGTTTTTTTAAAAGTTTTGGAGATGACATGATGAAGAAATTAAAAAAAATTTACATTGAAATTACCAACCAATGTAATCTTGCTTGTGTTTTTTGTCCTAAGACAAAGCGAAAACCAGAGTTTATGACAATGGATATGTTTCGTAAAATAGTGGAACAAATACGACCTTTTACTGATTATATTTATTTTCATGTAAAGGGAGAACCTTTATTGCATAAAGAAATCGGTACCTTTTTAGATATTAGTTATGAAAAAGGATTACAAGTAAATATAACAACCAATGGAACAAGAATCCAAGAGGTTCAGGATCAAATCATGCATAAACCTGCTTTGCGACAGATGAATTTTTCTTTACACAGTTTTGACGGAAACCAAGGAATCAATGATAAAGATCAGTATATTGATCATATTCTTTTTTTTGTAAAAAAAGCAATCAAGTATACAGATATGATTATATCTTTACGATTATGGAATTTAGAAAAAGACAATGGGGTTCATAATGAAAGAAAAGCAAATCGTGACATTCTCCAAAGGATTGAGGAAGAATTTGATCTTCCTTATCAAATTCAAGAAAAGATGATTCCGGGCCGAGGAATCAAAATCAGTGATCGGGTTTACTTAAATCAAGATTATGAATTTCAGTGGCCGGATTTACAAATCAAGGAAGAAAGTAGAACTGGTTTTTGTTATGGACTTCGACATCAAGCAGCTATATTGGTCGATGGGACAGTGGTTCCATGTTGTTTGGATGGAGAAGGGATCATCCAATTAGGAAATATTCATAAAACCCCTTTTTCAGAGATCATAGAAGGTAAGCGAGCAAGGAACCTTTACGAGGGTTTTTCAAGACGAGAAGCTGTAGAAGAATTATGCAGAAAATGTGGATATAGAAAAAGATTTGATGACTAGTTGATCATCAAATCTTTTTTATGTTATTAATGTTAATTATTTGCACTTACTCATTTCTACACACATCAGAATAAAAGCTCCTGCACCATGTAAGTCGTTTTCACTGGTTGGGCGAGCAATATAATGAGGATAGTCACCAATCCCAGTACCAATACAAATATTACCAATGACTACATGACTCTTTTCATCGAAAGTAAGTGTATCGATGACTCCCTCATATCCTTTCCAAGCATATTGTAAATATTTTTCATCCAAGTATCCCATCCGTACAGCTTTAGCCATGGCATATACAAAGAGAGAAGAACAGGAATTCTCTAGCCAATTATCTGGTTCATGCCCTTTATCTACTACTTGATACCATAATCCTGTTTTTTCATCTTGGAATTTAGGCAGAGCTACTAAAAGATCTTTTAAAATTTCAATCAATACATTTCGATCTTTATGATCTTTAGGCAGATAATCTAACATATCAAGTACAGCAACAGGATACCAACCAATAGCTCGACCCCAAAATTCTGGTGCTTTCCCTGTTTCGGGATCAGCCCATGGAGCTTCTTTGCTTTGATCCCAACCATGATAGAGGAGACCTGTTTTTTCATCTTTCGTATGTTGATGCATAAGAATGGCTTGGAAAGTTATCATATCAAAATATTCAGGTTCATTAAAGGTAGAGGCAAACTGAGTAGCAATGGGTCCAGCCATATATAAACCATCCAGCCACATTTGATTGGGGTAACGACCTTTATGCCAAAATCCACCTTCCTCATTAGTTTTCCATGATTTTAGCAAGGGAACGAGAGTATAC
>FZPS01000023.1_pt289 | contig 16972 bp, 15 predicted proteins | sample 1817821 | NCBI WGS metagenome assembly FZPS01 (sample SAMEA104158645, study PRJEB21678) | metagenome | place: Germany | collected 2015-04-21
GAGATTAGGTACTCCTGGAGCTCCATCACCCAGGCCCGGTGTTCGATCTCCCGCTGCCCGAGGGTCGTGCGGAGCTCCTCTATCTCCCGGGCTTCTTCCCACTGCCGCTGAATGACCAGAATTCCGACCATAGTCGCGCCGCTAGTGACTGCAATCACTAAGACTAGAACAAGAAAGCTCAATCCCAACTTTCTGCCGATCGACAGCTTGAAAGACTTCATGCTCTACCTCCTATATTTGGCAACAATTATCATTAAGATTCGACATCAGGATAACAATTCCTTCGAGTAATGTGGAAAAAGCAGGCAATATTTCAAGCTTTAGGGGAACAAGTCGAGACCGAGATTGATGCCGATTCTAAAGGAGGGGCTAAAGACGCTCGCTGTGGGAAAGATAGCATCCACAACTGCTTCCACCGGTATGGACATCCGATTTGTGGCCCGGTACTGGGTGCCTGCGGTAAAGCGCAGGACAAAGCCCTTTTGCGCCTCGAAATTGTCTAATGGCGTCACATAGCCCACGCCGGTTCCCAAGTAGCCTGCGCTGGAACGCTGCACGCCGCTGAAGGAGACAAAAAGCTCCCGGGAGGGATCAAAGTCCAGATCAATCGTCATCAGGCCATTGGTCAACATGGAGCCGAAAAAGGAAGAGATCAGCCCGAGGGGATTGGAGCCCTCTGTGGGCAGAGTCTCTTCGGGAGGCACCAGCGTTGGCGAGGTTGACTGGCTGCCTTTCTGGTCAATGGTAGGGGTGAGCCGCAAGCCAATGCGCACCGGGAATCGCTCCTGGTCACCTCGCTTGGTGAGGAGGGTGCCCGCCCGCAGGCCAAAGGTCGGCGGCAGGACGGTAACCGTCATCGTCGCCGGCGATCCGGACCGGGTTGTGCGGCTGATGGCCCGCACTGTAATGGTGGATGTGCCCGGCTGCAGTCCGGTGACCACGCCGTTTTCATCCACGGAGACCTTGGCTTCGTCACTTGAGAAAAACAGAAATTGAGGATTGGCGATGGGCCTGCCCATAGCATCCAGGGCATAGACCGTAATCTGCTTGGACTGGCCGAGGTTGAGCCGCACCTGTCCTGGAACTGCAAAGACCTGCTCAACGCTTCGCTCGATTACCTGTACATCCGCGGGGAACAAATCCGTAACCAGCCCGTCCACAAGGTTAGGGGCATCGGCAAGCCGCGGTGCGGAGCTCATGGCAGAACCCACCAGCTGCACCTGGCCCTGCTGCAGCTCAAAGCGCTGCACCCCGATAACCGCAGTATTCTGCAACATTGTAATGCTGCCTGTGATCACCTGATCTGCAAGTCCCGAATCTAAAACAGCTCCGGCGCGGTCCCAGGCAGAGGCATCGTAGGCAAAGCCGAAACTGTCAAGTTCCCTGCTTAAAGAGATGCTGTTCTCCACCTCGAACTCCCCGTATTGCACCAGCCTGGCCGCGATGCCCTGGGACATCACCCGGGACAGGTTGGTCAAATCAGTTCCTTCAATACTTAGAGTGTCAATATATCTGCCCTGATCATCGAGGGCCAAGAAATCCAAAACAACAATCTTTTCCCTGTCCAGGCCGGCCAAGGCGCGCCCGCCGGCTGCACCCAGTGCCAGGACAAGCAGCAGCAACACCAGCATGGGTTTTTTCACTTTTCTCATGACTTACTCTCCTTCAAATCCTGGCCTACAGCCAAGAACAATTAGCGCACGCCGCCGCCTCCGCCGCCGAAGCCTCCGCCCCCGCCGCCGGAAAAGCCGCCCCCTGTTCCTCCGCTTCCCTGGGGCATGGCGACCCTGGTTACAGATTCGCCGACCTTGTTCGTCATGCGGCTGATGCGGCTGAAACCGCCCATGTGATAATAAATAAACCAATTCGAGCCAAACCGGTAGTTCTCATCCTGCAGGTTGGGGAAGCGAACTTCCAGCTCCTTCAGCATCTGGTCTGCAACCCCCAGGCTGACGGCATAAGGCAGGTACTCTTCCCAGATGCCTAAGGAACCCACTCTGGCGGTGTCTACCCTGGAGAACTCCCGCAAGTAACGGCGAAATGCCCTCCACTTCCTGTACTCCTCTTCCCCTTGTTCGGTGCGGCGAGTCGCGGCGCTGACCACAACTATGAAAACGATAAAGGACATGATCATGGCGACAACTCCAGCCGCCAAAAGATCCAGGGCCAGGCAGAAAATGCTCAGGAGAAAAAGGCCGATGGTTGGAATCAGCCACCACAGCGCCTTTTTCGCCTCCGCGTCGTAGAAATTGCGGACCTTGGAGGCTTCTTGAACTTCCTTGCCCCACTGAGTCCAGGACTCTGCGACTTCCTTGGCGTGCTCCTTGGCATATGCCTGAAACTCCTCCAGGGTCACTTCCTGCCCTTGGGCAAACAATAGATCCAGCGCCTTCTGTTCATAGGGCGTTAAGCTGCCTGCATCAGGAGGAAGGTCGCTGTTAAGGGTGAATCTGTAACTTTCGTCATCCTTCCCCGCTCCCCGGAGACCTGTAATCTCCTCAATCTTGAGATATCCCCGCCTGGCTAGATCCAACAGGGTGGCAGTAAAGTCTGCGCCCGAGATGTGGCCTCGGTACAGAATCGCCATTTCCGCCGGAGGATAATGGGCCGGCAGCTCCTTATAATAACGTTCTTGAAAAGCCTGGTTTTTTAGTCTGTACTGACGCCGGACTGCGACCGTTAAGAGCACGGCTACTACAAAAAAGGCTGCTGCCAGGTACGGATCCAGCGCCTTGCGCCTCTGCAGACTCTCCAGGCGCTCCTGGGCGAGCCTGCGGCTCTCGGCCTTAGCCTCTTCCTTGCCCTGCTCCTCGGCGAAAATCGCCTCGAGGCGATCCTCCCCCGTGGTTCTCCTTCCGAGGGGAACCAGCGAGTTGGGAAAGACTGCCCGGCCTTCCACGAAGGTTTTTGCCGGCAGGTTATCCACTTCCCACACAATTCTGTTCGGTGATTCTATGGTCACCACTCCATGAAGGGGTCCGTGGCCCCAGGCTGCAACCTCATCGGCCTCAGCACCAAAGGGCAGGGACAGGACAATCCGAACATGATCCCGCGCCTGATCCCAGCGTTCGCCGACAAACTGATAGTAGAACTCCGCCACATCATTATGCTTCAGAATTGCGTTGTGCACTACATAGCTGACCTCAAAACGGCGGATTTCATCCGTGGCTGAAAAACTCCAGTCCACATAGACTTCGTCTGCCGATTCCCGCACAAAGTAGGTGCCTGCCGGTCCGGGGGAGTCACTGTCCAAGCGTTCGTAGTCAGCTCCTCCCTCAGAGACAACGATATTGCTGAGTTCAATGCCTCCACTGGTATCGATCCACTGGTACATGCCGGAGAAAGTACCGTCGAACTTCACGGTATGGGTCTCTGTCACCCGCACCAAGCCGTCGGCGCCCACCCTGGCATCGATCTCCAGGTCCAAAAAACGATGGCTGCGGGCAAATGCCGGCAAGCCGGAAACGATAACCAAAAACACAACGAGGGACAGACAAAGCAAGCGTTTCATCACTGAGACCCCCTCAAAATAGCATATCTTACTGCTTTCGCTAATTCTCCTCCGATTCCTGCAGAAGTTACTGGCAGCAAAAAAGCGCGAAGCAACTGCTGGCTGCTTCGCGCTCCTGGCCTTCTCCAGGCTATCCTTTTACCGCACCGCCCATCAGGCCCCTGACAAAGTATTTCTGCAAAGCCAGGAACACGATTAGGGGCACTGTCATGGAAATGAAAGCCGCGGCTGTCAGTAAGTGCCAGTCCTGCCCATGGGAGCCCACCAGGCTGGAAAGGCGCATGGTCAGCGGTGCAACAGATTGGTGGCCGCCAAGGTAGATCAGGGCTACTAACAGATCATTCCACACCGCCAAAAACTGGAAGATCACCAGGGAGGCCAAAGCCGGAACTGATAGCGGTATGGCCAGCCGGATGAAGGTAGTCCAAATCGAAGCCCCGTCAATGTGGGCGGCCTCAAAGAGCTCATCGGGCAGAGATTGGAAAAATGTATGGAGCATGAAAATGGAAAAGGGCAAGCCGTACCCTGTGTGCACCAGCCACAGCCCGCCGAAGGTTCCTGAGAGGCTGAGCTTGTTATAAAGGCGCAGGACAGGAACAAAGGTCATCTGGGTCGGCACTACAAGCATCATAACAATCAGTGCATAGAAAAACCCGCGGCCCTGGAAGTTCAGCTTCGACAAGCCAAAGGCCGCTAACGCTGCGAAGAATACAGGAATCACCGTTCCGCCAATGGCGATGATAAAGCTGTTGCGGAAGGCGATGAGCATCCCTCCGGAAGAAAGTACGTTTTTGTAGTTTTCAACCGTATACTGCGTAAACTTCAACGGGCTGGAAAGGGCCGTCCACCAGCCGGTATAGGCTACGTCGCTGGCAGGCCTGAAGGAAGTTATTAAAAGGCCCAGGGTAGGAACAAACCAGATAACTATCGCGGCGATCACGACAATATTTACTACAAGGCGGGGGAGTTTTCTTTTCAGTTTTTGCCAGTTCACAGTTAACCCTCCCTCAACTTCTGACGAATGTTCGCATACATGATCGGCACAATCATTAGAAACAGGATCACTGCAATAGCACTTGCCCTGCCGGTGTTGGAAAACTGGAACATTTCCTTGAACATGCGGTTGGCAATTACTTCTGTGCCATAGTTGCCATTCGTCATTACGTAAATGATGTCGAAAATCTTGAGCACATTGACCAGCATTGTGGAGACCACCATCGTTAAGGCGGGCTTAAGTTCCGGAATGGTAATATGCCTAAAGACCTGAAGGCTGTTGGCCCCGTCCACCTGGGCAGCTTCTGTTAGTTCCTTGGGAATCCCTTTATAAGCTGCGGAAAGGATAACCATGCAGTATCCCGTCCAAATCCACAGCCCAACTGCAATCAGGGCAAAATTGTTCAGCGGACTCTCCAGGAGCCAGCCCTTGGGCTCAAAGCCGAAAATCATCAGAATCTGGTTTAAAAGGCCGATCTGTTCCGATCCCGGCGGCTTGTAGGTGTACATGAACTTCCAAACCACACCTGCACCTACAAAGGAGATGGCCATCGGCATAAAGATGATTGATTTGGCAAAGCTCTCATACTTAACCTTGTCAACTAAAATAGCAAACAGCAGACCTAGGCCTACGGTGCCTGCGGTAAAGAAAACCAGCCAGATCAAGTTATTCCTGAACGCCGTCAGCATGGGCGCTGAGGTAAACACAAACTTGTAGTTGGCTAAACCGACAAAAGCCTCTGAACGCCTGTCCATGAAGCTTAGGTAGATGGTTTGCAGTGCGGGATACACTTGAAAAATTGTGAGGAAAAAAACCGCCGGGCCCACATAAAGCAGCGGGGTCAAGCCACCTGTTTTCCGCCTCATCACCATTCCCCTTTCTCCGAAAAAGGCACGCCCTAATAAGTTAGGGCGCGCCATAGACTGCTGTGATACTGGAATTCTAGTAGCTGTCTGCCGCTACATTCTCGATGAACTCCAGGACATCAGACAAATCATCGCCGCCAACATACATGAGAACGCCTTCCCAGAATGCGCCGGAACCAACTGCCGCCGCCATGGAGTCAGACCCGTCAAATCTGAAGACGTCGGCTTCGTTGAGGAGTCTTGCCATGTCCCGTGTCAAATCATCTGGATAAGCAGCGGGATCAATCTTGTTGTTGGTACCAAGCTTGCCGAGCCTGTTGGCCCAAATTTCCTGAGCTTCGGGGCTGGCCAGGAAGTTCATGAACGCTGCAGCTTCAGGCGTATCGTTGAACTGCCCGATCATGTCGCCTGCACCGAGCATGGGGTTGCCATGTTCAGGCTTGATCATGGGGAATCCGAAAAAGGCTACATCTTCACCGATCACCACGTCAGGATTGGCATCCTGGATGAAACTGGTGACAAAGCTGGCCTGGCGATGCATCATCGCACGGGGAGGATCGGTAAAGAGTTCTGCCACGGAGTCGCCGAAGTTTGTGGACAGCACAGTTACAGGTCCGCCGTAGACATAGTCGCTGTTTCTGGCAATCTTGCCGAAAATCTCAAAGGCTTCCTGAACCCTCTCATCTGTCCAGGGAATCTCATGGTTTACCCATTGATCATAGACTTCTGGACCGGCTGTGCGCAGCATAATATCTTCGATCCAGTCGGTTGCCGGCCAGCCGCTGGCAGCTCCGGATTCCAGGCCGATGGCCCAGGGAGTGTCACCGTTGGCTACCATCTGATCCATCAAAGCTTCCATCTCTTCCCAAGTGGCAGGAACCTCATAACCCTTTTCTGCAAAGACATCAGGGCGATACCAGACTAAGCTCTTGATGTCGGCAGCAAAGGTCAGGGCATAGAGACCGTCCTGGTAAGTACCGAGTTCGATCCAGGCATCATTGTAGTCTTCTGCCAGCACTTTCGCATCCAGAACATTGTTCAGATCGATTAATGCACCCTGTTCAACATACTCCTTCATTGCTCCGGGGCCGGGAAGTGCCGCAACATCAGGAGGATTGCCGGCTGCAATGCGGGTCTGCAGCAAGGTGGGCAAGTCACGTGTACCTTCGAACTGCACAGTTATACCGGTCTTGGCAGTAAAGGCATCCATGACTTCCTGAAATGCCTCCAGTTCTTGGCCACCCCACACGCCCATCATGGTTACGACACCCTCTGCGGACGCTCCCAAAGAAAGAGCTAACACGAGCAACAGACTAACTAACAACACACGCCTCTTCATCACAAGAACCTCCTTAGTTTTCTAAAATGTAACCGGTTGCATTTTTTGGATCATAAAAAATGACTGATCTAAATATTAGCCATTCACCGCTTAACTCCTCTTTATTTTTTCTCTTTTTTTCGCCAGTTTAGAACAGCGCTAAGAGAATTGGAAGCAACACGAAACTGAGCAGGGTAGGAACAACTACCCCCATGGCCGCCAGCTCCTCATCGGCATTAAAACTGGCTGCCACCAGCGCTGTAGTGACAAGGGGCGGCATGGAAAGCATAAGGAGCATGATTGTCCTCAGCTCAGGAGCCAACTTGAGAAAGGGCAGGAAAACCAGTCCCGCCAGGGGACTGAGCAGCAAACGGTGGACGGCAACGCCCCAGACCTCAGCCCGCAGCCTAAAGCGTTTTTCAAACAGACTGACTACCAGCGCACCAATAATCAGCATGGCAGAACCCACTGTAATGTTGCCAATAATCTCCAACGCCCGGTAAATAGGCGTGGGCACTGAGACCCCGGCGAGGCCCAACACAAGGCCGAGGACCAAGGCGACAATGTTGGGGTTAACCAGACGCTTGAAACTGAGCCTCTTGCCGGAGCGGAAGTGGGAAACCCCGTAGCTCCAGTAGAAGAGTCCTGCCCCAAGCTCAAACAGTACCGCATAAACCACATAGGGCGTCCCGAAAAGAACCGAAATAATCGGCACCGGCAAAAAAACATTGTTCCCGTTGGTGCAGAGAATCTGATAGGTTCCGTAGGTCATGCCCCGCATAGAAAAAATCCTGCTGCTGTAGTGGGCGGTAAGAGCCAGAACAATGGATACGGCCAGCCCCACTGCGGTAAAGACCCACCCCTGCCTCCAGGTGGGAAGATCAATGTTGCTGTACATGGATACAAAGAGCATTGCAGGAAAAGTGACCTTAACCACCAGGCGGCTCAGTCTGCGCACAAAGTCCAGATCCAGGACTTTGGCACTGTACAAAACGCCCCCCAGGGCGATCAGGAGAGTTAACATGATAAAGGGTTCCAGAATTTGCAGCACTGCATTTCCTCCGATTCTCTTAAGAAGTATTGGCTTTTTAATTCCCTTTGTCGCACTGCTTGTCCTGCTTGCAGCTCTGCCCGGCGCGCCTTTTTGTTCCAGCGAACACGAAACACGCCGCGCTGCGGCAGGTATTTGCCTAGGAAAGACGAATTTACCATACAATTAGCTTGTGAGTTAGGAGTGATTGGGTGTCAAAATATGAGCGGTTTATAATCTATCCACTTTTGTTCATCGCCCTGTTCTGTGCAGTCACGGGCGTGAACGTAGTAAGTGCTACTCAGCAGGTTTTTGATAAGATTGTCGCTCGGGAGATTGCAGTGGTCAACAATGAGGGAAACACAGTCGCTTCGCTGAAATATGACGATGTCAAGCAAGATGTGAGTTTTGAGCTCTTCAACGATGAAGGCACACGTGTGGTATCACTCTTATCCTATGATGACGGAGGCGCCATCGGAGTCTTCAACCAGGACGGCCATCTTACCGTGGCTATGCAGAATGAGGACAATGCCGGCAGCGTATTCCTCTATAACGGCACCAGCAAGATGACCAAGCTGATTGGTCTGCGGTCAGGCCTCTACGGCGGCGTAATGGAGGTAAACAATGCCGAAGGGCTTCCCACAGGCATCATTGGAAACAATGTCCATAACAACGGCTATATCGGCCTTTTCCGCGGAGAGCTCCTCGGCTTCCTGTCGCCCCAAATCATGCTCAACGTAACGGAAAACGGAGCCACCATTTATAAAGCAGATTAGCACACGGAAGAAAATCATCAGGGCGCTGCCAACATTGGCAGCGCCCTTTGCTTTCATTCCTATCCTGCTTTTTCCACCGCTGCCAGGAGCCCTTTGCCCTTTTCGGTTATCTTCCACATCTGCACAGGCTCCCTCTGGCACATGCTGGCATAGGGACATCTACCGCAGGGCAGATCAACACAGCCTGCGCCGTCCTCTGCCAGATAGCCCATTCTGACCAGTGCCTCAAACCCTTCTTCCACTAGGGCCAGAGGCATGCCCAGTCTGGCAGCCAGGGCCGGTTTAGATACATAATCAGCATCGCTGATGGCAGCTAGAAGCTGTTTCAACATAATTCACACACCGCCTTCCCTGCTCTAGGCAAACCCAAGCAGACTGCCCGCCTGATAGACCGCTGCAGCCAGCAGCCAGGCTAAGGCAAAGCTGTACAGGGCTGAAAAGAGCGCCCACTTGCCGGAACCAGTTTCTTTTCTGATGGTGCCCAAAGTTGCTGCACAGGGCGTGTAAAGCAAAGTCATGACCATGAACGATACAGCTGTCAGAGGTGTAAAGACCTCGCGGATAGACATAATCAGCTCCATGCCCTCTTCCACACCGGCATAGACCATACCCAGCGTTGCCACGACTGCTTCTTTGGCTGCAATGCCCGAGAAAAGACCCACCGCAGCCTGCCAGGTGCCGAAGCCGGCGGGCTTAAAGATTGGGGCAATGGCCAGTCCAATCCGTCCCAAGATACTTTCCGGCCCATAAGGTTCCACACCGCCGGGCAGTACGGCCAACACCCACAGCAGGCTGACTACTGCGAGAATGGTGGTGCCGGCACGGGTCAAAAAGCCTGACACATTGTCCCACATGTTCCGCAGTACATTGCGCAGGGTAGGCATGCGATAAGGCGGGAGCTCCATAATAAAGTGACTGACTTCCCCCCTAAACAGGGTTTTGCTGAAAATCTTGCCCATTATAAACGCTGCAATAATACCCAGCGCATACATGGCAAAGAGTACCGCACCGCCATAGTCAGGGAAAAAGGCAGAAATAAAAACAAGATAAATAGGGATTTTCGCCCCGCAGGACATAAATGGGTTGATTAAGACGGCAATCATGCGATCTTTCCTGCTTTCCAAAGTCCGCGTCGCCATCACGCCGGGAACGTTGCAGCCAAAACCCACGATCATGGAGATGAAGGTCTTGCCCTGGAGGCCCACTGCCCGCATCGTATTGTCCATAACATAGGCAGCCCTCGCCATGTAGCCGCTGTCTTCCAGCAGCCCCATCAGCAAGTACAGGATCACAATCAGGGGCACAAACTCCACAACTGCCCCAACGCCTGCAATTATTCCATTGCCCGTAAAGTCAACCAGCCACTGCGGTGCATTGACGGCCAGCAATAGGCTTTCCAGGAGCCCGCCAGCATAATCCACTGCCTCAGCCATCCATTCGCCGAAGAAATCCTGGCCGATGGCGAACGTCAGCTGAAAGACTGCAAACATTATGGCTGCGAAAATCGGTATGCCCCAAAATTTATGCGTTAGAATGCGGTCCAGCTTATCGGTGGTCGTTTCCACCGCCACATCCGGCCTGCGCACTGCATCTTTGGTTATTTCACCGACAAACTGATAACGGCTGTCGACGATCTCCAGCTGCAGATGATCTTCCTGGCCGGCAATTTCATCCCAGAGGCGCAGAAACTCCTGGGAACGCTGCAAGTCCTGATCTTCAGCCACAAGCTTCCTAACATACTCGTCGCCTTCCAGAATCTTCAGCGCCAGCCAGCCGCTGGGGTACTTCCAGCTGCCGACCTGGAGCAAATTGGTCAGTTCAGCAAGCTTGGCATCAATGGATTCACCGTAGCTTAGGCGCACCTGTCCGTTGCGGGGCGCAGAGGCAACCGCCAAAGCGGCATTCATCAGCTCATCAAGCCCCTTGCGCCTGCTGGCCACAGTGGGGATCACAGGCACCCTGAGGCGCTTGGCAAGGACCTTTTCGTCGATGGAGATCTTCCTCTCCTCAGCCTCATCCACCATATTTAACGCCACGACAACTTTGACCCCCATCTCCAAGAGCTGAGTGGTCAGATAGAGGTTTCTCTCCACATTTGTGGCGTCAACCACATTTATCACAACATCGGGGTTTCCAGTCAGTATAAATTCCCGGGCAACCATCTCATCTTCAGAAAAGGCGCCCAGGCTGTACGCTCCCGGCAGATCCACCACACGGCACACCGTACTGCCGTGCCGCACCTGCCCTTCCTTGCGCTCAACAGTTACTCCGGGCCAGTTGCCCACATGCTGGTTGGCGCCGGTGAGCGCGTTAAAAAGTGTAGTCTTGCCGCTATTGGGATTTCCCACTAAAGCAATGGTTATCGGCATATCTCCTGCTCCCCCATATTCCTTTTTCCAGTTACTCCTTGGTTACGAGCATCTTTGCTGCCAAGCCCCGGCCCAGGGCCACTTTATGGCCCCCCAGACCGACAATCAGGGGTCCGCGATCGTTTTTCAGCACTTCAATGCGGGCACCAGTATTAAAGCCCATCTCATAGAGTCTCTTAGTGGCCGTGCGTCCGGCCTGGATCCTGGCTACCCTGCAAGTCTCACCTTCGCTTACATTAATCAGCGGCGAATATCTCACGGAAACACCCCTCCATTGCACGACATTGAAAATCATTCTCATATCATATAATATACAAAGCTTGGCCCTGCATGTCAAGACTTTCACGTAGAAAAGACCGGCATTTCACCGCCTATTTCCAGAATATTACTGGGTAAAACTCTCCAGGCAATCCACCGATCTAAGAAGGAATAACAGGACGTTAAAAGAATATGTACATTGTGAAAATACAAATTTACCATGCTGTTCTACTTTGGAGGTAATGCCAGTGCGAATCACTAAACATCCCGTCCTGGACGTGCAAGAGGGCAGGGAGGTCTCGTTTACCTTCGACGGGCGGCCCCTTGTCGGAAAGGAAGGGGAAATGGTGTCATCGGCCCTGTTTGCCAATGGCATCCGGACTTTTTCTGTTCATTCAGTAGGTGATGCTCCGCAGGGCCTTTTCTGTGCCAATGGGCAGTGTGCCCAGTGTACCGTAATTATTGACGGCCTGCCGGTGAAAAGCTGCATCACTCCCCTCAGGGAAGGAATGGAGATCAGGACTCTCATCCACCATCCCGAACTGCCCGCAGACGACGAACCTCGCCCATCATACGCTCCGGAAGAACTTTCCTGCCAAGTTCTCATTGTCGGTGCAGGACCCTCAGGAATTACCAGCGCCATAGAACTCGCCGACCTTGGCTTCTCAGTGATCTTAGTGGATGACAAGGACCGCCTCGGAGGCAAACTGGTGCTTCAGACCCATAAGTTCTTTGGCTCCATGGCAGACTGCTATGCGGGCACCAGAGGAACCGACATCGCCAAGATTCTCGAGAAGGAAGCTCGCAGCCGCGAGAATATTACCATCATGACCAGCTCCACCGTTGTGGGCATTTACAGTGACCGCAAAGCTGGAATTTACCAGGACCGGCTGGAAAAATACATCCACGTTTCCTTTGACGGTCTGATTATCGCGACCGGAGCCAGGGAACGCTCCCTGATCTTCCCCGGCAATGACCTGCCCGGCGTGTTCGGAGCAGGAGCTTTCCAGACCCTGGTCAACCGCGACTTGGTCAAGTCTTCGGAGCGGGTGCTGATCATCGGCTGCGGCAATGTCGGCCTAATTGGCGCCTATCATGCACTGCAGGCCGGCATCAATGTGGTAGGCCTTGTGGATATTGCCCCCGAAGTTACAGGCTACAAAGTCCATGCCGACAAGATTAAGCGCATGGGGGTGCCTATTTACCTCAGGCACACCCTAATCGGCGTCCAGGGAGAGGGCAAAGTGGAGCGGGCCACCATTGCCCAGGTTGACGAAAATTGGAATCCCCTGGTGGAAACTGCCAAGACCTTTGCAGTTGATACAGTGTTGATCGCGGTTGGCCTCAGCTCCGCGGACGAGTTCTACAGAAGCGGCATCGAAGGCGGCTTCCCTGTTTTGAAAACGGGAGATGCCGATGAAATTGCGGAAGCTTCCTCAGCCATGATTGGCGGCCGCATCATCGGCCGGGAAATGGCTGCGCTTCTGGGCAGCAATGTAACTGTGCCGGAGGAATGGTCCAAGAAGCAGCAGATTCTAAAAAGCCATCCCGGAGAAACCTTCGAGCGCTCCTTTGAGATGTTCGGCAAGGGCTGGAAGCCTATGATCCACTGCTACCAGGAGATTCCCTGCAATCCCTGTACCACCGTGTGTCCCCAGGATTCCATCCACCTCAGCGGCCGCACGGGCACGATTATGGACCTGCCTGAGTTTGCCGAAAAGTGCATCGGCTGCGGCTTCTGTGTGCTGATCTGCCCTGGGCTGGCCATCACCCTGACCCGCAGGTCCAAACAAGAGGGTCTGGCCGAGCTGGTTGTGCCCCACGAGTTTGACCACAGCTTCCAGCCAGGCGACAAGGTGCGCCTCAGGGATGTGGACGGGGCGGATCTCGGTGAAGGAACTGTCAAAGCCGCCCGGTACAATAAACAGCATAGGACCAGCCTGCTGACATTGGAGGTGCCCCTGGAGCTGGCGACTCGGGCCGTAGGCATCCTGGTGCAGGATGAAGAGGCAACCAGACCTTTGGCTGAGGCCGACCTTGCCTACCTGCCCGACAACGCTATTGTCTGCCGCTGCGAACGTGTGACAGTGGGCGAGCTTAAAGGCTTCATACGCGAAAACGAAGTGACCGACATTAACCAGCTCAAGCAGACCCGCCTGGCCATGGGGGCCTGCGGCGGCAAGACCTGCCTTGATCTGGTGCCCAGGGTAATGCAGGAGGTTGGCGTCAAGCGAGAAGAGATTCAGGCAGCCACCCACCGTCCCTTGACGGTCGAGGTGCCCATGAAAGCCCTCGCCAACCAAGGAGGTGGACAGAAGTGAAGACGTACGATGCAGTAGTAATCGGCGCCGGCAGCGTAGGGGTCCCCCTGGCCTACCGTTTGGCCGTCAGGGGACTGAGCGTTGCCGTTGTCGACAAACTGGCTTCGGTGGGACAGGGCCAGAACAAGGCCGCCATCGGCGGCATCAGGGCCACCCACTCTGACCGGGCCAAGATCAAAATAGGCAAGGAGTCTTTAAATGTAGTCCGCAGGCTGCTGCCTGAATACGGCCTGGATGTGGACTATATCGAAGGGGGCTACCTCTTCCCTGCCTACAGCGAAGATATAGCCCAGGGGCTGAAGAGCCTTTTGCCCGTACAGAAAAGCTACGGGCTGAATATTGACTGGATTGGACCGGATGAGGTCAGGGAACGCTGCCCTGGCATCCGGTGGGAAGGCCTGTTAGGCGGTACATTTTCCCCTGAGGACGGCCATCTCTCTTCCTTGAAAATGATCGGCGCCTTCTATCGCCTGGCCAGGCAGGCCAATGTGGACTTTTTCTTTAAGACTGAGGTTGTCGGTATCGAAACAGATAAGGGCAAAGTGCAGGCAGTTGTCACCGATCGGGGCAAAATCAGCTGCAGCCATGTTGTGAATGCCGCCGGGGGCTTTGGCCGGGAGGTCTCCCTCATGGTCGGGACGGATTTGCCGGTTTACCCCGATTCCCACGAAGCTGGAGTTACAGAGCCTGTTCAGCGCTTCTTCCTCCCCATGATCGTGGATATCGTACCGGACGAGCAGTCTGACAACTATTATTTCTACCAAAACGCAGAGAATCAAATCGTGTTCTGCATCACTCCCCGGCCAAAGCGGCTGGGCACAGACCGGCGCTCTACCTCGGAATTTCTGCCGATGGTTGTTCCCCGCATGCTGCATCTCTACCCCCGCCTGCGCAATCTGAAAGTGCGGAGAATATGGCGGGGCCTCTATCCGATGACCCCCGACGGCAAGCCCATCGTAGGCTTTGACCGGGAGGTGGAGGGATTCTTCCATGCCATCGGCATGTGCGGGCAGGGCTTGATGCTGGGACCCGGGTTGGCAGATATTATTGCCCAGGCCATTGCCGAAGGGCAGGAAGATGAGGAAGTGTTTGCGGATCTTTCTCCCTACCGCGACTTTAGCGGTGAGGAATTGCTTAAATAAAACCAAGATGAGGTGATCGAATGTCAAACGGTATCTTTAAAATGCCTGTACCGGAAAACGAACCGGTCCAGGGCTACGGTCCAGGGAGCCCCGAAAGGGCCAAGCTCAAGGCCGCCCTCAAGGAGCTCAGCGGCAAGGAAATTGAGATCCCTGTTGTCATTAACGGTGAGGAAATCAGAACAGGAAACCTGGGCAAGTGTGTTATGCCCCATAACCACGGTCATGTCTTAGGCCGCTATCACAAAGCAGGCAAAGAAGAAGTAGAAGCAGCCATCGAGGGCGCGCTGAAAGTGCGCAAAGAATGGGCTGCCCTGCCCTGGGAAGAGCGCGCCGGCATCTTTATGAAGGCGGCTGAGATTCTGGCCCATGAGAAGCGCTATCTTCTCAATGCAGCAACCATGCTGGGCATCGGCAAAACCCCCATTCAGGCAGAAATCGACTCAGCCTGCGAACTCATTGACTTTTGGCGTTTCAATGTCCATTACATGGAAGAAATCTACAGGCAGCAGCCCCGTTCTACTCCCCTGAGCTGGAACAGGGTCGAGCATCGGGGGCTTGAGGGCTTCATCTTTGCCGTCACACCCTTTAACTTTGCAGCCATTGCCGGCAACCTGCCTACCGCACCTGCCATGATGGGCAATGTCGTTATCTGGAAACCTGCATCGTCCGCGGTTTATCCAGCCTACTTCATCTTAAAGATCTTAGAAGAGGCCGGCCTCCCGCCGGGAGTCATCAACTTTGTCCCAGGCTCCGGCAGTGCTGTGGGCGATCCTGTAATGGCACATCCAGCCCTGGCCGGAATTCATTTCACAGGCAGCACCCCTGTCTTCCAGGATATGTGGAAAACAGTGGGCAATAACATTCAGAACTACCTGACCTATCCGCGCATTGTCGGCGAGACAGGGGGAAAAGACTTTGTCTTTGCCCATTCCAGTGCTGATATTGACGCCTTGTGCGTTGCACTGGTGCGCGGCGCCTTTGAATACCAGGGTCAAAAATGTTCAGCCGCATCCCGGGCCTATATCCCCAGAAGCATTTGGCCGGAAGTAAGAGACAAGATCGTTGCCATGACCAAGGAGCTAAAAGTTGGCGATGTTGCAGATTTCACCAATTTTATGGGTGCGGTTATTGACCAAGGCGCCTTTAACAGCATCAAAGCCTATATTGACTATGCCAAGGAATCAAGCGAAGCTGCGATTCTGGCAGGAGGCACCTATGATGACAGCGTCGGCTACTTCATCGATCCGACCATCGTCGAGACAACCAATCCCAAGTTTAAACTGATGGAAGAGGAGATCTTCGGACCGGTCCTCACTGTCTATGTCTATGAAGATGAAGATTTAGACGAGGCGCTTGAACTTTGCAACACCACATCGCCCTACGGCCTCACCGGGTCTGTCTTTGCTACCGATCGCAGGGTGATCGTGCACATGTCCAGGGCCCTCAACGAAGCCGCCGGCAATTTCTATGTAAACGACAAGCCCACCGGGGCCGTTGTCAGCCAGCAGCCCTTCGGCGGTGCCAGGGCCTCCGGCACGAATGACAAGGCCGGCAGCATGATTAACCTGCAAAGGTGGGTTTCCCAGCGCACAATCAAAGAAAACCTGCTGCCCCCCAGAGATTACCGTTATCCCCATCTAGAAGAGGAATAGAGCAATAAGCAAAACAGCGTTAGCACTCCGAGTGAGGCTAACGCTGTTTTTCTGTCCCATTCGTCTATTGTGTTTCTCAGGCTTTCGCCCTCTTCCTGGTGGTTACATCAAAGGCCACTGCCAAGATGAAGATTGCTCCTTTAACCACGTACTGGAAGGAAATATCCACCCCAAGGAGGTTCATCCCGTTAGTCAGGGACATGATTACCAGTGCCCCGACAATGGTGTTGGTTACCCGGCCGACGCCGCCTCCCACAGATACCCCGCCGATATAACTTGAGGCGATGGCATCAAGTTCAAAGCCCAGGCCCGCCGTTGGGGTCGCAGAAGCCAAACGGGAAGTGTAGAGCATGCCGCCAAGGGCAGACATCAGACCCATAGAGGCAAAGACCAGAAATGTTACCCGATTGACTTTGATACCTGAGAGCTCTGCAGCTTCGGCATTGCCGCCGATGGCATAAATATGCCGCCCAAAACGGGTCTTGGTCAGTATGAAGTTATAAATCAAAAGCACTACAGAGACAATCACCGCGGTCCAGGGAATGCCTCGGTAGGTAGCCATAATCCAAGTAATTACCATAATCAGAATCGACAGCGCGGCCTGTTTGATGACAAAAATGCTCATGGAAGTAGTTTCAAAATCATAGCGTTTCAGGCTCTGCCTGTGCCTGATCTGGGAATAAACCATGGCAAATACCAGGCCGATGCCAATGATCACAGTGAGCAGATGAAAGT
>FZPS01000183.1_pt195 | contig 16970 bp, 11 predicted proteins | sample 1817821 | NCBI WGS metagenome assembly FZPS01 (sample SAMEA104158645, study PRJEB21678) | metagenome | place: Germany | collected 2015-04-21
GCCTATAATAGACAGAGCCGCCTTGAATGAGCGTTATGATATAGTAGAGTATTTTATCCACAATGAAGATATATTGGAGCAGTTGAGGGGCTTGATTAGCGAGGTTGGAGATTTGGAGAGGATTCTTTCGAGAGCCGCCACCGGCAGAATAATCCCAAGGGAGATGGTGCAGCTCGGACGCTCGCTAAGGCAGATGCAACCGATAAAAGATTTATGCAGCGGAACAGAGGGGGCGGCAGGAGAAGTGGAAGAGGGCACAAAAGCAGAACAGGCGATGGAGACGGAGAAAGCGGAAGTAGAACAGGCAACGGAAACTTCGGAAACAACAGAGCAGGCGGAGGCCGCAATGGAAACAGGGGTGGCGGAAGCAGTGCAGGCAACGGAAGCGACGGAAACAATAGAGCAGGCAGAAGAGGCTGCAAGGGTGCAAGAGATAGCAATAGCAGAAGCCGCAGCAATAGAAATCCCGACAGCTTTGACCAAATTGATTAAAGGGATGAAGAATTGCAGCCGTCTGTTGGAAAAGCTGAGCAATACCATGGTGGAAAACCCTGCGGTGCAGATAGGCAAAGGAGAGGTGATTGCGCGGGGAGTAAATAAAGAATTGGATGATTTGCGCGAGCTTTCGGAAGGTGGGAAAGAGTATCTTTTGCAGATGCAGCAGCGCGAGGCTGAGCGCACAGGTATAGGAAGTCTTAAAATTGGCTATAATAATGTTTTCGGTTATTATATAGAAGTCCGCAACTCCGCCCGCGATCAGGTTCCGCCGGAATGGCATCGAAAGCAAACCCTTGTAAGCGCGGAGCGCTATATAACAGAAGAGCTCAAAGAGTATGAGGAAAAGATTCTGATGGCTGAGGAAAAAATCGTGGAGTTGGAATCCGCCATTTATACCGAGCTTGTCGGTGAAGTGCAAAAAGGCATCCGCGATATTCAGACCAACTGCCGCATAATAGCGCAATTGGATGTTCTGCAAAGCTTTGCGCGTCAGGCTATAGACCGCAATTACTGCCGTCCAAATGTAAACGGAGGCAGCGTATTGGATATAAAGGCGGGCAGGCATCCTGTAATCGAAACCCTGATGCCTCCGGGCGAGGAATATGTCCCCAACGACATCCACATGGATTCATCATCCACCCAAATAATGATTCTCACCGGCCCGAATATGTCGGGAAAATCCGCCCTTCTAAGGCAGACGGCCCTAATTGTGCTGATGGCTCAAATAGGATCCTTTGTTCCTGCGGACAGCGCTGACTTCGGCTGGTTCGATAAAATCTTTACCCGCGTAGGCGCCTCCGACAATATCTCCAGGGGGGAATCCACCTTTATGGTGGAAATGTTGGAGACCGCCATGATTATGCACAATCTCTCCTCCCGCTCCTTAGTGCTCTTGGATGAAATAGGCAGGGGGACATCCACCTATGACGGCATGTCCATAGCCCGTGCGATAGTGGAATATATCTACAATCATGGCAAAGGCGCCAAAACCCTCTTCGCCACCCACTATCACGAACTCAACGACCTCGAAAACCTCTACCCTAGGGTTAAAAACTATCATATTACCGTGAAAGAACTTGGGAAGGAGGTTCTTTTCCTGCGCAAACTCGAACCCGGAGGCGTTTCGCACAGCTTCGGAATTCATGTTGCGCGAATGGCCGGTATGCCGAAAGAAATTGTAGAGAGCGCCGAGGCTACAATGAAGGCCTTGGAGCGCAGGGAGCAATCGGCAAAGGCGGTGGAAAAAAGCGGGCAGATACATCAAGACGGCAGTTTGCAACTTAGTCTGTTCCAACTCGACGACCCCACTCTGGCTTCTATCAGAGCGTCTTTAGAGGCGGCGGACCTCAACAATATTACCCCGATGCAGGCGTTTGACCTGCTTAGGGAGATGAAAAAAGAAATAGGCTTACAAGAATAACTTATGAAACTGAAATTATTTTTTCTTTGCGCTTTGATTGCAACGGCGTCAGCCTGCACCACGGATGAAACATCTGACAAAAAGCCTTTTGCAAAAGTATCCACCAAAGAGACAGAGAATCTTACGGCCACAAGCGCCATCCTTGCCGCTTCTTATAAAGATGCCAGCCAAACGCCTGACTTCATCGGCTTCGAATGGGGAACCGCTTCTAACAGGCTTAATAAAGATGTCAAATCCAACTACCCCATTAGCGAAAAGTCCGGAGATTTTACCGCCTCCATTGAAGGTCTTGCGCCAAACACGACATATTACTATCGCGCATATATCACTGTTATAGTAAGCGGATTTTATAAATATGCCTATGGCGAGATTATGTCTTTCACAACAGCAGATGGCGTTATACCCCCCGAAGAGACTGAGGTAACTACCGAAGATGCAGAGCAAGTCACATCTTCCTCCGCAATTATTGCCGCCTCTTTCAGAAATGCTGAAGAAACACCTACATACACCGGCTTCGAATGGGGTTTGGACGCCGACAATCTTACTGAAGATTTGCATTCCAAAACCTCTTTAAGCGGCACTTCCGGGGAATTTGAAGGCAACCTTTCGGGACTGTCTTCCGGCACGACCTATTATTATCGCGGCTATATCGCTGTTTTGGTGAACAATAACTACAAAATGGTCTACGGCACCGTAAAATCCTTTAAAACCTCTGCTTCTACCGACCCGGTTACAGAGGGAAGGGAGGCCGGATGGTTCGAACTCCCCCGAATGGATTATAATCTAACTCCGGGAGACTATATGGTGCATAAGACTAATCCGAATCTTTATTACGCCTATCACATAGCCGATGTGGGCACCCGAAACTATACCGTCTGCTATAGCGGCGAATATCATTGCCCTGTGTGGGTGGCTGCACCGAGGCATCCGATTTACTCTGCAAAAAAGACCAGTCGTTCCAACAATTACCGGAAAGACCCGAAGATTCCGGAAGAAGTACAGCAGGCCTCAACCAGCGGAAGCACATCGGGCTATAACCGAGGCCATATGCTTGGTTCGGCAGAACGGCTCGGCTCTAAAGAGCTCAATAACCAGGTGTTCTACATTACCAATATCGCCCCGCAAAATGACAGCTGGTTCAATACGGGAGGCGGCGGATGGAATATACTTGAGGATTATATAGATGACTTTGAATGCTCTGATACTTTGTATGTTGTGATAGGCGCTTATTTCGAAGACTTCACCGATGGATATGGCAATACGGCAACCAAAAAGAAGGCGGCTTTCATGGGGTCGGAGGTTCAAATCCCCACAGCTTTCTATTATGCCTTGATGAGGACCAAGACAGGCAATACCGGCAAGAGTCTGAAAAAATGCTCTACGAATAACATACAATGTGCGGCTTTTATCAGGGCGCACGCAAGCGGCAATAAGGGGCAGCAAGTTACGTATAAGGAAATGATAAGCATACGAGAATTGGAAGAATTGACGGGCTTCAATTATTTCCCGAATATTCCGCATGCTCCGAAAGATAGTTATCTGGCATCGGATTGGGGATTCTAAGATAATTGCAACGCATGCGAAGGGCTCTTGTCATAACTTATTATTGGCCTCCGACAGGAGGCTCCGGGGTGCAGAGGTGGGTGAAATTCGCCAAACATATGCCGGAGTTCGAATGGCAGCCTGTGATTTACACGCCCGAAAATCCTGAGCAGCTTGCAGTTGATGACAGTCTTCTTGTAGATATTCCGGAGCAGACCGAAATTATAAAGCGTCGTATCGTAGAGCCCTACGCCTTGGCCCGCAATATTTTAGGCGGTTCCGGCGAAAAAGGAGCGGGAGTTAATCCCGTGAATAAGCAGGAAAAATCATTAAAGCAGAAAATTGCGCTTTGGGTAAGAGGCAATTTTTTTGTGCCCGACCCCCGCGTGTGGTGGGTGCGGCCTTCGGTAAGGTTTCTGCGCAATTATCTGAAAAGGCATCCGGTGGATGTGATTGTTTCTACCGGGCCGCCGCAGAGCATGCATCTGATTGGCCTTGAACTGCATAAAATCACCGGCATTCCTTGGGTGGCGGATTTCCGCGACCCTTGGACGGAGTTGTTCTATTTCAAGCATTTGGGCTTGAGCCCGAGGGCGGAAAGGAAGCATAGGCAGATGGAACAGGAGGTCTTGGACAGAGCATCTGCGATTGTGGCGGTTACGCCTATGGTGCAGGCGGATTTTCAAAATGTCACGAATACGCCCGTGCATCTTATAAGCAACGGATTCGATGAAGATGATTTCGGGATTGCGACTGGTGGCGGCTCTGTTAGCAGCAGTAACTCCTCGGCAAGCGGGGGCTCTTCGGCTGGCAAAAAACGCACGGACACCAAATTCCGCATTGTCCATACCGGTCTTTTCGCAAGCGACGGCAACCCCTTAGCCCTTTGGGATGCTATAGCCGGTCTTCCTTTCAAAAACCGGATAGATATTAGATTAGCCGGCAAGGTGGATGCCGAAATAGTGGAGGCCATAAAAGATGCCGGCTTGGAGCCCAATCTCTCTCTGTTAGGATATATCAGCCATGATGATTCTGTTCAAGAATTGAAAAATGCCGATATGCTCATTCTTCCGCTTCGGCAGGAACCCGAATATAAAAAAGTGCTCCCCGGCAAAATCTTCGAATATCTTGCATCCTTGAAGCCGGTATTAGGCATAGGGCAGGAAGATGGAGCGGCGGCGCAGTTGCTGTGCGAGTCGAATGCCGGAATCATGCTGGACTGGCCGCGCGGAGAAGCCATGGCAGACTTCATCTGCAAAGTCAGGAACGGCGAATTCAAGGCGTTGGGAATAGGGATAGAGAAGTATTCGCGCCGGAATCTCACAAAAAAAATGATAGATTTGTTTGAACAGCTATGAAGAATAAAAACAAGATACTCACCTATGTGCTGATAGTAATAGGGTTTTTAGTGCTCGCCTATTCATTCACTCCTCAAGTGCTTGGTGGCAAGATTGTGAACCAAAGCGATATAAGCGGCTGGCAGGGAATGGCGCGCGAAAGTTCTGTATGGAATGCCGCTCATCCCGAAGACCCCGCCCTTTGGAGCAACTCCATGTTCGGAGGCATGCCCACAATATCTTACAGCACCCCCACTAAAGGCGACCTTACACAGCAACTCTACGACTTTCTGCTCTTGGGCAGAAGACCGGCAACTTATCTTTTTATAGCATTGCTCGGCGGCTTCCTGCTGATGCTCGCTTTCGGGCTACATCCCCTCATAGCTATAGGCGGAGCCATCGCCATAGCCTTCTGCTCCTACAACTTCCAAATCATTCAAGTAGGGCACAATACAAAGATGCAGGCCATAGCATTCATGCCTTGGGCCCTTGCGGCGGTGGTCTATTCATATAAAGCAAAAAAATGGCCTCAGGCGCTACTCGGAGGCGCCCTGTTCGCACTCGCCGTGAGCTTTCAGGTTAAAGCCAATCATCCCCAAATATCTTATTACCTGGCAATCATTATTGCCATCTATGCCATTGCCGTTTTTATCTCGACACTCGTTGCGAAAAAACGCGTAGGCCGCTTTTTTATCATCTCCGGGTTGCTATTGGTTTTCGGCTTAGTGGGAATCGGCACCAACGCCACCAAACTCATCCCCACTTGGGACTACACCCCTCATTCCATGCGGGGAGGCACCACAAAAACCGCAGATGGCGAGGCTCGGAAAGGGCTTGACATCGACTATGCCACGGCCTGGAGCTACGGCTGGGAGGAACTTCCCAACCTGATGATTCCCAATTATAACGGAGGCTCTTCGGCAGGCGCCCTTGGCCCCGACTCTCAAACGGTCAAGCTCCTTAAACGCTCCAGGCAGCCTAATATTCGCGAAATTTCAAAGAATCTTCCTCTCTATTGGGGTCCTCAACCCTTTACCGCAGGGCCTATGTATATGGGGGCGATTACAATTTTCCTCTTTTTGTTAGGGCTTTTCTGTTGTAAAGGAAAGGATAGATGGTGGCTGTTGGCGGCTACCTTGCTGGCGATTTTTTTAGCGGCAGGGAGTCACTTTTTAGCGTTTACCAAGTTCGCCATGAAAGTATTTCCGCTTTATAATAAGTTCCGTACTGTGTCGATGGCGTTAGTGATTTTACAGGTAACTCTGCCGGTGCTCGGCTTTATAACTTTGGACAGGATTGTGCGCGGCAACATTCCTTTAAAGGATTTCCGGCGCGGTTCCTGGCTCGCATTGGCGCTGACGGCCGGTTTCTGCATATTAGCAGCATTGATTCCTTCTATTGCGGGAAGCTTCAGCGGCTCGGCGGATGCGGGGATGCAGGAAATTTTGACAGATGCCCTTCGGGCGGATAGGCGTGCGCTTTTGGTTAAGGATGCCTGGATGTCGGCGGCGCTTATACTGCTTTGCTGGGGGCTGCTTTGGTGGGGATATGGCTTCGGCAAGGCTTCGGAAGATGCATCCGTGCGCAACCGCAAGCTGACGGCCGCCTTGGGGGTAAGCGCTCTTGTGCTGATAAATATGTTTGCGGTGGGCAAGCGCTATCTTAATGATGACCATTTTGTTACCCCGCGCTTTTTCATCGGTCAGTTTGATAAGAGGCCGGTAGATAAGGCTATTTTAGCTGATGAGGACCCGTCTTACCGTGTTTTGGATTTGACGGTAAATGTTTTCAACGATTCGCATCCCTCTTATTGGCATAAAAATATAGGCGGATATTCCCCTGCCAAATTGCAAATCTATCAAGAGTATATTGAGAGCCAGCTGCAAAGCGAGATTTCGCAAATCTATTCTTCGCTTGGCAAGGCCGCCACTTTGGAAGAAGCGGAAGCTGCGTTACCGGAATTGGAGGGGCTTTCCAAGCTGAATTGCCGGTATATTATTTTGAATGGAGATATGGCCCCGCTGAGGTACCCTCATGCGCGAGGGAATGCCTGGTTTGAGGAGGATGGCGCGGGCAGGCGCATCGAACTTTTAAGCTATACCCCAAACGAACTCCGCTACCGTTATACGACACCTTGTAATGCAAAAGCGGTCTTCAGCGAAGTTTATTACCCTGACGGATGGACGCTAAAAGTAGTCGATACGGGCGAGCTTCTGCCTATCAGTTTGTCTGACGATGTGTTCCGCTCGGCAATACTCCCCGCAGGCGAGCACGAGCTTGTAATGCGCTTTGCTCCGGACTCTTACGCAAGGGGTTACAGACTTTCTCTAATCTGCTCCTTGCTTACCCTGCTGCTTGCCGCCGGCGCAATTGTTTATATGGTGGTTGGCAAAAAACAAAAAGTTGCAGAAGCGGGCGGTGCGCAAAAGGCAGCGGCCGAAAGTCAAACGCCTGCCACAAATGAAGGCCAAAAGGCAGCTGTGGCTGAAAAGCCGGTGACCGGCAAAAAACAAAAGGAAGATTAAGTGGAAGTTCGCGCCAAAAAATCCCTCGGCCAGCACTTTCTGGTAGACCTCTCCATCGCAGAGCGCATAGTTGCCGCTCTGAATTCCTCGCAGGCTCTTGAAACAAGTCCCGGCGGACCTGCACCCTCCGAGACGTTTAAAACTCTTTGCTCAAATGGTCAAACGCCTCAGGCCGAAAGTGGCAAATCTACCTCAACCAAGGCCTACCAAACTCCTTGCAGGGCCTCCTCTTCTGCTGAGGCCGCTCAAACTGAAAGTGGAAAATCTCCATCTGCAGAAGCATTCCAAACAAAAGGCGTCAATTCTCCTTCCGGCAAAACCGATGTGCTGGAAATCGGCCCCGGAATGGGCGTGCTTACTCGATTCCTGCTGCAGCGCAAGGACATCAATCTTAAAATGGTAGAACTGGACAGCGAGTCAGTGGATTATCTAATGAATAATTTCAGCGCCCTTGAAGGCAAATTGTATCAGGCCGATTACCTTAAATTGGATGTTCATAAACTCTTTCCGGCAAAATATTCAATCATCGGCAACTTCCCCTACAATATCTCCTCGCAGATTTTCTTCAAGATTTTGGATGACCGCGACAGGGTGCCGGAAGTGGTGTGCATGATTCAAAAAGAGGTGGCTAAGCGCATTGCAGAAAAGCCAGGGAGCAAGACCTACGGCATTTTGAGCGTTTTGCTGCAAGCGTGGTACGACATCGAATATCTTTTTACCGTAGAGCCCGGCTCCTTCGCCCCGCCACCCAAAGTGCGCAGCGCTGTCATCCGCCTCCGCCGCAACTCTCGCAACGCACTGATAGCAAAGCCTCTCGGCACTCAAATAACGAAACGTGGTGCCGGTCCCATAACAGAACAGGCTGATGCCGCTATTTTAAATGAGGCTGATACCATACCCACAAGTCTAATCGGTGCGTCACCATCAGGGCAAACCAACGCACCTCTGAAGCAGACTGACACACCCGATAAGGGGGCCGCTGAAAACCAAGCCTGCGACGGACAGATTGAAATCGATGAAAAAATGTTCCGCAAAGTAGTCAAGACCGCCTTCGGTCAGCGCCGCAAAACCCTCCGCAACGCCTTGAAGCCTCTGCTTCCGGAAAACTTCGACCTTTCCTCCCCCATCCTTCAACAACGAGCCGAGCAATTAAGCGTAGATGACTTCATAAACCTCACTGCCAAAATCATCGCCGGCTAAGCTGCTTTTCCGCAAGCTTCGAGTCAAAGCTGTCTCGGCTACACCTAATCTTCTTTCTCCGGCCAAATCGCTTTTTCGCAGGCTTGGGAGCAAGACAACTTCGGCTACACTAAATCTTCTTTCTCCGGCCAAGTCGCTTTTTCGCAAACTTAGGAGAACAAAACAACTCTTTCGAATACCTCCAGCTACACCAAGACACCTCCTTGATGATGTGTCACGCCTCTAACCTGTTTTTCCCTGATTTTGGTAAACTTTTTTAGGACGATACAGCGAGCGTAAAATGGAAAGTGCTGATAATGACGCAGATCCTTAAACAAGGTCAAGAAAATTTTCGGGTGTTCTTTCATGATTTCGATGATAGTCAGCGAGTTACATTTTACGCTCGAATTTTGTTCAACTTAGAGGAAGCAGGGGGTATGACGAAAAGGGCCAAAAATGCTTGACCATGTGGCGAAAAGGAAAGCTTGCTACGATGGCAAAAGAGGGGCTTAAGCAGAAAGGGCCGAAAATGCTTGACCATGCGGCGAAAAGAGGACTGCGAAGGGGAACGGAGACACGGCGTTGCGGAAAAGAGGGTTGCGAAGGCAAAAAGAGAGACAAGGCGTTGCGGAAAAGAGGGTTGCGAAGGCAAAAAGAGAGACACGGCGTTGCGGAAAAGAGGGTTGCGAAGGCAAAAAGAGAGACAAGGCGTGGCAAAAAAAGAGCTGCGAAAGCGAAAAAAGAGACAAGGCGTGGCAAAATGAGGGCTGCGAAGGGGAAATTGAGAGCCGGCGACGGAGCAAGGTAGAGAAGTCGGTTGAAAAACCGCCAAAAAACCATTTTAAAACCACTTTTGTTAACAATTTGCTACAAAATTATTATCTTTGAGAATTAAGAAGAGCCTCTTGAGTTGAGGCTAAGGCTCCTAAAAAAGTTGAAGAATCGACTGATTAGGGTTGTGAGGTGCGCAAGAATTGTTATAATTGCGAAGATTTTATTATAAGCTGAAACTGAACATAACATGATAATCCTGATAAGCGGCATAAGCTCCGGATTCGGCAGGGCTATGGCCATGAGGCTTTCTTCTGAAGGGCACAAGGTTTACGGAACTTTTCGTAAACCCTCCGACGTCATCAAGGGAGTGACTTACATTAAATGCGAGGTTACAGACGATGCGCAGGTGGAGGCGGCGGTAAAGCAAGTATTGGATGCTGAAGGGCGCATAGATGTATTTATCAACAATGCCGGCATAGGCATAGGGGGTCCGTTGGAATTTACGCCTTTGGAAGATGCCAAAAGGCAGATGGATGTAAATTGGATGGGGATGGTGAGATTCCTGCACTTCGTGGTACCTGTAATGCGGAAGCAAGGTTCCGGGAAAATTATCTGCATGAGCTCTATTGGCGGACTTATCGGCCTGCCTTTCCAAGGACTCTATTCTGCAAGCAAATATGCGATTGAAGGTTATTGCGAGGGCCTGCGTCTTGAACTCCGCAAAACCGGAGTCAGCGTTACGGTAGTCGAGCCGGGTGATTTCTCCACCAACTTCACTTCACGGCGGAAAAGCGTTACAGGGCCGGAGGTGGCAGAGGCATATCCCAATTATGCAAGGTCGATGGAAAGCATAGAGAATGATGAAAAAACAGGACTCAAACCTGACTATTTAGCGGAGCAAATCTCCAAAATCGTTGCCTCTAAAAATCCGCCATATAATAAAATTGTTGCCTCTCCCCTGCAAAAGTTGTCAGTATTTGTAAAAAAAATAGTTCCGCGCCGCACTTTCGCATGGATACTAAGCCTTTATTATAAGTTGTAGGAAAGGTGAAGGTGAAGGAGAAGAAGGAAGCGGGCAAGGGAAAAAGAGGAAGGGAAGTTAGCAAGAAGGAAAGGAGAGAGGAAGGAGGAGAGATGGACGTATGGGAGGGAGGCAAGGAGATAAGGAAGGAAGCAAAAAAGTAAACAGCCAAAGTAAGTAAACAAAGTTGGTAAAGAAAGATAGCACGCATCAACCATAGTCAAAAACATATAAGAAACTCTAAAATATAACCCATAAAATGAAAAAATCTTTTTTAATTTTTCCATTGCTGATGATATTTCTTTCATCCTGCAATAGTGGAAAAAGCGCACAAAATTCCAATCGCTACCCAATCGTAGATTCTCTTTTGAAAGTGATGACTCTCGAAGAGAAAGTGGGCCAATTAGTGCTTTTCACCTCCGATTGGGGTGTTACCGGCCCGACAATGCGAGAGGGTTACGAAAAAGATATCCGCGAAGGCAAATGCGGCAATATCTTCAATGCCTACACGGCTGAATATACCCGCAAACTGCAGGAAATGGCCGTGAACGAAAGCAGATTGGGCATTCCCCTGCTCTTCGGCTATGATGTGATTCACGGCTTCCGGACCATCTTCCCTATAAATTTGGGAATGGCTGCCTCTTGGAATATAGACGCGATAGAGGAGAGCGCCCGTATAGCCGCACGTGAAGCGGCTGCAGCCGGTCTGCATTGGACTTTTTCACCTATGTGCGATATTTGCGTTGACCCCCGCTGGGGAAGAATCTCGGAGGGCGCAGGCGAAGACCCTTATTTGGGTTCGCTGATTTCCGCCGCCATGACTAAAGGTTATCAGGGTGAAGATTTGTCCGACCCCTTTACCCTCGCTGCTTGTGTAAAGCATTTCGCCGCATACGGAGCCCCTCATGGAGGAAGAGACTATAACACGGTGGATATGAGCGAAAGATGGCTGCGCGAATTTTATCTGCCTCCTTACAAAGCCGCAATAGATGCCGGTGCGGTGACGGTTATGGCATCTTTCAACGAATATGACGGCACGCCGGCAACCGCCAATCATTTTCTCTTGACAGAGGTTTTAAGGGATGAATGGGGATTCGAGGGCTTTGTGGTTAGCGACTACACCGGAATAAAAGAAATGATTGCGCATGGTAATGTGGATGGACCGGAAGATGCTACTGTAAAGGCGATAAATGCCGGAAACGATATGGATATGCAAAGCGCTTTCTATTACGAGTATCTGGTGGACGCAGTAAAGAAAGGGCTTGTAAGCAAAAAGACCTTGAACCAAGCAGTAAGGAAAGTGCTTACGTTAAAAGCGCAGTTAGGCCTGTTTGAGGACCCCTTCCGCTATTGCAGCGAAGAACGCCAGGCCGCTGAAACCATGACTGAATATAATCTCGAGGCCGCCCGCAAGATGGCTGAGGAAAGTGCTATTCTGCTCAAAAACGATGGGGTGCTCCCGATAGCAAAGGGAAGCAAGGTGGCTGTAATAGGAGAGCTCGCCGTCAGGGCGGATGATATGCTTGGAACATGGAGGGGAGCGGGTGAGTCGGATAAGATGGAAAGCATACTCGATGCAATCAAAGAGTATAATGGCGCATCTAATGTTATATACGCTAAAGGTTGCGGCACTGAAGGGCAAGACCGCTCAGGCTTTGCCGCCGCCATTGTCGCAGCATTAAGAGCAGAGAAGGTTATAATGGTGATAGGAGAAAATTGCCACTCTACGGGCGAGGCCGCATGCCGCGCTTATATTGACGTGCCGGGCGTTCAAACTGAACTTTTGGAGAAGATTGCCGCTCTCGGCAAGCCGGTGGCAGTTGTTCTTATGAGCGGCAGACCGCTTGTGCTTGAGCGCGAAAGCGCTGCAGCAAACGCCATTATGGAAGTATGGTATCCCGGAACGATGGGAGGCAAGGCCGTTACTAATCTGCTTTTCGGAGAAGCCAACCCCAGCGGACGTCTGCCTGTTACATTCCCTCGTGCATTGGGTCAGGTACCCATCTATTATTATGCGAAAAACACAGGCCGTCCCTTTGTCAACCCGACCGCCAAGTATGAAAGCCGCTACTTGGATGTTCCCAATGAGCCGCTTTATGCTTTTGGCGAGGGCTTGAGTTATACTACTTTCGAATATGGCGACATATCGCTGAGCGCCGAAGAATTCGGTCCCAAGGGCGAACTTGTTGCAAGCATTACGGTAACGAATACCGGCAAGAGGGACGGCATAGAAACCGTACAGATGTATATTCGCGACCTTGTGGGCAGCGTAACACGCCCCGTAAAGCAATTAAAGGGGTTTGAGCGCGTTAGCCTGCAGGCAGGGGAGTCCAAGACGGTTGATTTTACCATTACTCCCGAAACCCTTTCCTTCTGGCGTAAAGACATGAGTTACGGGCCTGAAAGCGGGGACTTTAATGTATTTATAGGACATTCATCGAACGATGTAAAAAGCGCAAAATTCACTTATAATGAATAGGCTGTTTGCCATATTGTCCCTTTGTACTCTTGTCGCATGCGGAAGAGTCACATCTTCTTATGAATTCACAAAAGAAGATGAAGCCCTTTTGGACAGCATCCAGAGGCAGACTCTGAATTATTTCACCGTTTTTGCGGAGCCCAATACAGGCCTTGCCCGCGAGCGCGACCGGCATCAGGAAGGCAATATTGTTACCACCGGCGGCACCGGCTTCGGCATTATGGCAATAATTGCAGGAGCCGAAAGAGGGTTTCTGCCTAAAGAAGAGGCAACAGAGCGCATCTCCAAAATAGCTAATTCCTTAAATGAAATGGAGCGTTTTCATGGCGCTTGGGCGCATTGGTATGATGGAGACACAGGAGAGCCGTTCTCTTTCAGCAAATATGATGATGGAGGCGACCTCGTGGAAACGGCCCTTTTGATGCAAGGCCTGCTCACTGCCCGGCAGTGGACAGACGACCAAGAGCTGAAAGAGCTCTGCGATAAGCTTTGGAAAGGCGTGGAATGGGATTGGTACACGCGCGGAACCGACACCCTCTATTGGCATTGGAGTAAAAATCATGAGTGGAAGATGAATCACGCCATACGAGGCTTCGATGAAACGCTCATCACCTATGTGCTTGCCGCATCTTCACCAACCCACACCATCAGCAGACATTGCTATGAGGCTTCTTACAAGACCTCCGATTATTATTATAACGGCCGCAAATATTACGGGATTCCTCTATCCATAGGGATGGAGAAATACGGCGGCCCCCTCTTCTTCACCCACTATTCTTTCCTTGGCCTGAATCCGACAGGCTTGCACGATGGACACACCGACTATTTCGAGCGCAACCGCAACCAATGTCTGATTCAAATAGAATATGCAAAAGAAAAGGGGATGCCGGAAGATTGGTGGGGCTTTACTTCAAGCGATGACGCTTTGGTGGGTTACTCGGGACACTACCCCGGTACCCCCGAGGAGAACGGCACTGTCAGTCCCACAGCGGCAATATCTTCCATAGTTTATACGCCGGAGCAAAGCCTGCGCGTAATCCGAAAACTCTTGGAAGACCCGCGCACCTGGGGGCCGTGCGGCTTTTATGATGCTGTAAATTATACCCTTCCGACCGAATTGCAAGTGGTTCAGCATTATCTGGCCATAGATCAGGGGCCGCAAATAGTGATGATAGAAAATGCCCGCAGCGGCCTGCTCTGGGAGCTGTTTATGAGCGCTCCGGAAATCAATGCGGGGCTCGAAAAACTCGGTTTTTATTATATTGACTCCAAATGAAACTAAACCAATTATAAATGAAAAAGTTACTCATAATTATTGCTGGAATCTGCCTTTTTTCGACAGCATCGCTTGCCCAAAACAAAAACGTAAGGGGCACAGTGCTGGATGAAACGGGGCTTCCTATACCAGGCGCATTCGTACTGCAACAAGGGAGCGGAAACGGCGTAATGACCGACATAGATGGCATTTACGAAATCAAAGTTCCTGAAGGCGCAGTATTAGTGGTTTCCTGTATGGGATATCTTGAGCAGCAGGTAAGCGTAGGCAAAGCCGACAAATACGACTTCCGGCTCGAGGTTGATGCTCTTTTAATGGAAGAAGCGGTTGTCGTGGGCTATGGTACCCAAAAGGCGAAAGACCTCACGGCTCCGATTGTAAATGTTAAAGGAGATGAACTTAATAAGCAGATTTCCGGAAACGCTATTTCTGCTCTGCAAGGCAAGGCCAGCGGTGTGCGCATCATCCAAAGCGGTGCACCCGGCGCTGCCCCCGATGTAACCATTCGAGGCACGGGCTCCATAGGCTCCTATGCGACTCCTCTTTACGTAGTGGATGGAGTGTTTGTAGATAACATCTCTTTTATCTCCACTTCCGACATAGAGGAAATGACGGTGCTTAAAGATGCTTCTGCGGCTGCCATTTATGGTGTTCGCGCGGCAAACGGAGTTATCCTCATCACCACCAAGAAAGGCCGCATGAACCACACGGACATCAGTTATGACGGCTATGCAGGCTTGCAGGTCCCGGTGAATGTAATGAAACTCGCCAACCGCGATCAGTATGTTGAAATTCTCAACGAAGCTTTCAGCGGCGATGCCTCATTCGTGCCGCTAAATGCTTCCGACTACCCCGCCAGCACCGACTGGTATGCTGCTTTGCTGCGTAATGCCCTTACACACAGTCATTCGCTCGATGTGTCCGGAGCTACGGAAAAGACCAATTACAGTTTTGGTCTCAACTATTATTACCAGGACGGTATAATGAATGTGGACAACAACTACGAAAGAGTGAATTTCCGCGGACGCATAGATCAAAGAGTAAAAGATTGGCTCACATTGGGAATGAACACCCTTGTCAGCGACTATAAACGGAAGGACCCGAATTCGGGAGCATTCGCTCAGGCTTTCGTGAATCCTCCGGTTTATCCGATTTACAACGATGCCAATGCAGATGCCTATCCGGTAAAATTCGACTCCCCGCAGCGTTACGGCTTCGGCGGCTCATACAGCAATCCTTTTGCGGCAATATATTATGCCGACAATAGAACCAAGGGACTGAATCTTGTATTCTCCACTTACGCAGAAGTGAAGATGCTGCAGGATAAACTCAATTTCAGGACTGCCTATAACCTTGATTATCAAGGATATAAAAGCGAGTCTTATACTGCCGAGCACATGGTTTACGGAACTCAGGGAGTTGGAATTTCGAGCATGAGGAAGACTTACGGCCTCCGCCGCAAGCAGATTATAGACAACACCCTCACCTATGCCGACAGTAAAGGGAAGCACAGCTTCAGCGCTATGCTCGGACAGAGCACCCGTATAGAGAAGCTACACGGCCTCACAGGCTCGGCTACCGACATTCCCGACATAGATGCCCAAAGCCGCTATATCGGACTTGGAAGCGCTAAGGACATTGCGGTAAGCGACCTCAACCCGGGACCTTATACCTATCACGGACTTTCTTTCTTCTCGCGCGGCACATGGAATTATAACGACACCTATCTGGCAACCTTGACTTTCCGCGCAGATGCATCCAGCAAGTATCAGGAAAAATGGGGCTTCTTCCCCTCTATCGGGCTTGGTTGGGTGCTTAGTGAAGAAGGTTTTATGAGGAGCGCTCCCGCGTTTGAATATCTAAAACTGCGTGCCTCATGGGGCTTGCTCGGCAACGACAATGTGCCTGCCAATTCCGCAAGTATAGTGGGCAAGAGCGGCTATAGCGCCTCTGCAGTATGGAATGGGGTGCTGGTGGATGGAGTAGGCGCTCAGACAGTATATCAGAATTATCTTAAATGGGAGATTGTAGATGAGTTCGACTTGGGCGTAGACTTCGCTTTCTTGCACAGCAGGCTGAGCGGAGCCTTGGACTATTACAACCGCACCACCCATAATGTAGTGTTCTATGTGCCTATCGCAACCGGCGGAGGAACAACCGAATTGCTTGCAAACAACGGCACAGTGCGCAACTCCGGCTTGGAATTGGAACTCGGTTGGAACGACAAAATCTCAAAAGATCTCTCTTACAATATAGGCCTCAACCTTACCACCGTCAATAATAAAGTGATTGCGCTGCAGGGACGCGATTATATACCGGGCGCTGCTGTTCGAGGCAATTATTCCACCCGTACTGTAGTAGGCTATCCCATCGGAGCTTTCTGGGGTTATGAGATAGACGGGGTTTACGCCTCCACCAAAGACGCCATGCTCTCTGAGGTAACTCAAACGATAATGGCCGCCGGCTATTTCAAGTATAAAGACCAGAACGGCGATAAAAAAATCGATGACGAGGACCTTACCTATTTGGGAACTCCTATCCCGAAACTGCAAACCGGACTCGACTTCGGGCTGAATTGGAAGAATCTTGATGTCTCCCTTTCCATCTACGGACAATTCGGCAACAAAATCTTGAATGCCAAACGTATGAATCGAGGCGTCTTCTCGGACGGCAACTATGACTTGAATTTCTATGAAAACCGTTGGACCAAGGATAATCCCTCCAATACCTATCCGTCATCTGAAGCCTACGGAAACGCCTATACCCAAAGGGCTAATGACTTCTTTGTGGAGCCGGGCTGGTTCATCCGCATACAGAATATTCAAGCCGGCTATACCTTTACCGATTTCGGGAAATTGAATTTCCTCAATTCTGCAAGAATCTACTTGGCCGCCCAGCGTCCGCTCAGTATTTTCACTT
>FZPS01000213.1_pt192 | contig 16970 bp, 16 predicted proteins | sample 1817821 | NCBI WGS metagenome assembly FZPS01 (sample SAMEA104158645, study PRJEB21678) | metagenome | place: Germany | collected 2015-04-21
ATGGTGTTTATGGGCCGATTTAGAAGCTTTGCGATGGCATATGCAGTCTTGCCTTCATCAGCCAATAACTCGATTTTTACTCGCTCCTTAAAAGATAGATGTTTATTCTTTCGCGGATTAGGTGTAAACTGTGAATGATCCATAGTGATTCGCCTTTCTGTGAAATTGTTTCTCTTAAAAACTATTTTACAACAGAAATCGTCACTATGGATTCTTTATTAGTTCAACTTCATTTTACAATTCGCCAGTGGAAATTCCTTAATTCTTTTAGAGAGAAAATTTATCATCCAGAACTTCTCTTTGGGTCAGGCGAAATCTTAGAACGCATCAAGAACCATCCCATGGCACTGTGGAAGTGCTCACAGAAGTAACCATTCATTTCTTTTTTAGTATATACTCTTCGAGGAGCCTATCATCCAATTCTTCAAGCCATCTCTCCAAGCTCTCACCAAGGTTTAGTAAAATCATCTTGCCTAAATGGCGAATAAACCTTTGCCCATTAAAAAAGCAAGCCATTAGACTTGCTAAAATCTGGAGCGGGTGAGGAGAATCGAACTCCCGCCTTAGCCTTGGGAAGGCCACGTTCTACCATTGAACTACACCCGCAGGTTCATGACTCGAGTTTCATAATACCGCAGATTCGGCTGTTTTTCAATATGATTTCGGAAAAAATTTCAGCTGTTAATTTCCGCCTCCGCCACAAACACTACTCGTGTAAAGACGATTATCAAATGACGGAGGCAAGAAGCATGCGGCAAGTTTTTGAGTATTTAACTGTTTTTCTGTTAGGGGCATCGGCTTACTGTATACTTGAAATTTTATTTAGAGGTTTTACCCATTGGACCATGTTCATCGCCGGCGGCTTGTGCTTTACGATACTGTACCATATATTTAACGGAAACAGATCACTCCCTCTCTGGAAATACTGCCTCATAGGCGCTTTGGTCATCACCGGCATCGAATTCCTGTTCGGTTGCGTTTTCAACCTGGCCTTGGGCTGGAACGTATGGGATTATTCCCGTTATCCCCTCCATGTCATGGGGCAGATCTGCCTGGCCTATACGCTGCTTTGGTTTCTGCTATCAGCGCCTATCCTCTGGATCGCCAAGAGATTAAAAAGGAAATTAAGCAGATATGTGTCCATGTGATAACAACACTCCGGTAAATAACCATCGGGGTTTCAACGGGTGGTTCAGGATCAGTCTTCCGTATATTCTCTGACCGTTTCTTCTCCTCGCAAGATACGCAGGGCTCCCAGTGTCAGGGCTTCCATCTCGTTTTCTCCCGGGTAGACTACAACGGGAGCGATAAAAGACACCCTCTTAATCACCATATCGGTAATCATCTTCGAAAAGGCCACCCCTCCCGTCAAAATGATCGCATCGATTGGACCTTCGAATACGGTACAAATATTGCCGATTCCTTTTGCAATCTGGTAGCCCATGGCTTCATATACCAGCCTTGCACGTTCATCTCCGGCGGCTATCCGCTTTTCGATCTCGCGGCAATCGGCGGTTCCCAGGTGAGCCTTCAGCCCCCCTCCCCCCTGATCTTTCTCAATACTTCTTCCTTGGTATATTTACCGGAATAACAGAGTTCTACAATGAAGTTAAGAGGAACGCTGCCGGAACGCTCGGGTGAAAAGGGACCTCCGTCATCGCTTATTGAATCTATTATCCTTCCCTTCTGATGCGCACTGATAGATATGCCGCCTCCAAGATGAGCAACAATCAAATTATAATCCTTGTAATCTCCGCCTCGCTCCTTGGCGTATTTTCTCCCCATGGCTTTGGAGTTGAGCACATGGCAGAAATTTCTGCGATAATATTCGGGAAAGCCGGTTACCCTGGCATGATCACAGAACTCATCAGCGGATACGGCATCGTAGATATAGGCGGGAATGCCCAACGGCTCTGCAATTGCAGCCGCTATAAGCGCTCCGAGATTTGAAGCGTGATCCACAACCTTCTCACTGTAAATCAGCCGTTTCATATTTTCGTTAACCAGATATCCCCCCGCATGAATCGGAGGAAACATCCCCCCGCGTCCGACTGCCGCGGAAAGCTCCGACAGATCCGTATTCTGCCTCTCCAACTCCTTCCGTACCGCTTCCAGGCGAAAACCCAGCTGTTCCGTAACTTTCCCGTAACCTTTCAGTTCCTCGGTACTGTGCTCGATGTTTGTACAGAACACCTCACGCTCGTCTTCATAAAGAGCCACCTTCGTACTGGTAGATCCGGGGTTTATCGACAAAATCTTAAACATCATGCCTTATCACCTCGCAATTGCCGCCGCCAGGGCGATGGAATTTAACTTCCCCTCGGCGTTTTCCGCGCGGGATGTCATAATAATGGGATAATCCGCGCCGAGAATCACCCCTGCCATTTTTGCCCCGGCGCAGTAGATCAGAGTCTTTCCCACCATATTTCCCGCTTCGATATCCGGCACGATAAAGAGATCCGCTTCTCCGGCAATCCTGCTGTCAATACCTTTGTGAACAGCCGCATCCCTGCTCAAAGCCACGTCCATGGTCATCGGGCCTTCCAAAATGCATCCGGGAATTTCTCCTTTTGCCCACATTGCCGCCAGGTTCGCCGCGTCCACTGTCGCCGGCATCTTCTCATCTATTTTTTCGTTTGCCGTCAATACGGCAACTTTAGGTATGGCAATACCCAACCGATGCAGCGCTTCCACCGCGTTGAGAACGATCCGTTGTTTTTCTTTTACACCGGGAGCGATGTTCATTCCTCCATCGGAAAAAAACAGTAGCCTGTTAAATCCCGGTACTTGAAAAGACGCCAAGTGGTTGAGAAACACTTGTCCGCTTCCTTCTTTTTCTTCTTTCAGGACTGCCCGAAGAAAAACGCTGCTGTTTACAAGGCCTTTCATCAACAAGTCCGCTTCTCCGGATTTAACAAGTTGCACCCGCTTTTCTGCATGCCGACTCTTCATCCGATTCGTGGACAATCGGAATTGGGGAAGGAAATCCTTCCTCCCCCAATATCTTCTCAATGCGCTTTTGGTCTCCAACAAAGACGGCCCTTGCAAGACCTTCTTTACAGGCGGACATAATGGTTCGCACCACTTCCCGGTCCTGAGCCACCGCCACGCTCACCATGGGCGGTTTGGCACTTTTTAGGTTCTTCCGTATTTGTGCATAGTCGTAAAGCACCTGCATTCCTCCCCGTTCTTCGTATCGGACCTCATACTATATCAGCTTTTCCATAGGCTCTTGGTTTTTATATGCATTCAGGAGGCGGGAAGATTTCGATACATCGCCTATTAAGATGCCGCCGGCGAATCTATTGTTAACAAAGTACAGTTTCTCATAGGTTCCCTTGGCTTCGTCATATATTTCAACGCTCTTATATTTCTTTTCGGGATTCCCTCCCGGGTCGCCCACCGAGAACAGGGATGTGCCCATTCCGTTAAATGCCGTAGCCGGGGTAATGGTCTTGTAAACCGCTTCTTCTCCCGCTGCATTGGCGCCGGCAACCTTGCCCATATCAATGGCTTGGTTCCAGAGTCCAAAGCTCTTTCCTTCAAAGGATGCACAATCTCCGCAAGCATAAACATCTTTAGCGCTGGTCTCCATCCGCTCATTGACTAGGATAAAGCGGTCTACTTCCACACCGGATTTCTGAGCGAGATCCACATTCGGCCTGATTCCCGCCGAAAAAACAACCATTTGCGCCGGCAACTCTGATCCGTCATTAAGCTTAACGCCTGCTACCTTTCCGTTTTCACCGATGACTCCGGAACACCCGATGCCTCCGTTAACTGCAATGCCGGCCTTCTCAGCATAATCCCGAATCAGTTGGGAACCCTTAACATCCAGTTGTTTATTCATCAGATATTCGGAATTCTGAATAATTGTAACATCCTTGCCCGCTTTGCGGATTTCCCAGGCCGCTTCCAGACCCAGAACGCCTCCTCCGACGACTACAACTTCTTTTACCTTGGGTAGATATGCCTGTAGTCGTTCCACATCCTTCAAGGAACGGATGGCAAATACGCCTTCCAGATCCACCCCATCCATGGCAGGCACATTAGACCTCGCTCCGGTGGCAAGTATCAATTTGCCGTAAGTACGAGTTTCTCCGTTAGACAAGGTCAGGGTTTTTTCTTCGGTATTGATTTCTGTTACCGTGGTTCCTAATGTGACTTTTATATTGTTCTCCTTATACCAGCTTTCCGGTTTAATATAGAAATGCGGGGAATCCATTTTTGAAAGGATGCCTTTTGTTAACATGGGTCTGTTATACCCGAGCACCTCTTCCGATGAAATGATTTCGATATCCGCCACGGGATTTCTCTTGCGGATTTCTACGCAAGCGGCAGTTCCTGCAGCACCATTGCCGATTATGATAATCTTTTCCTCCTTTGACGACTTGAATTCCGTATCGGAGGATTTCAGCTCGACGAATTGATCCGGGCCAACTCCACAGACGGGACAAGCCTCAGGAGGTTTAGGTCCTTCAACCACTTCGCCGCAGACGATGCATTTCCATTTTCGTTTCGTGTCATCTGCCGGCTTCACCGGATCTACAATTTTACCCGCAAGGACAGACTTTCCGAAATTGTATCCGAATTCATATGCTTCCTGCAGCTGAGCTTCGTTGGGTTTGAACTTTATTCTCAATCCCTTTTCATACACTTTCATTCGAAGCTGCGAGAGCCTCTGAATGATGTTGGGTACGCCTTCTCCGCTCCACCCGTAGGAACCGAAAGCCGAAGCGATCTTCCCGCCGTGGGTTCTCGCCAGCATGGAAGTGGTCAGATCCCAAATCGGTTTAAGAGCATCGCCTACAATGGTAGGAGTTCCGAACAGAATGCCGTCGGCCCAATATAGCTCGTCCAAAACTTTTTTGCTGTCCGCGTCTACCATGTCATAGCTTCTTACATCGATATCCCCCGCAGCCCGTATACCCTCTTCAATTTTCTTAGCAATTTCACCCGTATACCCATAAGCGGACACATAGGGAATTATTACGGTTTTCTTGGTGTTGGGATTGGACTCCAGTGCCCACTGCTTATAGAGCTCCACATTCTTCCATGGATCTTTCACGAGAACCGGTCCATGACCGAGACATATGGTTTCAATTTCTAAATCCTCGATCTTAGCAATGCCCTTGAGCAGGAAAGATTTAAAAGGCTTCATAATCGTATCGAAATAATAGCGCATTGCTTTGAAGTAATTTTCTTCCTGACCTGCAGCTGCCAGTTTGTCATTGGTGATCCCGTCAAAGGAGAAATGCGCTCCGAAGGCATCGCAGGTAACCAGGGTTTTGTCTTCCGGAACATAGGTGAATATAGTATCCGGCCAATGAAGATTGGGAGCGTGAATGAATCGCAACGTCTTGTTTCCGAGGCTGATTTCGTCTCCGTCCTTTACCGCAATTTCAGTGAAATCCCTATTGCAGATTTCCTTCATAAAGCCGATGCCGGTGGGAGAAGCAACGATTTTCAACCCGGGATGAATGTCCAACAGTTTCTCAATGACGCCGGTATGATCCGGCTCTGTATGACTCACAACCAAATAATCGATTTGTTCAATAGGTACTATAGATTGGACCTTTTCTACAAATTCGTCATAAAACTTCAGTTTGGTAGCTTCAAAGAGTACGGTCTTTTCGGATCCTTTCAGGATATATGCATTGTATGAGGTGCCAAACTCGGTCTCCATTATGACGTCGAAAACTCTCAGTTCAGGATTAAGATTCCCGACCCAATACCAATCTTTCCTGATTTCTACCCTTTTCATGTTATCTCTCTATCTCCTTTTCCTCAAACTTATTATTGACAGAACATACAAGTACACAAATATAACACCACTCTGATTATCCACTTATATACCCATTCTCGTTTTTAAAATAACAGTTAACTCACAATCCCTCGTTTATTATTGAGGGGTTTTTTAATCCTGCACATTTTCTCATTACAATACTCACACCGGAGATTTATGTTGGATCCTTCCCAAAAACGATAAGGATGGTAAGCGTATGTAATCTCCCAGCGGATAAGCACAATAATCGAGGTGAAAAACAGGCTCCAGGTGAAGAAGTTTTTAATAAAGAGCATAGGTGTGAACATCATAAAGTGACCCCAGTTAAAAATTCTGCAATTTATGCAGCAGCGATTCTTCATGATGAAGGACTGAAAAGGACACCATAAAACCACACAAATAAGATCTGCCACATAGTAGAACATAGAAAGCAAAATCAATTCTTTAGCGCCAATTATCTCAAGCAGATAGAACAATGCCACGATACTGTTCAGCGCAATCCATACCAGCAGAACGATCCAACTTTTGATGTTATTCCTAAGTGTATATTCGTACAGCGCTTCTTTGTCATACCCTTCTTCTGGCGGAGAGTACGTACGAGAGAATTGCTTTCTGCTGCCCATTGTTATTCTATTGATTTTGTCCTGGGGGAACATTTGCAGGATCATTCCTGCCATCAGCATGATCCATATAACATGCAACGGAGAAACGCGTCCAAATTGCGGCGCGAGAAAGTGGTCAATCAAATCAATCCGATAAAAATAGATCCATAGGATCGCAAGAAAAACACATAAACGAAAGATCAATTTGCCTATATAAACTTTAAACAAGAAAGCACCTCACATCCGTTCAATACAATGCCTTCAAAATTCATTAATCTCTAGTTTCCATTCTATTACTGCCGGCATTAAATAGCAAGGTGCTATGTACAGGCCGTCGAATGTACAGGTATTGAAGAAGCCGCAGCAATCGCTGCGGCTTCGATCAAAACGAGTCAAAACAATATTCGATTCGCATCTATACCGGTATGTTTACAGGGTGGCGTCCGCTTTGAGTACGGCATTCAGCATGACGCTGGCTCCCATTGTGCACTGCTCCGGCGAGGAATACTCTTCCTCGCAATGGGACAGACCATTCTTTGACGCGACAAAGATCATTGTGGTCGGCATCATATAGCTGACAAACTGGGCATCGTGTCCCGCTCCGGAGTTGATGTGCTGATACTTGTAGCCTAATTCTTTGACAGATTCCTCAACAAATCCTACCAGTCTCTCGTCCCAATAAACCGTATCTCTCTTCCAGGCTTCCTGAATCTCGCACTTGCATCCTGCCCATTCTCTGGTGGGAAGACTCTTTACGATTTCCAGAACCTGTTCGCGTACTTTGGGATCCTCATGTCTTACGTCCAAAGAGAATTCTACAAAATCGGGAATTACGGTATGCACGCAAGGATGACAAAGTATTTCACCTGTGGTGTAAACAAGCTCGGGTCTTCCTAATTTATCGATCTCCTCATGGAGATAGCACAGGGCCTGAGCAGCAGCATAGAGAGCGTCCTTTCTCTTGTGCATCGGGAAAGTACCTGCATGAGCTGCTTGCCCGTAGAATTTGATACGATAGTTGAACATACCGAGAACGCAGTCCACCACGCCCACATCATTACCCGCATCTTCCAGAATCGGGCCTTGCTCGATATGAAGCTCAAACATGGCTGCATATTGATCCGGATTTAATCTATATTTCTTATCACCTTTGTAACCGGAAGCTTCCAATGCTTCGCCGAAGGTCTTTGTGGGATCCAGAACGCTCTTGGAAGCCATCATATTTTCAAACTTGAAATTCTTTGCAATTTCCGGCGGCAGATAATCATTGCACACTATACCGGAAACCATCATGGCCGGTGGATACAGAGAACCTTCTTCGTTGGTCCAGATCATCGCCGTGAGAGGATGCTTGTGCGGGATATTGTTTGCAACAACGGTTTCCAACACTTCCATAGCACCCATTACGCCGAGAATACCGTCGTAATTGCCCCCGTTTCTGACTGAGTCTACGTGAGAACCCATAACTATTCTCTTGGCGTCAGGATCGGAACCGGGAATGGTCGCATACATGTTCCCTACATCGTCAACTTCAATAGTCGCTCCGATAGCTTCCATTCTCTTCCTGAACTCGGCTCTCGCCATCAGTGCCTCCGGAGACAGGGAATACCTGGTAATACCGCCTTTGCCGGTAGCACCAAACTGGCTGAATGTCTTGATCTTGTCCTCCATTCGCTTGACATCACAGGTATACATACTCTCACACTCCTTTGTACATAATTATCAACTGCATGCAAAATGCTGTTTACAAAATGCATGCTGCTGTATATTCGCTATTTATTATCTTATCACTAATTGTTAAATTAATCTACATAACTTTTATAATTTTACCAATTTTTTAGATTAGTCTTTCAAATACCTCAGTTCACGCACTTAATATGGCCTGCCGGCCTCATGAATGTGGCCGAACATTTCGCCCTCGCCTTACATAAAATATGGAAGAGAATTTTATTCTCAAATACGAATAAATCAAGCAAAGGAGCATCTTAAATGGAATATGCAAGAGATGGGATCCACCTTTGCCTAAACCGGATAGATAATGTCGTAGACGAATGCTGCCGGAACGGGCATGGATTCAGTAGACGCCAGGAACCAAAAAAAATACTCTTTGAATGCGGTCATAGGCCTCAGGATGCCATATTTGAAATAGATGACGGAGAAGTTGAATGCGACCAGGAATTCGTTCTTGACCGTGTCATTATTGACACAACATGCTTAAAACGGCCAATTGTGAAAATAGAGTTTTCAAGCTTGGTTGCCTTTGAGGCTGAAGACGAAGAAGGCGCCGAGCACGAAGTTGAAGTAGATTTACTGTTCAAATTGACCCGTAACTGCAACGGAACGGAAGAAACCCTACAGACCTGGAGATATTTAAAGGAGTTCGATGTCGAAAACAATATCGATGAATTAGAAGTGGAAATCAGCGAACCCTTCACTATCACCTTCTGCGATCAGGCATGCCCCGGTTGCTGCGAGTACAAAATAGTGGTGACAGGACGGGATTTTGAAGGCGAGTTTGAATTTCTGAGAGTTGTAAAGCCGGACTTGAGCGCTCTGGCCATCGGTCTTTGCGACGATTAATCACTCTTTTTCCTGATAACAAAAGCACCCCGTCTCACAGGGGTGCAATTTATTCTTTCCTGTTATCCATAAGATGCGGGGTTATTGCAGCGAGTTGGCCTTCACAATTTCTTCCACCGTTGTACCATACTTTCTTGCTATGCTGCTAAGGGTATCGCCTTTCTCAACCGTATAGATCTTTGGGGTTTGCCCTTGCAAGGGTGGAAACATATCGTTCACCTTTACAAGTTTATAGCCGTCTTTACGCAACCCTTCAATGATTTCGGGCAAGGCGTTAACAGTTTGATAGCCTCCTACGTGCATGAGAACGATGCCCTTATCCGATGCTCCCCTAAGCACTCTTTCAATCAGATATTGTTCTGTTATCTTCTGGCCATTTAACTCTTCCGCCCAGTCCAGGCTGTCTACGGTCCATTTCACCGTATAAGGATATCCTTGCTGCGCCAAAATCCGCAAAATCCTGTTATCGTATTCGCCAAAAGGCGGACGGAACAGATAAGGTCTGTACCCCGCCACCTCTTGGATGATTTTAGTGGACATAACCATCTCGTTCCTTACTTCCTCGTCGGTCATCTGCTTCATATGGCCGTGAGTCAGAGAATGATTCTCTACACTGTGGCCTCTTTTCAAAATTTCCTTAGCTAAGTCAGGATGATCCTCCACCCATTTTCCCCGGAGGAAAAAGGTTGCCTTTACCTGATAGTCATCCAAAACATTAAGCAGGTCTATCGTTTGATCAAAAAGCCATCCGGCATCAAAGGTGAGTGCAATCTGTTTTTCTTCGGACGAAATGATTCCCGAGTTGATGACGATGGATTCTGCCGCTTCTCCATTACCGTTTACAGGTATAATCAGCTGCTGGCCGGCGTAAATTGTATACTTCGAACCGGAAGGTTCCTTTTCCGGTTCAGACCCGGAAACAGGGTCCTTTTCTTCTGGGTCTGTGACGGGCTTTTCGCCGGGTCCAGGATCATCACCAGGCCCCTCATCGGGTTCTTCCAATACAGGTTCTTCTTGGGAAGGAGGAAGCGGACTTTCCGGCCCTTCGCCTTCCGTTCCGTCGCTGCCATGGTAAAACAGGCCATAGATGATGAGTCCCGCAACAACCAAAAGGATGATAAGAAAAACCCATCTTCTTTTTTGTTTTTTCTTTTGCTTCTTCATTTATTTACTATTCTATCCCCTTATCTGCTAAATTCCTTTTGCCGCCCGCTCTACAAATCTAATGCTGTCTTTGCGTTGGGCATCCTGTGTGTAGAACGGCTTACAAACAAGGGCAGCTCTGCGACGAACGGGGGCTACCCTGCCTTGGTTATATTATATAATATGGCTGTCATATATGTCGAATAGAAAGTATATCCAGAGTAATTTGTCACTTTGTGCTGTCGGCTATGGTTCTCTCCAATTCCCCCAGCATTACGGCCATTTGAGCTCTGGAAAGCTGTTCTTTCGGACGAAAGCTGCCGTCTTCAAACCCGGTAGCGATCCCGTGCTTGCCAATCTTCCCTATGGCCTGCCAGGACCAGGGATTGGAATTCATGCTCACATCGGAAAATGCTATAGATTGCCCCTTTTCAGTTATAGACAGCTTGTTAAGAACGTTGCTCAGCATGACGGCCATTTGCTCTCTTGTAATGGTTGCGTCCGGTTGTAACTTGCCGTCTTCAACTCCTGCTACGATGCCATGATGTTGTGCGGTATTGATTTCCCTTTGAGCCCAATGTCCTAAAACATCTGAAAATGAGTTTTCTTCTTTCTGTATTAAAGGCAGCTTTAACAACCGCACCAACATGACTGCAGCTTCTGCACGGGTAAGAGGTCTATCCGGGGCGAAAGAAGTTTGCGTCACGCCCTTAATCCAGTTCTTTTTATATGCCCGCAATATGTAATCTCTTGCCCAGTGTTTTCCCACATCGGTGAAGTGGCAACCGTTTAACCAAAGCTTATAGTAATCCCAAGTATCCCCAGTCTCCTGTCCAAGGCTCCAGCTTCCGGTGCCTTTAATATCGTATTTTTCTACAAGCTGCAGCTTTCGCCTTATGGATTCTCCGTTTTCAAACCAAATGGTGTATGTACCCGCATCAATTGATTGCCCGTTAATTACGGGCTTTTGATCTTTCTCTTTTACCGTAATCGTAGCATAAGGACTTGAAGAATCCGGATCGAAGATGACCCTTCCTCCGAATTTGCTAATGAGCATCTGGGCTTCCTCATTACCGATACCTTCTCCCCTTGGGAAACCGCCATGATTTTTCCATATGCGTCCATAAAAGGGGATGCCTAAAACAATCTTTTCCTTGGAGACTTTGGTCAACGCGTATTGAATAGATTTTTCCGCAAAGCCCAGACTGGAAACGGGGCCCGGGGCACCTCCCTGATAATGTTCATCATAGGTCATGACCATCAGATAATCACTGTAATTACCTAAAGCCTCGTAATCATAAGATCCTTTCCATCCGGTTGTTGTACCGTAGGGGTTTGCGGCGACGGATACGGCAACAATCTTTTCGCCAGACAACTTCTCTCTCAGTAGACGGACAAAGTCCGTATATTAATCTCTTTCATGCTCCGTAAGGTTTTCTAAATCCACATTGATGCCGTCCAAATTATACTTTTCTACGGCTTCCGCTATCTGACCTGCCAGTTTCTTTCTGTTTGTAAGTGCGGCCTGTCCCAATTCTCTGTCCCAGTGATTGCTCAAAAACGGAACCACTAAAATGCCCCGTCGATGCATTTCATCAACAAAAGCCTGCTCTACTGCCGGAGTCAGCACAAGGGTTCCTTCCTTGTCAGATTGAAATAGTTTGGCGAGATTTCATCCAGGCTACCGCAGGTCCGGTCCACATGTTGATCATACAAGCCTGAGCTGCCGAAATATACATAAGACATATTGTAACGAAGATCTGCACTTCGAAAGCTTCCCTGTAAACCTCCTGCAAAAAAAGAATGTGGTTTCCCATACCATAGAAAACAAAGTGCAACAATAATGATAATAGGAATCGTTTTTTGTAAGAGTCTTTTTGATAACATAATATGCCCCCTTTCCCTGTACTTTACAGGATTCCGGGGGCTGTAAACAATCGGTAAAATATGTAAATCTCTCGCTATTGTGAGTTCCTCAGCTTGTCGTCTGCACTTCAACGATATTCAGACCGCAATACTTTTCCCGAAGTCGCGGTTTTTCGATTTTACCCGTAGGATTCCGCGGGATACTGTCAAATATTATTTTTCTCGGACGTTTATACCGGGGCAGATCCAGGCAGAACTCCATAATCTCCTCTTCGGTACAGGAGAAGCCGGGTTTAATCTCTATAATAGCCGTAGCGATTTCGCCCAGACGCTTATCGGGAACACCGATCACAGCCGCATCTTTTATTGCATGATGGCCTCTGAGGAAATCTTCCACCTGCACAGGGTAGATATTTTCACCGCCGCTGATGATTACATCTTTCTTGCGATCTACCAGATACACGAAGCCGTCCTCATCGATGCGGGCCATGTCGCCTGTATAGAGCCAACCGTCTTTCAACACAGCCGCCGTCGCTTCCGGGTTTCTATAATAGCACTTCATTAAACCCGGTCCTCTCACGCAGAGTTCACCCACTTCACCTTGTTTCACAGGATTTCCCTTTTCATCCACCACTTTCAGCTGCCAGCTGTAACCGGCCTTTCCTATTGCCCCGACTTTATGAATATTTTCAATCCCAAGATGGACACAGCCGGGACCTATAGCCTCAGACAATCCATAGTTTGTATCGTAATCATGGTTCGGGAAATAATGCTTCCAGCGACGAATCAGACTTGGCGGAACCGGCTGCGCGCCAATGTGCATCAATCTCCACTGGGACAGCTGGTAGTCTTCCAGCTTAATGTCGCCTCGCTCAATTGCATCGAGGATATCCTGTGCCCAGGGCACAAGCAGCCAGACTATAGTAATTTTTTCATCGGAAACGGCTTTGATTATATGTTCCGGCATCGTGCTCCGCAGCAATACAGCTTTGCTTCCTGAAAGCAGGCTGCCAAACCAATGCATTTTCGCGCCTGTATGATAAAGGGGTGGAATTAAGAGAAAATTGTCCTCCCGCGTCTGCTTGTGATGGTACATTTCCACCTCACAGGCCGTTATCAGACTTAGATGCGTGTGCAATATTGCTTTGGGAAAACCAGTGGTTCCCGACGAAAAATAGATGGCCGCATCGTCCTTCTCGCTCAGCTTGATCCTCGGGCTTACCGAAGAGCAACAGGCGGTCAGCGCATAGTAGCTTTCCGAAAAACGCGGACGTCCTTGTCCAACGAATAAGCGCATTTTGACATTTGGAATATCATCTTTTATTGCGTCAATTCGCTCATTGAATTCCGGCCCGAATACAATGACATCGCATTCCGCCAAATCGAGACAATATTTAATTTCTTCGGCAGTATATCGATAATTCAACGGAACGGCTATCGCCCCTGTCTTGAGGATGCCGAAATAAATGGGTAGCCATTCCAGGCAATTCATCAGTAAAATAGCTACTTTGTGGCCCTTTTGCAGACCTCTGTCCAGCAGAAAATTGGCAAATCGATTGGCCTTATCGTCAAATTCGCGCCATGTCATCTCGCGGCGATATTTGCGGGCCGGATCCGTTTCCACCAAATCATATTCTTTCCAGTCCGCCTTACATTCCTTGATATCCGGATTTATCTCCACCAGACAGACTTCATCACCGAACAATGACGCATTCCTTTCAAGAATTTCCGTAATAACCATATTTCCTCCCTATAAATTAAAAATCGTCCTCGAATATAAAATTCAGAGGACGGAAATTCCGTGGTACCACCTCAGTTCATAAACGTCTCACGACGTTTACCTCAGCGAGTGCTAACACACCCTGGCACTGTAACGGGCGCTCCCGGCAAGGCCTACACAGAAAAATTTCCTTCAGCCCGCAACTCCCGGAATGTATTCGATGCAATTCTCCTTTGCGCCTCTCACCAACCGGCAACTCTCTGTAAAGTCGGCATGCATCTACTTCTTTCCGATCATCATCTTTCAAGTTTATTTAACTCGATGTTATACTCGATAATACCCGCTTTCAAAGTATAAGTCAATAGCCATTTTACTCATAACCGGCGGGGAGGTAAAGGGTTTAAGCTCCTGCAGCTTTAGAATATTTCATCAGATAGATCCAATGCATAAGCATGGTATCAAACCATGACAGCTTTGTGTTCACTTCCAGGGCCTGAGTGTGAAGCCAGCATATGCAGGCCTTTTCCGCCAACAGGCATAGGGCTTTTGCGTCCAGCTCCGTGAGTCCGCGACATATAGCACCGATTCCCGGAACCAATACGACTGCTTCCTTGCCAAGGGCATCCTGGATGGCCTTCTCTTTCGCCTCCGCCACCATGATGCGTGACCCTATCATCTGGGCCATATCATCCAACTGGGCAGGGATAGGTTTTCCTGCAGACGCACAGGCCAAAACAGGAGCAGCTCCTGTATGGCATACATTCTTAAATGCTTTACTCATCGAAGCCATGAGGTTCTTTGCCATTTGTTCGTCATGAGTGATTTCATCCGCAGGCTGGCCTTTACAAGCCCGCCGGCAGACGGTTTCCAGCAGCCGAGCACGGCGGAAAGCCTCTTCTCGATCACTTGCCGCAATGACTACGCCGTGACGCACTAACAGGACCACATGGGCTCCTTTTCGAAATGCTTTTTCAATGTTATTAGCTAATCTCTTCGTCCCCGGTAAAGCGTAGCCCGCAGCTTCAATACCGCCCAAGGCGGTGCGCTCTTCTTCTGTTAGCGCAAGATCATCCATGCCTGTCAGTCCTATTGCAGAAGCATATGTCTGATGGGTATGTATCACAAACCGGGCATCGGGCAGCGTCCGATACGCGGCAATATGAACTCCTTTTTCGGAAGAAGGTTTTAGACGTCCTTCCCATTCCCCTGAGCTCATGCTCATCGATACGACATCTTCAGGTCTCATCGCTTCATAGCCGAGCCCGCTGGGCGTTATTACTATTCTATCCTCGTCTACGCGGCAGCTAATGTTGCCCCAGGTACGGGCAGCCAGTCTTTCCTCGAGAAGCATACGGCCCGACTGGGCCACCAGCTCCTTTGCCTCCGTTAATGTCACTGTTTCATCTCCTAAAGCTGTATTTGGTATCAAGTTGTATTTGGTGTCTGGCACCAAATACAAGTTTGCACCTGTTATATTGTAGTTGCTCTCTTACACTTTTTCAACATGTTGTGCAATTGATCAGGCCACGGGTCAATCCCGTGGCCTGGGTTACTACTATTAATTTGCTTTCTGTCGATCGATGCAATCAAGCCATATGTCGGTTATTAAAGTTCTTTAACTTCAACATTTACAGTAATATCTAATTTCTTAGCCTGTTCCAGATAGTAGTCTACTTGCTCAAATGTAAGCATGTCGGATGAGATCAATCCTTTTTGCGTATACAGGTCTTCGACAAACATTTTCGTAAACAGAGCGCCTCCCTGACCTGTCAAATACATTTCAGCTGTAAGTCCTGACCTTTCAAAGGATTCGACGAGACCAGGAGCAAACACATGGGACTCCACTAAGACTTTTTTGCCGTCTTTTGTACCTATGGCTTCAACCACCATGGCGCCTGTATCGGAAACGAGGCCCTCTTCGATGATTTCTTTGATTTCTTCTTTGTATTTCGGAGCCGGCGGCAGGTGCTTGAGCACAAAGTTGAAAGGAATCACCTTAACTCCATCGACTTCTACGGGTTCACGAGACAGCAGGCCGGCGCGATACAAAGGTTCTGAGAAGTTTACGCCTGCTCCTCCGTACTTGAAGTAAATATTCTTTGCTCCTTTAAAGAATTTTTCTGCGTTCAAGCCCATATGTAACGGCTCATCGTGTGCGTGTTCTACAAGCTTGACTTCCTCGTCCAGATAGTCGTATTTTCTATATATTGGATCGCTGAAAGGCTTTGTCCTAATTATCTCTCCGTTTACATAGGCATAGGCGTCTTCGCTCATATCAGACAACGCCGTGATCGGTGACCACCAGAAGGGGAGGAATCTCTTTGCCTCCACGCCTTCGTATACGATATTATAGATCGTTTCACAAGTATCCAGATAACGCATGGCGTTCCTTGCCACGACGCAGATCAAGCCCGGTGCAGATCCTGTACCGATAATGGCGGTTTTGCCGTTTTCTGCAAAGCGCCTGCTATACTCGGTGTACATAAGTTTAATACCCTCAACCCAGTTATCCGTAAGCGCATCCGTGGCAGCAAAGTCCTGATAGTTCGTCTTAGCCTCGATAGCCGCTTCTAACACGTTGGGGCCGAAAGCCAAGGGCAATGCATTGATAATTAAATCCACGCCTTTTGCAGCCGCTACGATTTCCTCTTTTTTGCTGGCATCAATCTTCATGCCTCTGGCTTTTTTCAACTCTTTGACAAGTTCATTTACTGCCTTTTCATCGTAATCCGCGCAAATAATCTCTGCCACTTTCGGCTCTTCATCCATACGTCGGGCAACCGTCGACCCTTGCGCTCCCACTCCCAGAATTAATATCTTTTTCATTAAAATTTCACCTCTCCACACTTATTTTTGATTTATAAAGTTAATTAGATTATAATTAAACAAACAAAATATTGAAACGACAGAATTGTCAGAATGGTCTATTTTTATTGCGAATCGCTCAGACACAATAATCGCAAGATTTGATATATTTTTTAGCAAAAAAGATTTTCGATTCAGGGGGCTGGAAAGAATGTTGCTGGAAACTGTAGAATACAAAAGCGATCTTCCCTTCACCATTTCTTTTTCCAACGTCGCAGAAGAGTATTTCCACTACCACAACGAAATGGAAATGCTGTTTGCATTAAAAGGTACAACCAAGTGCCAAATACATAATGTACTCTATACCCTCAAAGAAGGAGATTTGTTAATCGTAGATACTACGGACATGCATCGGATTTTCGATTCATCCGAGGACATTCTGATGCTTGACATGTACATTAATCTCCAG
>FZPS01000154.1_pt13 | contig 16962 bp, 7 predicted proteins | sample 1817821 | NCBI WGS metagenome assembly FZPS01 (sample SAMEA104158645, study PRJEB21678) | metagenome | place: Germany | collected 2015-04-21
CCCTACATATATCCTCGTCACCTGTATAAGTAGCTGTAGATGTACAATATTCAAGAGGCTTATTTGTAATAGTTTTTTGCAAAGTATCATTAAAGATGAAACCATCTAAATCGTAGTCTGTATATGCCATCATTGTGTAAGTATTACCTATTATACTGAGATCAGCACTTTGAGTAAAAATAAAGGAAGCTGTATCGTGAGCTAATATTGTACCAGTGAATTGCTCTACCACAGGAGGTTGATTATCTACTTTATATACTACATCAAAAGTTTCATTTATCAAATCAGTAAACGTGAAATTTCTTATAACTACTTTAACTTGCTCATCATTTGTTAGTTCGATACCAGTGTTAGGTTTAGTGATTTCTACAATACCAACATCTACAGCAGGAATATTATCAATATATACTACCCCAGGTACTCTACCACTCTGGCAACCACTACCAAAAGTGCCAGTAAAATATGGATTCATATAACCAATAGATTGTGGATTAGTAGCGGAAGCAACTATCCAATCATCTGCAGTATTGTTATCTGCTACTACTCTGATTACTCCTGCTACACCACTGGCGCTTGGTATACTACCACTCCAATCACTTGACGTAACCCCACTACCAGGACTAAAGGTATAGCCATTTACTGCTACCACATCTACTATATTACCCATCTCATCTTTTAATATAAATCCAGATAAATTTGTACTCAAAATTGTATTATTAGAACCACCAGTATTCAAATATAAATTAGCTAGATCATCTGTGCCCGATCCTATGTTTACTATCATAATATCACCGCCATCTAGGGTAACAGATGGGAAGGTATATGTTCTAGCACCTACCCCTTCTACTATTAAAGTATAATTTTCTAAATTTATTGACATGTCACCTAGATTAGTTATTTCTAACAAATCTAAATCACTAGTTGGTAGATATGATGGATAGTTTGGTGTTACACCAGTAGTCGCATTTTTCCATAATGCAATCTCTGTAAATCTAACATATGGAGAACCTGTTGCTGCACTTATATAATATTCCAAGGTATCCATTACTGGATCTGTTATTAACGTATCTCCTATGTAGAATGGATTTGTAGCCGTGGTATCTGAATACCACAATAATTGTGTTCCAGTCTGATGTATAGCTGTCAGTGTAGCTGATGTCAATAATGGTACTGTATCATTTATAGCTATTGGATCATCTGGTTGTAATCTTAAATTTAATGTTTTGCTAATTGTATCATTATATGTCAATGTGCTATATGTGAGATCTGTAGGATATATTTCTAAATCTATTGTAGCCTGACCTCCTACAAATGGTATAGTTAGAGGTGATGTAAAGGTGATAATATAATCACTATGAGGTAGTATTTCGTCAGATGTAATATCTGTAATAGTATCTGTGCCATCCATCACACATGTAATAGATGCTCCTGCTGGTATGGTATCATATCCATAATTGTGTAAACGTACCTTTATATTTACATTCTCTTCTGTACATGCACCATGTATCGGATAAACTAATTGCTCTACTGCTAGCTCATACTGTGGAAAGTTAATTACATATACTGTATCTGCTACTAACTCACTACTACAGCCTGATATTGAAATATATATATTTGGGACATAAGTTACTAATGTACCATCAGTAGTTGGTAGCGAAGCATCTTGATATTTATATAAGCCTCTATTACCTGTTACATCAGTCTTTTTGAAATATGGATATCCACTTTCATAACTACCATCATTATTAATATAAGTTATTTGTAAATGATTATTACCAGTATAATAAAATGGTGTCTGTAGAGGTATCTTATGCCAGCCGTTACCATTAAATGTAATATTACCTTTAAATACTCTAGTCATAGTAGTAGTATCTGGTAGAGAAGTTTCTGAAGAACCAAATGCCGGCGTAGTCCTTTCTTTGAAATATATCCTTTGATCTAGTACTTGATAATTAGATGGGTCATTAGTTACATAGAAGGCTATAGTATCTATTAAGCCTCCTCCTCCAATCTCACTTGATAGATAGATCATGCTCGAATATCCATAATTATAAAAACCATAGAATGGTATATAATATGTAGTTGTGGTACTATTCATATCTCCTATTTCCTTAGGATTCATACCATAAACTGAATAAGGACCCGAAGATACATAATATATTGTAGTATCTAATAAATGTGGCGTTATCAGAGTATCTCCTACATTTAATAAGTTAGAACCATTAGGATCTGAATACCAATATATAGGTAGTCCATCAGGTGAATGAGCTATTAAGGTATCTATATCTCCGAAATCTATTGTAGATGATGCTACTATAGGGGCATTTGCTCTCTCATAAAGCCTCATATGTTTCTTTATTGTATCATTATATGTTACTAGGCTATATGTAGGTGCACCATTATGATATATTTTTAAGCTAATATCAGCAATATTATCTATGAAATTCAAATTTATAGGATCTGTGAAAGTGAAAATATAATCCTCATCTGGACCTATCCCGTAATGTATAGATTCTGTTATTGTATCTGTATTATTAATGATACATGTGAGCTCAATATCGGATGGTAACTGCTCCTCGCCGTAATTATGTAATTTAACTGTAATATTCGTACTCGGCTCTGCACATCCATCCTCTATTGGATATACTATCTCTTCTATAGCTAGCTCATACTGTGCTGATGGTAATACATAGGCTGTATCTGCTACTATATCGCTACTACATCCAGTTTTAGATATTCTAAGATTTGGAACATAAGTTACTAAGCTGCCACCAGTAGTTGGTAGTGAAGCATCTTGATATTTATATAAACCTCTATTACCAGTTACTGTAGTAGTTTTAAAATTAGGGTAACCACTCGTCCAACTACCATCATTATTGATATAAGTTATTTGTAAATGATTATTACCAGTATAATTAAATGGTGTCTGTAGAGCTATCTTATGCCATCCGCTACCATTAAATGTTATATTACCTTTAAATACTCTAGTCATTGTAGTAGTATCTGGTAGAGAAGTTTCTGAAGTACCAAATGCCGACGTAGTCCTTTCTTTGAAATATATCCTTTGATCTGTCATTATATAATTAGATGTCGTATTAGTTACATAGAAGGCTATAGTATCTATTGAGCCTCCTCCTCCAATCTCACTTGATAGATAGATCATGCTCGAATATCCATAATTATATAAACCATAGAATGGTATATAATATGTAGTTGTGGTACTATTCATATCTCCTACTATTATTTGATCTGAACCAGATACTGCAGATACATAGTATATAGTAGTATCATATAGCGGTGGTGTCATGAATGTATCCCCTACACTTAATAAGTTCTCTCCTAATGAATCACTGTACCAATTATGAAAAGCTGGTGCCTGTGGATCTACACTTAATAATGCTGGTAATCCTGCCAGTGTAACACAACTATGTGCTACTGGTGCATCTGGTTGATATTGCACTCCTATAGATTTAACCAAAGTATCATTAAATACTGTCAGACTATATAGTGGTGCACTATGGTATACTTTGAAATCTAATGTAGCTACACTTTCTACAAAATTAATATTTATAGGTGTAGTAAATGTATAATCAATAGTACTATCCGGTAAAATAGATTCTGTAGTAGTACCAGTGAGAGTATTACCATTTACTATACAAGTAAGGCCTATCCCAGCAGGTATCACTTCATATCCATCATTCCTTAGTCTGATACTTACATTAGTAGTAGATGTCACACATTCCATATTTTCTGGGTAAATCACATCATCTATGGCTAACTCATACTCCGTAGAATCTACTACAAAAACTGTATCTGCTACTAGCCCACTACTACAGCCACTCATGGAGATCCTAATATTTGGATAATAATTTACTAAAGTACCTCCCGTGGTAGGCAGTGAGTTATCTTGGTATTTATATAAACCACGTGCACTAGTGGTGCTAGTACTCATAAAATATGGATAACCAGTTACATAATCACCATCATTATTGATATAAGTTATTTGTAAATGATTATTACCAGTATAATTAAATGGTGTCTGTAGAGGTATCTTATGCCAACCACTACCATTAAATGTTATATTGCCTTTAAATACTCTAGTCATTGTAGTAGTGTCTGGTAAAGATGTTTCTGAAGAATAAAATGCTGATTCTGCCCTCTCTTTAAAATATATCCTTTGATCTGTCATTATATAATTAGATGGCGTATTAGTTACATAGAATGCTATAGTATCTATTAAACCACTTCCTCCAATCTCACTTGATAAATAGAGCATGCTTGAATATCCATAATCATATAAACCATAAAATGGTATATAATATGTGGTAGTAGTGCTATTCATATCTCCTATAATTATAGGACCAGTTGCAGATGTAGCTAATACATAATAAATAGTAGTATCTGACAATATAGGTGTTGTATAAGTATTACCAGTGCCTAATATGTTATTCCCTAACATATCTGAATACCATATATTATTAGCTGCTGGTGCTTCATTATATGCTGCCAGAGTAGCCGAAGTACCTGCTAATATTGTCTCATTATGTACTACAGGCTCTATTGGTGTAAATCTACTAGTAAAGCTATATTCTATTGTATCATTATATGATATAGGATCACCTGATAAATCTGACCATGCTATTATGGTAACATCTAAATCTTGTATTGGTGCTGAAAAGTCCTCTGTAGCTGCAAATGTATATGTAAATTCTTGTCCAGCTGCTACTGTGCCTGTATATGTCTCTGTTACTACACTAGGATTACCTGCTATCTGATAACTAATTGTAAAGTTTGATATCAGATTGGTTCCATTATTTAACCCTTTTACCTGAATATTTTCTACTCCTAATCCACAAGCTGTTACTGGTGATGTAACTTCTAACATTTTAATATCCTGTGCTGGTACCCAACTTATATTTATATCATCTAAATATAATTTATTATTAGCATGTGGACTATACATACCCCATCCTATATAATATGTACCTGTAGTAGGTGCTATAAATCGCTTCGTGTGCTGAGTATATGTAGTATTATTTATTGCTGATATATTATCTATATTAACTAAATTAATCGTGTCTTCTGGTGTAGGACTTATACCTAAATACATCACATGATTATCTGCAGCTGTACTTGCTTTGTACCAGAATGATACTTCATAGGTCTCGCCTGCTGTTAGCTCAAAGCATCTACTAAATAACCAATCTCCATGACTATTAGTTGTACTATTATTGTATACAGCACTGTAGTTACCACTATGTGCGTCGCCTGCAGCTGGAAATACCCAACTATATCCATCATTACCTATATCCAGTGCACTAAAATATCCATACGGTTCTGTGAGCTCGAAGCTCATTGTATATGGTGATACTACTAAATTATATACATCAGAAATCCTTATATCCAAGGTATCATTATTTCTATTACCATCACCATCACATGATACGTATACTCGCAAACTATGTTCTATAGTGGGATCTATGGTAATATTAGTACTAAAAGTAAATTGTGCTGCATCAAAACTATTTAAATTTGTTGTAAATGACTGAGTAACAGGCGTTCCACCATCAAGAATATAAGTAGCGTCAAATGAGCTTATCGGATCTGTACCCATATTTATCACTGTAAATTTAACTGGTGTATTACCACTATATTCACAGCCGTGGATAGTATTGTCTATAGATGCTAACTTAAGATTTATAGGTAATAGCTCTACCTCGTCAGCTCCTATACTTGGTATTGGATATCGTGGATCTCCATCTATATCTGTATCAATGTCTGGTATAGGTGTACCCATACTAGATAAATCTGAATTGGAAGTATGCAAATCTGTATTAGATGTAAATTCGGGATCTACATTTATACTATGGACATCTTTACCTGTAGCTGCGCGTAGACTTGCTAAGGTTGTTTGATCAGTACTATTGAAATATCCTAAGACGCCTTGCAAGCCACTTACATAATAATCATTATAATCTAAAAATGTATAAGCACTAGGAGCTGCTAAACTATATATAGCATAAGATTTGGCACCTGCATTATCAGTATTCATCATACTATTAGCGAAAATATTATTTCGCACATCTAACTCTGAGCTATTAGCATCTGCAAAAAATGCACTCGTTATAGTAGCATTAGAACGGGTATAATCACCAAATAAATTTACTGAGTTGAAATATACTTTATTCTCATTACTATACCTAATTACTATACCTGCCATCGAGCTAGCTGTAATACTAGTCCATCCATCACCCTGCATATCATAGATCATATTATTTGCTATCAATGCATTATTACTGTAATAAGATTCTATACCATGTCCACCATAACCACTAGTACCTGTGTATTTTACAGAATGTATTATGTTATTCATAACAGTTGCTGTATTGCTATAATAAAGATAAATACCTTGTGGTGTAGATGAAGCACTTGTAATTATATTATAAATACGACTATTATCTACTATACAATTTTCCGTATAATTTAAATATACTCCACGTTGAGTAATAAAGTTATCAGTACTATCACTACCAAAACTACTTTTAGTTATATAAATCCTTGTAGCTGGATTAGCAGAAGTGCCATATGCATAAATGCCATTATATGCTTTTTGTATATTAACATTATCTATTACTATGCTATCATTATCTGCTCCTGATGCAGTGGCTGATGTAGAGCCTCCAATGAAAATACCGCTAGTAGTACTGCCATTACGCCCAGCTTCTATATTTACATTTTTAATAGTTATACGTTTGCTTCCTTGTCCCACTCCACTACTAGCTATATGTATAGGAGCATGCGAGCCACTAGTAGCTGTATGCTTGATAGTTAAGTCCCTACTACCAGAGCCGTCTCCAGAACCATCTATTATTATATCATGAGTGGCTAATAATTGTAGTGTGAAATATGTATCACTAGACTCTACTACCACTTGCTTACCTGCCTGTGGCTTAATAGTTAGTGTGTTAGTAGGTGATAAGCCTGGTATATCGCCTATTATCAGTGAACCTTGATATAAACTATCCACCAATTCCAATACCACAGGGCCTGTCATACCACAAGTCAATATTGATATAACAGCATCTTCTACACTATTAAAGTTAGTACCTGCCGTAGGCTGTGAACTATCTATAGTATAGGTACCTGCATATCCTGCTGAGCAGCAAAATAAGCTTACTCTTGCAGTGTCATCTGCTGGATTTTCATCTATTGATCCATTTGGACTCTCTGTCCATGCTAATATTTCTATATCTCCAGTAGAAAATGTAACATCTGTAGCAAATGTAATCTCTCTAACCTCATCAGTAAGTATGGTCTCTGTACAAGTAAATGGTGTCTGCTCTACTCCATTTATTTTGTATTTAATAGTAAAACTTGTAAGTGCATTATTTCCTATATTTTTAAATTTACCTTTTATATTATATTGATTAGTAGAATATAAAACTCCACTGGGCTCTGTGATTGCTATAAATTGTACATCATTATCATGTGATGGTATCTCGAAAGTTAGCTGTACATTGGGTCTATTATAAGATCTACCACTAGCAGAAGGTGGGGAAGCTGGATCTGGATTATTAGAATCACTACGATAATATATTGCTTGATAATTTGGTGATGTAGATGTACAATACCAATATGCTGTAGAACCATAACTAGGCACATTTTCATCTACTGCTATTACTAGATTATTTCCATCCCATGTGAAAGGTGTTGTCAATGTAATAGTAACCCATCCTGCAGATGGTGGCAAGGTTACTTGACCAGTGTACACTTCTGTCATAGATGATAATGGCACCCAATCTGTATTACTGGAAAAAGAAGTCTTACTAGTATTGCCCATATATATTGTCCATACATCAGCATTAGTTAAATTTCCACTTCCATTCCAATGAAATTTTATTTTATATATCTGACCACCTGGTGTCCCTCCAGCAGCTGTTATCTCTGAAGCTGTATATATTTGCTGTGTATAATTGTACCCATAAAGATTATATACAGGATTATATTGTGTCGTACCCGTACCAGTACCAATGGTAATATCTTGAGTTAATACACGTTTAGTAAAAAACCATTTAGATACTGTAGCCACATTATTCGCTGGTGATGCATCTATAGCTTTTACTGTATAGTCTATCCTAGTATTATATGCCTGTGCTGGGATAGTAGCTTCGTATGTAGATCCACTTGTATTTGTCATATCTACACTATCTGGTGCACCATTATTTATGCTCCATATCAGTCGTGCCGTCTGTATACCACTAGCATCTGTTATACTAGCTTTGATAGTATAGGGACCAGGATTATTCAATACTGTATCCTGATATATAGGTGACAATAAAGTAATAGTGGGTGGTGTAAGCTCACTAGCCGCTGCTACTACTTTGATATCATCTAAGTACCAGCCTGCTGCTCCTCCACCTCCATTACTATTACCATCTTTTACTCTGAAACGTACTCGTACGTCTGATTTATTAGCTGCTATGCTACTTATATCGAAAGTCTCTACTCGCCACCAATCATTTGTGGGTGCTACTAGTGAATTTATTGGCTGCCAATCAGGATTATAACTCATCGCTGAAAATGCATATCCATTTATCAAAGTTCCACTACCTTCATAATGTGTCGTTGTTAGCTTTTGCCACGTAACTCCTCCATCTACACTCACTTCTATTGCTGCCGTATCTGCTACCTCTATCTTGCATATATGTGCAAAACTTAATGATACATAAGAGTTACCCGTAGTAGAAAATGAATTCGTAGTCAGATATGCTGTGGCATCCATAGCTAATGGATTACGATAACTGTGAGTGCCTTCATAATACAAATTAGTTACTGCACTCCACGCTGGTGACCCAGACCCCGTAACACTATAGGGTTGTGTTTCAAAGCCTTCTTGGAAAACTACTGCCTGACTATAGCCTAATATTGCTATTAAAAACACTGATAATGATAAAAAATACTTTTTCATAATGTTTATTTTTGAGATTTAATATTTTTAAAGCAAACTTACATAATATTTTTGATATGTGATACATTTTTATAAAAAATTAAATAATTTTTTTGATATACGATATATTTTTATAAATAAAAATTGGTTCTATAACGTTTATTGTGGGTAAATTATTTAGGTTGTTTATTTTAGCACAAAGGGCACCAAGATATTATACAAAGTTCCACTCATCACAATAATAAAAAAACCAGTAAATGTTTAAGTTTTTCAAGTTTATATGTTAAATAATTTTTATATTTTTACAAAAATTTTAGGCTATGAAAAAAATTGTAGAAAACACCAGCAAATATCTTGCTATGAGTAAGGAAGAGAATAAAGAATTCTTAGACAACCTTTATTCTCTAATGAAAAAATTAGAAGCCGATGTAGTCGATTATCAAGGTCTGAAAATACTCAGTGCCCCGCCACTATGTCCAGACTGTCGTAGCAATCACATCATTAAAAATGGCTTACAAAATGGGATGCAAAACTATCGCTGCAAAGACTGCGGCAGACAGTTTAGGGTTACCACTGGAACTTTTGTTTACAGGTTGCAAAAGAAAGAAAAAATGCTCGACTACATCAGATGTATGGTAGCAGGCAAAAGTCTCAGAGCTTGTGCTAAAGAGGTGGGCATCAGCCTACCAACAAGCTTTGCTTGGCGACACAAGATATTGGCAGCTTTACAAAGTTTCGAAGATAATATAAATTTTTTCGGAGTAGTAGAGATGGATGAACTATTGATGGATTATTCCGAAAAAGGTAGAATATACAAAAATGCCGAAGAGTTGAAGCGAGCTAGGAAGCAAAAGCCAAAGAAAGTAGCAGTATTGGCAGCTACTGACAGAGCTGGCAACTTATTATTCAAAAAATTTGAAAGCAAAAAACTAAGTTCAGAACAGATAGAGCAATTTCTGAAGGCTAAGATGCCAAAGGATGGAGTCATGTGTAGCAGTAATAAAAAAGCATTCAAAAAGGTTAGAAGGAATGTAATCAAGCATAAAGAAGTAGTAACTAACCATAGACAAAAGCGAGGTATATATAGCCTAAGTACTGTCAAGAAAAAGGCTAGTGAATTCACGAATTGGATATATTTCAAATTTAGGGGTGTAGCTACCAAATACCTGCAAAACTACATTATGTGGTATGTAGTGATGGGTAAATACCTCACAGGCAAGACTGTAAGCAATACTGGGCGAATGCTCAACCTCGCATCCTCGGACAGGTGGGCATGGTATCGGTATAGGGAATTAGTGAAACTAACATATGTTGATTGAAACATATATTAGTTTTCCAAATTAATTAGTTTTCAAGTTTCCAATTCTCCTCATCCAACATATCTCAGGTTATAATTTGTGTAATAAAATTTTTTTGTAGAATTACTCTTTTTTTAATCTTTACCCATATAATACGTTATAGAACCGAGATAAAACTAATAATTTTAATTTTTTTGTACTAAATAAAAAATATTCAAATAAAAAAATTTGTATTAATTTGTATTAAAAAGATCTATGGCAAAAGTTACGAAAATATATATATGTTCTAACTGTGGTACTAGGTATAGTAAATGGTTAGGCAAATGCTCTAACTGTGGAGAGTGGAATACCATAGAAGAACAAATCATTAATAAAACTGATGTAAAATCAAATAATCTATTAACAATATCTCCAAAATTAATACAAGAAATAAACTATGATAATTTTGAAAGGATTTCTTTGCCTAGTGATGAGCTAAATAGAATATTGGGAGGTGGGCTTACTAGAGGATCAATAATTTTATTAGCTGGTGAACCTGGCATAGGAAAAACAACTCTACTAATGCAAGAATTAATGAAAATAAAAGATTTTACAGTATTATATGTATCAGGAGAAGAGAGCTTAGGACAACTAAAATATCGTAGCGAAAGATTAGGACGGCCAAATTCGCAATTTTATTTATTTCACGAACTATCATTGCCAATAATTATACAAGCTATAGAAGAAGTAGTACCCGATTTTGTAGTGATTGATAGCATACAGTCTATTTCTGATCCAAATTTAAGCGGATTTACTGGTAGTCTGCAACAAATCAGAGAATGCACGTCAAGATTACAAGAGATAGCGAAGGTAAAAAATATTCCTATTTTTATTATAGGACATATCACAAAAGAAGGATACATAGCTGGGCCTAAAGCCTTAGAACATATAGTAGATACGGTAATGCACTTCGAAGGTGATAAAAATTATGGATACCGCGTTTTGCGAGTTATAAAAAATCGCTTTGGTCCTGCTCCAGAATTAGCAATATTTGAAATGACACAAGATGGATTAAAAGAGATAAATAACATTAGTGAATATTTACTTGAAACTTACAAACCAGATACACCTGGTAGTAGCATTGCGGTATTAATGGAGGGTAATAGACCAATACTCGTAGAGGTACAAGCACTCGTAAGCTATTCACCATATGGAACTCCTCAGCGATCTTCTATAGGATACGATCCTCATAGATTGGGAATGATACTAGCAGTATTAGAAAAAAGATTAGATTTGCGAGTAAATAATAGGGACATTTTCGTAAATGTAACTGGCGGATTGCGGATATATGATCCAGCTATTGATAGTGCTGTAGTCGCTGCCATATTATCCTCGTTCAATGATAAAACTTTACCACATTTATTAGCTTTATCTGCTGAAATAGGTTTGAATGGAGAACTACGATCAGTATCTCAATTGCAAAAAAGAATACAAGAGGCTTCTAAACTTGGTTTTAAACAATTGATTACTGCAAATATCAAAGAAAAATCTTTTAAAAATGAATCTTTTAATTCATCGATTAATTTGAAATTTATAAATAATATTTCTGAACTAGCACAAGTATTGTTTTTTTAATGATAAATCAATAAATTAAAATAATCAGTTATGTAATATTTATAAATATAAAAAATTATATCAAAATTATTGTTGTTTGAAAATCAAGATTATCATTTTATTATAAATTGCATTATTGCTAATTCAATTGCACTTTTTAATGAATCAACTGATTTAAAATTGTGTTTTCCATCTAAGAAATTAGCTAAATACATTTGTTCTGTTTGACCTTGCACTGGTATCAAAATAGCGGATTTTTTTATAGTATAAAGATCCATTATAGTTGAATAACCTGCAATGCTAATAATTTTTTTAGAACCTAATACTGTTGCTAACCACTCATCATCGCAAGGAGAAACAATAAAAGTCAAATTATCTCTATTACTATAAAAATTATAAGGTGTGATCATAGCAAAACTAATGTAAGGATATAAATCAGCATAAAAATCAAGTAAATTTACGATTTCATACATGTATTTCGTAGGCGCTGAGACTAAAATTAAAATATCATAATAATAATCATAATATATCATCTTTTTATTTGAAAATCTAGACAATGGTCCTATATATTTTATAGGTACATTAATTTGATTTTTATGATGTGATAATGCACCTGCAAGACTTTTATTAAAATCTTCAAAATCAGGAATAAAAATTTTATCAAATTTTTGAAAATATTTTTTTAAATACATATTAATCAATGTTTTAGCAAACATTAATTTATTGGGTAATATTATATCTAATTGATGAGTAATCAAAAATGAAGGTATGGTATTGCTATAAAAGCCATATCTATTGTCACTAATTATAAGGTCTATACTATATAGCTTCAAAATATTTTTGATTTTTTGATTTTCATATAAAGTTTGACAAACTATTTGATTTGCCAAAATAAAGTAATCACTCAATTTAATACCTTTTTTAGAATATTTAAAGTTAAAAGAAGGGAAATGTACAATCTCTATATTGGAGAAATAATTTTTGAGCCATACGATGCTTTGCCCATCACCTGCTATTATCACTTTGTTATTGTTTTCTATTAATTTTCTAATAATAGGTACTAATCTAGTAGCATGGCCCAACCCCCAGTTTAATGGACTTATTAATATGTTCATTTTTGTTTCAAATTTTACAAATAATTATTTATAAAAATATAAATTTCGAAATTTTATTACATAAATGCATATTAAGCAAAAAATTTTGTTTAGTATTTCATAGTATAAATTATTGATGTTTTAGCTAATCTTCTGTGTTATATTCAACTACTTAGATTATAATAATTTCAACTATTTTTTATATTATTTTTTTGTCAGCTTTACATGCTAAATGATAATACCAGATACCAATGAAAGCATAAATAATAGATTGTACTAGTGTATATACTATCAAAATAGTATCAAAGGAATAACCAAGTAATGCCATTACTATTATAGTACCAAGACTAAGTACATAATTGATCATAGACAATGCAAAATGTAACTCTTGTTTATCAACAACTAATGGTAAAGAATTGACTGGTGAGACTATAAAAAGAAAAAACATTGATAAAACGTAATATTGAGCATATATACCTGCCTGTGTCCATTGATTTCCCAGATAAAAAGTAAATAACACCTTGCCACCCAATCCGATTATTAAAAGAAAAGGAATGGCAAATATTAGTGTAGTTTTGAAATTTTTCAAATATAAGGCTCTCAGACTTTTTCTATTTTGATACGTTTGAACCGCTTCTTTATAAAAAACCTGAGATAGTGCATTTCCTATTAACTGAATGGGTATACGTAAATATTTGACAACTACAGCAAAAAAACCTAAGGTTTCAGAGCCAAAAAAGAACGTGATAAGCCAAAACAAAAAAAATTGTTGAGAAAAAGTATCTGCTAATATATGTAAACTATTGACTAATGGGAATTTTTTATATTCTTTTGCTACTTTTTTTATTAGTTTAAAATTCCACAAAGGCCTAAAATTAGTTTTTTGCTTAATCACTACAAATAAATATATCATTGATAAAAGCTGACCTAAAAGCCATCCAAAAATCAATCCATTACCGCCCCATTGCCAATAGCCCCATGCAGCTATCATCAATTGTCCAAAGGTAGATTGAGCTATTTTGCTATAAGAAAGATTTTTGAAAAGACCATAGCGTAAACCAATATTATGAAAAGTGTTGTAAGAGGCGACTATCAATACACTTATACTAACAAGCCATAAATATTGTGGTAAAATGTTATCGTTATATAAGCGAGCTACTACATCTTTTAATAATAATAAAACATTGGAAAAAATAGATACGATAATTATCAATATAAATGATAAGGTAGCGATAGCTCGCGCTTTTCGCCAATTTTTTGGTAAAACAATTGCTACTTCATATCTGCCCGCAGCTACTGAACTTATTAGCATTATCAATGCTATAAAATTAGCTTGTACAGCAAAATCTACTGGTGTAAAAATCCTAGCTATGATAGGAGCTAGCAAAAATGGTATTATTTGAGATATTACATTACCACTTAATAATGATAAAAAATTTTTTTGACTCTTTGCCTTTTTAATTATGCTATTGTAATAGTCTTTAATAGATGGAGATTTCATCAAAGCTCTTAAATATTAAAATTTGTTACATTGCAAAATTAATTAAACAAATAATAAAATGGTTAAGTTTAAATAAATTTAAAATATTCTTTTTAATTTTAACAATTCAAAAAATTATTTATAATGAATAAAGTAATTGCGCTAGATTTAGGTGGTAGTCATTTAACCATTGCATTGGCAAACCAAAATAATATTATTACTAAAAATAAATATAACATAAATCAATTTAATGTATTCAATGATGTGATAGATGAAATAATGTCGTTCTACGACAAACATAATTTAAATAATGAAATTATAGGAATCGGTATAGGAGCACCAAATGCAAATTATCATACTGGCTGCATACATAATGCAGTAAATTTACCATGGAAAGAAGTGATAAATGTGAAAAAACTTTTATCACAGAAATTCCCTCATCTAATAAACGTAATCGATAATGATGCTAATTGTGCTGCTTTAGGTGAAAAATATTATGGATCTGCTAAAAATATAAAAGATTTTTTAGTTATAACTCTTGGCACTGGATTGGGTAGTGGTATTTATTGTAATGATAAAATAGTACGTGGAGCTACAGGTTTAGCTGGTGAGCTTGGACATGTGATTTTGATAAATAATGGAAGGCTATGCACTTGTGGTAGAAATGGTTGTGTAGAAAGCTATATAAGTACGCGTGGTATTTTTCAAACTGCTATTGAATTAGCTACACACTACGATAATTCATCTTTATTCGAATATCCGCAAGATAAATGGACTCCTAAGTTAATTGCTAATCTCGCATCCGCTAATGATATGCTTTCACAATCAATATTTGATAAAACGGCTGAATATCTTGCTCTGAGCCTTGCTAATTATATTACTTTGCTCGAACCTTCAGGTATATTTTTGACCGGAGGTATTAGTCAAGCGGGCGATATCTTGCTCAAACCATTATGCAAATACATTAATCAATATATTTTGCCATTTCATGCCAATTCATTTAAGATTGATAAATCGAGTTTGCCTGAACAAAATGCAGCACTACTAGGCGTAGCAGCTTTAGTGTGGCAAGAGTGGCAGGAGAAATTGTAAGATCAAAACTGTGAAGGTACTAAGAGTTAATAAGTAGTGGGGGTTAATCAAGTGTGGGTTGTGAATTAAAATTATTAATATTCATTGGTTGCATTATTATTTTATTTGTATAACATAATGATGTATTTGTCTTGATAATAAGTCAATTTGACAAACTCATTTATGGGGCGAATAGTATATTTATAAGGAATATTTTTTAATTCATCAAAAGCATCTATTCCTTTTAAATATATTAAAAATGGCTCACCTGGTAGAGGTTTTACATTTTTATTAATCCAATTAATTATTACTTTTAAATCACTAACAGCTCTTCCTATAGCTAGATGATATTGAAAAATAATAGATTCTACTCTTTCATTTATAGCTATTACATTGGGTAGATTTAATCTTTTAATAATATCTTTTAAAGCATTTATCTTGTTTTTGCGTGAATCAATCAATATAAACTCGGTTTCAGGGAATAAAATAGCCAAAGGGATACCTGGTAAACCACCACCAGTTCCTATATCTATTACTTTGGAATTAGGTAAAAATTGATAAAATTTACTTATAGATAGAGAATGTAATAAATGATGTTCATCAATATGGTTTTGATCTTTGCGAGATATTAGATTTACTTTTGAGTTCCAATCTAATAAAAGTTTTTTGTAATCTTCTAACAAAATTAATTGCTTTTTAGATAATTCTGGGAAATATTCTTTTATTAAATCTGACATTTATTATTTCAAAATTTATGTATTTATTTTATCAATTTATTTGCCAAGCGGTCCATTTATTTTTATAAAATATTGTGATTAAACAAAATTAAAAAAAAATTAGACATTTAAAATTTTCTGTGCTATACTTTGATAGTTTTATTTGATTTTTAAATTAGATTAATTGTAATTAATGTGTTTCAATTTAAAAGAAATTTTATTTTTAATTAATGGATTCAAAAAATAAATTAAAATATAATATAAAATAATGATTCCTATAGAGACACTTGCTGATAATAGTTCATTATCAAAATAAGAAAAAGATATAAAATAGGCAGTTACTAATAAAATTACAGGTAAAACATATACTAAGCATACTGCTACATATCCTTGGCGAGTTGTGGAGCTAATTTCTACATGTTCGCCTAATCGATAGTTATCATTATCTTTTTTAGGGACTATTATTATTTTTTCAGCACTTTCAGTAGATATACACATTTTATTTAATTGACACGATGCACATGCACCAGTAACCTTTACAGTAACTTCGATTTCATTATTCGTAATTTTTGTAATAACCCCTTCATGTGTTATTTTTTTCATTTATTATATTAATTATTATACAAAAATAAAAAATTATAAATTATTTCATTGAAAAATATATAAAAAATTGAAAATAAATATATAGGTTCTATAACGGATAGTATGGGTAATCAAATTTTAGCTTACCACATAAGAAATAAATCATATTGATAAAATTGTT
>FZPS01000229.1_pt65 | contig 16953 bp, 16 predicted proteins | sample 1817821 | NCBI WGS metagenome assembly FZPS01 (sample SAMEA104158645, study PRJEB21678) | metagenome | place: Germany | collected 2015-04-21
ACACGCTTCACTGGATTGATAACGACGGCCAGGTCAAGGATGGCGACCTGATTTTGGTTGACGCGGGCGTGGAACTTGATTCGCTGTACACCGCAGATATTACGAGGACGTTGCCGGTCAACGGTAGGTTCACAGAGGTTCAGGCGCGGGTTTACAACGCTGTTTTGGATGCGTGCGAGGCCGCGTTGGTGGCAGCGAATAAGCCGGGCGCGCGGTTCCGTAACGTGCACGAGGCTGCGATGGAGTCGATTGCACACCAGCTTGAGGATTGGGGCATTCTGCCTGTTTCCGCCGAGGAATCACTGTCCGCGCAGGGTCAGCAGCATCGCCGCTGGATGCCGCACGGCACTAGCCACCACCTGGGCATCGATGTGCACGACTGTGCGCAGGCACGACGCGAAATGTACCTGGACGCCGAACTCAAACCCGGCATGGTATTCACCATCGAACCGGGACTATACTTCCGCGAAGATGACCTCGCCGTTCCCGAAGAATACCGCGGAATTGGCGTGCGAATTGAAGACGACGTCCTAGTTAACGAGGACGGAACTGTGACCCGCATTTCCGAACACATCCCTCGCACCGTGGCAGACGTCGAGGCGTGGATGAAGAGCGTCCAGGAATCCAACTGATTTCTGACACGTCTTGGTCTGGCGGCCCTTTGTCATGGCCGATTGGTCTTTGATGATTTAGATAGCCGCCAGGCAAAGCAGTGGCCCGGAGCAACAATGTTGCTCCGGGCCACTACCGTTAATCAGGCTGGGCGCGTATGCCAGAAAAGCCGGTCAGGCATGGATCAGCGTTGCGGACTCACGCCAGCGCGAATTACTTATCGGTGTCTCCAGGCTCGCCGTTTTGAGGGGCGCTATCGCCCTGCGGCGTATTTTCAGAAGCCTGCTGATCGGACTGCACCGGCTGCTGCGCAGGGTGTTGATCCGGACCTTCCGGAGCCTGGCGGTCACCTGCGTTCTGACCAAACTGCTGCGTCGACGCCTGGCGGTCACCTGCGTTCTGACCAAACTGCTGCGCCGGCGGCTGTGCGTTCTGCGGTGCTTGTGCGCCCTGGCCGTGCTGCTCTGATTGCTGCATGGCTCTATGCTGTGCTTCCCTCTCTTCGGGAGTTAGGCGAACGCCGTAGCGTGGTTGCTCATGCGGGCGCGAGCCAAACGGGCTCGGCTTCGACAAATCTTCCTGCACGGGCCGAGCCGGAGGAAGCGTCAGGTTGCCCGGACTGTTCCGCAACACCTTCTGAAACTCTTGCACGTTAGCCGTTGCGAGTACCGCGTAGCGGCTCGCAACCACCTGGGTGGCAGACGTGAAGTCTCGCTCGCCCCGACGCATTGCGTACGGAACGACGTTCAAGATGATTCCGAAAATAGCACCCATAACCAGGCCGACCAGGACGACGAGTAGCGCGTCGTTCGCGGTCCACAGTGCGAAGAGGACACCCATGAACAAGCCAAACCAAAGGCCAGACAGCGCACCAGTCCAAATGACCTTGCCCCACGTGAGGCGACCAGTAATACGTTCAACCAATCGAAGATCGGTCCCGACAATGGTCAGGACTCGAACGTTGTACTGCTCATCTGAGAGGTGATCCACCGCGTGCTGGGCTTCAGCGTAAGTCTTGTATGAAGCAACCTCGGTGCCCTCAGGGGGCGATGGGACGCGTGTGTAAGAAAGTGAACTTTGAAAACTCATACCTATACTCTCGCAGACAATTCGAAGCTCTTCCTAGACGTTGGCTGAGTTTTATCTGAGAGCGCAAATGATTCCACCTGAAGCGAACGTCAGCCACGCCCTAGTGAAAATATGTCTAGCGGAAAACCCGACCAAGTAGGATTTTTTTGCGGAATGTGACGGATATTTAGCGTCCCAGATCCGGAAGTTTATTTATTTTCTCGATACGCTTAGGGCGTGGCTTCAGTAACAGAAAATCTTCGCACTCGCGGCACGCGCGTTTTTGTCGGCAAACTTGCCGGCACAGGAGTTTTCGATCCCATCGGCGATCAGGTGGGACGCGTTTATGATGTTATTTCCATTATTCGTGTGACGGGCGCTCCGCAGGTGGTGGGCCTAGTCGTTGAGGTAACGAATAGGCGTCGCGTCTTCGTCCCGATCTCCAGAGTCACCACCATCAAACCGGGTGCCGTCATCACAACCGGCCTGTTAAATATGCGCCGTTTCAACCAGCGTGACGCGGAAACGCTAATCGTTTCGCAGCTTTTCGACCGCGTGGTCCGTATGCGCGACGGCTCCGGCGAGGTCCGTATCAAGGACGTTGCGATGGAACAGCGCCTCCCCCGCGAATGGCGCATCGCTGAACTTTACGTCGAGCGTGTCACCAAATCCACTTTCGGCTTCAAACGTGCGGGCGAAACCCTGCTTGTGAGTACCTCCGAAGTTTCCGGCCTCGCATCCCAAATCGGCACGCAGGACGCAACCAGTCTGATCGCGACCACCCACGACATGAAGGCAGCCGACCTCGCCGACATTCTTCGCGACCTTCCAAATGAAAGAATGCACGAGGTCGCCTCTCAGCTCGCCGATGAGCGATTGGCAGACGTCTTGGAGGAACTTCCCGATGATTATTCGGTCTCCATTTTGTCTGACCTACAGGCGAAGCGAGCGGCAGATGTCTTGGACGTTATGCAGCCTGACGACGCGGCGGACCTCATGGCGCAGCTTGCGCCGAAGAAGGCCCAGAACCTGTTGAACCTGATGGAGCCGGAAGAAGCTGAAGACGTTCGCCGACTCATGATTTACGAGGACAACACGGCCGGCGGTCTTATGACCACCGAACCTGTGATCCTACCTCCGGATGCGACTGTTGCGCAGTTGCTGGCAAATGTTCGCAACGAAGATATTCCGCCGGCTTTGGCCGCCCTGGCGATTGTTACGAGGCCGCCGCTGGAAACTCCGACTGGCAAGTTCATTGGCGTCATCCACATTCAGCAGGCGCTTCGCGAACCTCCGCAGACTCTGCTGGGCACTATCGTTGATACCGACATTGAGGCGGCGCATCCGGAAGACAGTATCTCGTCGCTGACTAGAACGCTTGCAATGTATAACCTGACAGCGGTTCCGATTGTGGACGACCTCGGCCACGTCCTCGGCGCTGTATCTGTTGACGACGTTCTCGACAATCTACTTCCCGAAGACTGGCGCGACCAGGACGCTGAAATCACTGAAGCTGAAATGGAGGGCCGCATTAATGGCTGAACGCCTAGACACTCCAATGACCAGGCGCCATCGGCTACCGCGCATCAACCTGCAGTCCGAGGGCGTTGGGCGCGTAGCTGAGGCAATCGCCCGGTTTTCTGGCACTCCCCAGTTCCTGATTTACCTGACGATCTTCGTGTTCGCGTGGCTGGGTTGGAATACTTTCGCGCCGGAAACATTGCAGTTCGATAAGGCGGAGCTCGGCTTCACCGCGCTCACGCTGATGCTCTCACTGCAGGCGTCGTATGCCGCTCCGCTGATCCTGTTGGCGCAGAACCGTCAGGACGACCGCGACCGCGTTATGGCCGAGCAGGATCGCCGCCGAGCCGAACGCAACCTCGCTGACACCGAGTACCTCACCCGCGAAATCGCAGGCCTCCGCCACGCCATGGGCGACGTCGCAACTCGTGACTTCGTTCGTTCAGAAATGCGCGACCTGCTCGAAGAGCTCGTCGAACTTGAACGCGAAAAAGTCCACCAAGAAATTAATTCCGAGGACGAGGCTGAGCCCCACACTCAAGACTCCTAGGCGCCTTTGAGCGCACTTCATTACCCCTTCAGGAGCACTTTCGAACGGTCTACGTCCAGCGCCAGTGGCGTCGCCCTATTTGGAAACACCGCAACGCATGAAATTATTTGGTTTCCGCATCATCATCCGTGAAACTATTTAGCGCGTCGACTACAACGTTTGCGAAGATTTCCGCCCCTTCCGGCAGCGGATGCACGTAGTCACCGGCCAAGAGTTCGGGATGCTCGCTAATCGCCGCGTTCCAGTCAGCCACCCGAACCTGGTCCTTGTGCTTTGCCGCAAAGTCACGAATCAGATCGTTCGCGGGCGGAACCCAGTGCGTTCGTGCAGGACCAAATCCAGTCACGAGGACGAGCCTGCGATTCTGACCAATAGCTTCTAGGATCTGGTCCAAATGCTCTGGCTCCACGGGGGCATTAGTCGCCAGCGCAACCACAACGTAGGGCCGCAAAGACCCGTCTTTCGCGGCGGCTTGAACAATCTGAACGCCCTCCTCAGCCGGCCGAGAGATCTCAGCGTTAATAGAGACGTTAGGCAACTTTTCCTCAAGCCCCTCCGCTGCTGCGACCGTTACCGAATCCCCGATGATGCTGACATTCTCACCTGTTGGTTTAGGCAGTTCGCCAGGCTCAACCTTTTGCTCACCTGGATCAGCACTGCCAGCACCGCCCTCGTCAATGGAATTGGACTGCAAAGATTTTTGGCCACGTTCAACGGCAATCTGCGCACTGGTTTTGTCGGGCGCGGATAGGAGGAATCCGAGAACGGTGCCGACAATCAGTACGGCAATCAGGCCGGGTGCCATGATGCGGCGGTAGTTTTTCCACTCCGGTTCTTTAGGCATCGGCTTCGAAGGATCGACAAGGTCCCACGATGGTCCAAGCCAGCGCTTGATAGTTGCGCCGATGCCGTCTTGGCGCATCGGATTTTCTACAAACGTGAAAGAAAGTGTTGCGGCGACAACCGACAGGCCAATCACGATGATCGCAACGACCCAGATCGACAGGCTGGGCAGCATTTTGATGGTGATAACCCAGATCGGCCAGTGCCACAGGTAGATGCCGTAGGAGCGCTCACCGAGCCACACCAGAACGCGCGATTCCAAAATGTTCGCAAGCAGTTGGCCGGGACCGGGGCGTTCATCGACTTCGGGAAGGAATCCTTGAATCAGACCCATCGTGGCGAACACTGCAAGCAGCGTCCCCCACGGATATGTCCACCGCGCGTCGTCGGGGATGACGAACCACAGGGCGATGACTGCCGCGAGCGATACCCACGCCCCAAACCCGCGAATGAGTACCCACTTTTCGGAAAGCTTTCGATCCGGCAGGCCCAGCGGATCCCATGCCACTAGAGCGAGGACCGCCCCTAGCATGAGCCCAAATGCGTGGGAATCCGTGCCCTGATACGCGCGGGTGAAATCTTCCGCCCCGCGCACAAGCCACGCCATCCAACCCGCGGACGTGACCGCCAGCGCGGCCGGTAGGATCCACCTAAATTTTATCCGAACGTAAACAAGTCCGAGGACGATGATGGGCCAAACCAGGTAGAACTGCTGCTCTACCGCTAGGGACCACACATTGGTCCACAGGTGTGGGTTGGCGTTATCGAAGTAGGACGCTCCGCGCAAAATCTCGACCCAGTTATAGGAGAAGGTGACTACTCCGACGAACTGGGGCAGGATGCCGGCCAGCAGGTCTTGGCTGAGTAGCCCCGCAATTATCAGGGTTATGACAGCCATGAGAGCGACTGCTGGAAGCAGGCGTCGGATGCGGCGAAGCCAGAAGGACGCCAAGTTGATGCCGCCAGATTTTGCGTGCTCGCGAACGAGCAGCGCTGTGATTAGGAATCCGGAGAGGACGAAGAAAACGTCGACACCGAGGAATCCGCCGATCATGGTGTGCGGGATCAGGTGATAGGCAAGAACTGCCGCTGCGGCTAGTGCGCGCAAACCATCGAGGCCGCGCATGCGTCGCGTCGGGGTCCTAGCTTCCGGCCTCTTGGGGGCGACTACTGCACTGACTTGGTGTGGATCCGAAGAACGCGAGGGGCGCTCAGATGTGCGCTTGGTCCGCGGTTTCTTGGACGGCGTGCTCACGGGAGGCCTGAATCGTTGATTTCTTGCGGATCTATCCACTGTTTGCGCCCCCTACCTGCTCACCATTACACCATTAGTTACACGATAGTGATTTAGAGCCTACTCTCGGTTCGGCCAAGTTCAACGCGACAGTCTAGGATGGGCCTTATGAGTATGGTCACCGAAGAACAAGTACGTGAAGCGCTCAACGACGTTATGGACCCTGAGATTAGGCGTCCTATTACTGAACTCAACATGGTCGACGCCGTCAACATTGACGGAGGCAACGTAGAGGTAACGATCCTGCTTACCACTGCCGGCTGCCCGCTCAAGACCACCATTACGGAAGATGTTGAGGCCACCGTCAGCAAACTTGACGGTGTTGAATCAGTTTCTGTCGTCATGGGCGTTATGAATGATGAACAGAAGAAGGCTCTTAGAGAACAGCTGAACGGGGGCGTGCAAGAACGCGATATTCCGTTTGCACAGCCTGATTCGCTAACCCGCGTCATTGCCGTGACGTCTGGCAAGGGCGGTGTTGGCAAGTCCTCCATGACCGCTAACCTTGCTGCGGCTCTGGCTAAGCAGGGACTGAAGGTCGGCCTCGTTGACGCTGATATTTACGGTTTCTCCATCCCGCGCATGATGGGTGTTGAGCACGAACCGCAGGTTATTGACGGAATGATTATTCCGCCGGTCGCTCATGACGTGAAGGTCATGTCGATAGGCATGTTCGTACCCGATGGGCAGGCCGTTGTTTGGCGTGGCCCGATGCTGCACCGCGCGATCCAGCAGTTCTTGGCAGACGTGTTCTGGGGCGACCTTGACGTCCTCCTGCTCGACCTGCCGCCGGGAACTGGTGACGTTGCGATCTCGATTCCGCAGCTCATTCCAAGCGCTGAAATCCTGGTTGTGACCACACCTCAGATCGCAGCTGCTGAAGTTGCGGAGCGTGCCGGTTCGATCTCTGGCCAGACCCGCCAGCGCGTAATCGGCGTCGTGGAGAACATGTCCTACCTACCGCAGCCTGACGGCACGCAGCTGAACCTGTTCGGTGAAGGTGGCGGCGCAACTGTTGCCGCTCGCCTGTCCAGCGCGCTCGGCTATGAAGTTCCCCTCCTCGCACAGGTCCCGCTTGACGTTGATCTGCGCGAAGGTGGCGACCAAGGCTCTCCGGTAGTCCTCACGGACTCCCCCGCCTCCGAGGTTCTAAACGAACTCGCCAAGAAACTCGGTCACCGCGCTCGCGGCCTCGCCGGCCGCCAGTTGGGCGTCACCCCGAAGTAGACGGATGGAACTTGACCCGAAGTTAGAGGTCATTTCAAGAGCCGTAGCTTCAAGGAATAGTTCGCAAAATCAGCAATAGATTTCGCATAGAAAAGAAGGGCCGTTGCTAGTTTGACTGGCAACGGCCCTTCCAATTCCAATGCTTGAAATGCGTGTTTTCCAACGCAGCGGTCACGCAGAGCTTAAGTGAGCCAGTCCGGCGTGCGCAGACAAAATCTTGCATCCAAAGTGAATCCGAGGATTTAGTCCCTACGCAGGTTGCGTGCCCGCGTTTTCCTCGTGGGCGCCATTGATCCCCCGACAGTTCGTCGCCGAGGGCGAGGCTTAGTGTCCCGATTCCCAGCAGCGCCCTCGTAAATCGAAGAACTGGATGTGGATTTCGTGGGGTTTACGTTTTGTGAACTGCCCGTATTCGCTGGCTGGGAGGGTACGGTCGCAGACGGTGGTGTGGGACGCTGTGCGGGGCTCGGCTTGGGACGGTTCTGCGTCCGGTAGGAGCCGGAGCTACTGGCGTTTTGTTGGCCGAGTGGTCCCATGAGTTTTTTCCACTCGTCCATTTCTTCCTGGACGGCTTCGCGGATTAGTCTGCGCGGGTCGTATTGGCGCGGATCTAGTTTGGTTAGGTCGAGGTCCTTGAAGTCCTCGCCGATTTCGGAATCCAGGTTGGCGCGCCATTTCGTGAGTTGGATGCGGAGCCTCTTGATCCAACGGGTAACTGTTTCAGTGATCTTTGGAAGCCTAGAGGGGCCAACGACAAGCATGATGACCACAAGGATCACCATGAACTCTCCACCACTGATTCCAAAAGGCATATGTACATTCTATGTGCACCAACGCCCAAGTCGAGTCAGGTGGCGTTAAGCTAGTGCTTAGAAAGAGTTTTCGGTACCGGTCCATGCAATCAGGTACTGGTTTTGAAAGGGGCGCACCATCGCTACGGATAAGGCACTGAGCTGGTCCTTCTGTGAGGATTTCGTACCAGAAGGCGACGTCTTGCAAGCAACGCGACTGCAGGCAGAGGACATGGGGTGCACTCCGGTGTCAACGGGCGTCGGCGCCACCCTACGAACGCTGGTCGCCGCTTGCGGTGCTAAAGCCGTCGCGGAAGTCGGAACCGGCGCTGGCGTGTCCGGACTCTGGCTACTTGCGGGTATGAGTGACGATGCGGTGCTCACGACGATCGACTTTGAAAGTGAGTACCACCGCGTTGCACGCGCCGCGTTCTCCGCGGCTGGAATGCGATCACCCCGCACGCGACTGATTACAGGACGCGCCCTGGACGTACTCCCCCGCATGGCTTCGCGAGCCTACGACCTCATGCTTCTGGATGGGAATCCAGACGAGAATCCGCAGTACGTTCAGCACGCAGCACGCATGCTTCGCCGCGGTGGGATGCTAATCGTTGCGCACGCTCTATGGCACGACCACGTGGCTGACCCTGCGCGGCGCGAACCCGACACTGTCGCAATGCGTCAACTGATTAAGGACCTATCTGAGTCGCCGGAGTGGATCACGCAGGTGCTCCCAGTTGGCGACGGCCTACTCGTCGCGGTGCGGCGCTAGTCTGCGGGACGCGAACCCGCGCGGCGCTGGCCTGCTCGGCGCTACCCTGCGTGACGCTAACTCGCGGCGTTGCCCAGCGGGCACTGCACGAGCCGCGGCGCAAGTCACCCAGGCCGTTGCAACGCAACGCAACGCCGCGACTTGCGGGACGTTGCGAGGAAAATAAGAGCCGACCCTTTGCGGGTCGGCTCTTTGCTTGTAGAAAATGTTAGGCGATTGCTGCCTGGAGTTCCTCAGCGAGGGTTTTTGCTTCATCGGGTGTCAGTTCGACAACCAGGCGTCCTCCTCCTTCAGAGGGGATACGCATTACGATTCCGAGACCTTCTTTAGTCGCTTCCATTGGACCGTCACCCGTGCGAGGCTTCATTGCAGCCATATTTCTACTTCCTTCCTTCGGCGGGAATACCTCTTCCAAGTCTTGATTTTGAGTCGTCCCGCCAACGCTTCTACCTCTAGTTTACAGAGTTATTAGCAATTCGGCGCGGGGGCTGAAGTATAGGGATGCTCAGCTCAGTCTTCAAGCTCAGCCTGAACGCGCTCAATTTCCCTAACGCAGAACTCCTCAACGATCTCCACTGCCTCTTCGGGAGTCTCCACAATATGAACCAAATCTAGGTCACCTGGCGAGATATTCGCGGCCGGAAGCATGACGTTAGCCATCCAGTCGATGAGTCCCTGCCAGTAGCTGGAGTCAATCAGGATGATCGGGAATTCCTTTATCTTGTGGGTCTGAACCAGAGTCAGCGCCTCGTAGAGCTCATCCATTGTTCCAAAGCCACCTGGCAACGCAATGAAGCCCAGCGAGTACTTGATGAACATAGTCTTGCGCGCAAAGAAGTAGCGGAAGTTGATTCCAAGATCCACCCACTTGTTCATGGCCTGCTCGTGGGGAAGCTCAATGCCAAGGCCAACAGAAGTTCCACCGCCCTCTACGGCTCCACGGTTGGCGGCCTCCATGATTCCCGGACCACCGCCGGTGATAACGGCGAAGTCTTTCTTAGCCAGTAGCTCCCCCACTCGGCGCGCAGCCTGGAAGTGCGGGTCGTCCTCGGGAGTCCTTGCGGAACCGAAAACTGAGATGGCGGGACCGAGTTCGGCAAGTGCCCCGAATCCTTCAACGAACTCCGCCTGGATGCGCATTACGCGCCACGGATCGGCGTGCAACCAGTCGGCGTGATCCTGCTCTTTCAGCAGTCGCGTATCTGTGGTCTCTTTCGGGATCTGCTTTCCACGCAGGATGATTGGACCTTTAAGGTACGTGGGGCGCCTTCTCATTGGCGGCATGAGCGTTCCTTCCGTTAGCTACCTAGCTCAATTTAGTTTTCAGCCTGCGCGTTTTCTAGTGCAGAATGCGCGCAACTTCTGACAGGGTTCCTGAGATTGAGGGGTAGACAGTGAACGCTGATGAAAGTTGATCAACGGTCATGCGGTGCGTCACCGCAAGCGTTAGTGGGAATATTTGTTCGGATGCGCGCTCACAAACGACCACGCCTCCCGTGATTACGCCTGTGTCAGCCTCCGCGAAGACCTTAACAAACCCGTCCTTAATGCCCTGCATTTTCGCCCGCGGGTTGCGGCCAATGGGCAGTGAAGCGACCTTGATGTCCACCTTCGCGTTGCGTGCCTCTTCTTCCGTCATGCCCACATGAGCGACCTCTGGAAGCGTGAAAATCGTAGACCCGATCAGCGACGTATCAAGTGGAGTCACCGCGTCACCCAACGCGTGCCACATCGCGATTCGTCCCTGCTGCGCAGCCACGGATGCCAGCGGGAGCACGCCCGTGCAGTCACCCGCCGCGTAAATACGGTAGGCAGAAGTTCTAGACACGCGGTCGACCTCAATATGACCCCACTCAGTAAGTCGTACACCCGCTTCTTCCAGACCGATTCCGCTAGTTGACGGCACTGATCCGACAGCTATGAGGACGTGGGATCCCTTTAGGATCTCACCGGATTCAAGCTCGACCTCGACGCCATTTTCAACGCGCCTGGCTGCCTTTGCGCGCGAACGGCCCTTAATGATCATTCCGCGACGTTCGAAGACGTTTTCAACCAGTTCAGCGGCGTCTTTGTCAGCATTTGGGAGGACGCGGTCGCGCGACGACACCAGGGTGACCTGCGTGCCTAACACTTGGTAGGCGCCTGCGAGTTCGGCACCGGTGACGCCTGATCCGACGACGATGAGGTGCTCTGGTTTTTCGGTCATGCTGTAAAGCTGCGTCCAGTTGAGGATGCGCTCGCCGTCAAACTCAGATCCGGGAAGGGCACGCGGGCGGGCGCCAGTGGAAATGAGGACGATGTCAGCTTCCAGGGTTTCTACGAACTTGTCAGCCGCGGCGTCCTCCCAGTCCTTTGCGACGCGCACAATGCGCGCACCGCCTTCACCCAGGTCCGGGGAGAGCTTTCCCACCCCGTCAACGATGCGCACATTCAGCTGTTCAAGTCCGGCGCGAATGTCGTTAGATTGCGCGGTTGCAAGGTCGCGGACGCGGCAGTTGATCTTGCCCAGATCCGCCTCTGGCTTGTCGACGCCGACGTGGATGCCTAGCTCTTCGGCCTGCTCGGTTTCAGTAAGCCACTCTGCCGTGGCAATCAGCGTCTTTGACGGCACCACGTCAGTCAGAACAGCTGCACCACCAAGGCCCTGATACTCAACGAGGGTTACTTCAGCACCCAGACGAGTTGCGACGGTTGCCGCCTCGTATCCTCCTGGACCACCACCGATGATGAGGACCCGTGATCCTTCCCTAACGGGAGACGCTTCCGGCTCGGTCCTCCTTCGACCTGCGCTCTGATCCTCCTGAGGTTTGACGGGGACTGGGTTTGCCGCTGAAATATTTGTTTCCGAAGAGTTAATCATGCTCCCATTGTGGCGTATTACCTGTAACGGGGCGGCAATTTTCCAAGTAGAATACTGTCTTATGAATATTAGCCACCAAAGTGATACTGAACCTTTAGATAATCCATTCGAAATCGCGAAAGAAGCAGCTGAGTACATTGCTGAGCGCTCCGGAGTCCCCCACCACGACATCGCACTCGTGTTGGGATCCGGTTGGGGTGGCGCGGCCGATCTCATTGGCGAGACGGTGGCTGAAATACCCGCGCATGAAGTCCCGGGATTCTCCGCCCCCGCTGTTGAAGGGCACGTCGGCATTACCCGATCCATCAAGGTTGCGAGCGGCAAGCACGCCCTCGTCCTTGGATCTAGAACGCACTTTTATGAAGGGCGCGGTGTGCGCGCAGTTGCGCACGGCATGCGAACCGCCGCCGCTGCAGGTGCGAAAGTTGCAGTGCTGACAAACGGGTGTGGCGGACTGAATCCGCAGTGGATGCCCGGACAGCCCGTTCTGATTCGCGACCACATCAACCTAACCGCCGCTTCCCCGCTAGAAGGCGCCACATTCGTTGACCTGACCGACCTGTATTCGCAACGCCTACGCGACATTGCGCACGGAATCGATGACACGTTGCCCGAGGGCGTTTACGCGCAATTCCGCGGGCCGCACTACGAAACTCCGGCAGAAGTACAAATGGCGAAGATCATTGGCGCCGATCTGGTCGGAATGTCAACTACCCTGGAAGCAATCGCTGCACGCGAGGCGGGCATGGAAGTCCTCGGCATCTCACTAGTTACCAACCTGGCTGCCGGAATTTCTGAAACCGCACTTTCACATGAAGAAGTAATCGAGGCTGGAAAGGCTGCAGGCCCTCGCATTTCGCGACTGCTTGCTGAAATCGTCCAGCAACTCTAAGCGCCTTGAGTCATTTGGCGCCCCAGCACCATCGTGCTGTTACCGAAAGGACAAATAATGACAAAACTCGATGAGGGAATGATTGAAGCCTGGATCGCTGATGATCCTGATTCACAGTCCCGCGCCGAGATCGAAGCTCTCCTAACCACCTACCGTGCCGGAGGAGATGACGCCGCCGAGGCCGGCGCTGAGCTCGCCGACCGGTTTGATGGCACCCTAAAGTTCGGAACCGCAGGGTTGCGAGGCCGCCTGGGTGCCGGACCGAACCGCATGAACCGCGCAGTTGTGATTCGCGCGGCCGCTGGTTTGGTTGCGTTCCTCCAGGAGAAGGTCGGCAAGGACTTCCACCTGGTAGTCGGCTACGACGCCCGCTACGGGTCAAAGCAGTTTGCGACTGACACCGCCGCAGTCGCAGTCGCTGCCGGAGGTCGCGCATCCCTATTCGATCAGGCTCTGCCGACGCCGGTCACAGCTTTCGCCCTCAAACATTTGAACGCTGACGCCGCCGTCATGGTGACCGCGTCGCACAACCCGCCAAAGGACAACGGATACAAGGTTTACCTGGGTGGACGTGCCGTCACCGATTCCGGTCAGGGCGCACAGATCGTGCCGCCGTTCGACGCTCAGATTTTCGCGGCGATTCAAGCGGTTGAATCCGTATCCGGCGTTGAACGCGCCGAGTCCGGTTGGGAAATGATTGGCGAGGACGTTCTTGAGGCGTACCTAAACCGAGTGGTTTCTCTAGTCCCCAGCGGAGCTAAGGATCTGAAAATCGTCCTGACCTCCATGCATGGTGTCGGCGGCGAAACCGCCGTTGAGGCGCTAAAGCGCGCTGGTTTTGCGGATGTGCACGTGGTGAAGGAACAGCACACACCGGATCCGGACTTCCCGACCGTGACGTTCCCGAACCCGGAGGAGCCGGGCGCCCTCGACCTTTCATACGAACTGGCACGTAAGATCGACGCGGACCTGATTTTGGCAAACGACCCGGATGCAGACCGCATGTCGGCAGCTATCCCCGATCCGCGCGGTGAGGGCGGCTGGCGCCAGATGTCTGGTGACGAGGTCGGTTCACTGCTGGGCGAAAAGGTTGCGCGCGAACACGACGGCGACAAAGACGCTGTGTTGGCTAACTCGATCGTGTCATCGCGACTGCTTTCGAAGATCGCGCAGGGACACGGCGTGTCCTACCGCGCCACGCTAACCGGCTTCAAGTGGATTTCGCGCGTCCCCGGAATCGTTTACGGCTACGAGGAAGCCCTGGGCTACTGCGTGGACCCGAACCACGTTCGCGACAAGGACGGCATTTCGGCATGCCTTCAGCTGGCTACGATGGCCGCTGAACGCAAGGCTGAGGGCTCATCCATGGTTGAGGAGCTCGACGACCTGGCACGCCGCCACGGACTGTACGCGACGGCTCCGCTATCGATCCGCGTGTCCGACCTGTCCCTGATTCCGAAGGGCATGGAGAACCTGCGTTCCGGAAGCCTGAAGGAACTGGCAGGATCGCCGCTGGCATCGGTTACGGACCTGTCTGAGGGATCCGAGGAACTACCACCTACCGACGGGCTGATCTTTGTGAACGAGCGCAATGACCGCGTCGTAGCGCGCCCGTCTGGCACGGAACCGAAGCTAAAGTGCTACCTGGAAACCATCATCGAAGTTCCAGAAGGCGCTGACATGAACGAAATTCGTGACGAGGCCGACCGCCGCCTCGAGACTATGAAGGAAGACATGCGCAACGCGCTCGGCATCTAGCAGGCGCTGATTGCTAACGCGGGCTCGCGCTGGCTGCAGACCTTGCTGGCCAGTTGCTCTGGCCACGAGCAGGCCGGTTGCACACGTGAGCTAGGCGCAAACGCCAACTAGACGCAGACACAACAAGGGGCCGTACAGAACCAAATGTTCTGTACGGCCCCTTTGTGTATTAGCTCTAGTTCAAGCCGTCAAGCACAGCCCTGGAGGAGGACAGACCCAGGCGTGATGCGCCGGCCTCGACCATTGCAAGGGCGGTCTCAGCGTCGCGGATGCCACCAGAGGCCTTGACACCCAGGCGGTCGCCCACGGTCTCACGCATGAGCCTAACCGCGTGAACGGATGCGCCACCTGCCGGGTGGAAGCCCGTCGAGGTCTTCACGTAGTCTGCACCAGCGTTTTCGGATGCCTTGCAGCAAGCGACGATCTCCTCATCGGTCAGCAGTGCGGACTCGATGATGACCTTCAGCAAAGCACCTTCAGTTGCTTCACGCACGGCGCGAATGTCAGCCTCGACCTCGTCAAACTTGCCTTCCTTAACGAGCTTCAAGTTGACGACCATGTCGACTTCCTGCGCGCCCAGTTCAACGGACTGGCGAGCCTCCGCGGCCTTAACTTCGGACATGTGCGCGCCCGACGGGAAACCGCACACAACTGCGACTTTCAGGTCACCCGGGGTTTCAATCGGAAGCTGGTTTGGGGATACGCACACAGAGTAAGTTCCCAAAGCTGCGCCCTCTTCAATCAATGCCTGAACGTCTGCGGCGGTCGATTCGGGCTTGAGGAGGGTGTGGTCAATCATCTTTGCGAGTTCTTCGCGTTTCATATTTTTCCTATCAGTAATCGGGGATGAGGACCATGATGACCCGTTGCCAGAATCCGAACTCTGGTTCCTTGTCGCAACTGGTCGACTTTTCTAGGAAGCGTTTCCACGTCATGGTCCACTTTCGTCCCCTGGACGGTTCGAAAATGTCTATAAGGTTTCCACGTCCACGCGCTGATACGACGTGGCGTGGGATTTGATCTAGATGGCACAGTTTGCGTGGCAGATTCAGCGTTCCCCCACCCGTGTAAAAGACGACGTCGTGACCAGCGTCGAGGGCGGCGCGGGCCATCGGATACATGTCTTTTATCCACAGGTATCGGCGGTATTTCAGTCCAGTCGCGGAGTTCAGGAGGCTCTGTAACGCCCACGTCGAAGTCCCCCACTGTTTCGGCCAGTGAATGCCGGTGCGGGACGCGATGTCGTGGACGCGGGCCTGAACTTCCGTGACGGTTTCGGGAGGCAGGTCGCGGTATTTGGCGACCTGCTCCCGATGGTTCGCCGCCACGTGACATGCAACTGCGATGCCACAGGAGTACGGCGTCGTCTGCGCGTGCATTACTGCGCGGTAATCCGATCGAGGATGACGGATTCGCGAGGCGTGGGCGCTTCATCGCTGATTTCGAAGGCGCCTTCCAAAGACTCCAATGCGCGCTCAAAACGCTGCGGCGTTGCCGTGTGAAGAGTCATGAGGGGCTGGCCCTTCTTGACCTTGTCACCCGGCTTCGCGTGAAGCTCGATACCGGCGACTTCCTGGACGGGATCGCCCTTCGAAGCGCGGCCTGCACCCAGTCGCCATGACGCTACGCCAACCGCGAGCGCGTCAAGCTTTGACAGGTATCCGTCCTCTTCTGCGATGACATCGTGCGTGTCCTTTGCGACGGGTAGCTCTGCATCCGGATCGCCGTCTTGCGCGACGATCATGCGGCGCCAGCGATCCATTGCACGTCCATCCTTGAGGGCGGCCTCAACGTCCGCATCTGGTTTGCCAGCGGCGGTTAGCATTTCGCGTGCGAGTGCTACGGTCAGCTCAACAACGTCCTCGGGGCCTCCGCCTGCAAGGACTTCCAGGGATTCGCGCACTTCGAGCGCGTTACCTACGGTACGGCCAAGCGGGGTGGACATGTCGGTCAGTAGCGCGGTTGTTTTCACGCCGTGATCGGTGCCCAGGTCGACCATTGTGCGAGCCAGCTCGCGCGCCTGATCAATGTCCTTCATGAACGCACCGGATCCGACCTTGACGTCTAGAACCAGTGAGTCAGTGCCCTCCGCGATCTTCTTCGACATGATTGAAGAAGAAATCAGCGGAATGCAGTCAACCGTTGAAGTGATGTCACGCAGTGCGTACAGCTTCTTATCTGCCGGAGCCAGGCCCGCTCCCGCCGCGCAAATCACGCAGCCGGGGCCGTCCAGGATCTCCATGATCTCGTCGTTTGACAGGTCTGCACGCCATCCCTTGATGGATTCCATCTTGTCGAGCGTGCCACCCGTGTGACCCAATCCGCGGCCAGAAAGCTGCGGCACCGCCACATCAAACGCGGCAACCAGCGGAGCTAGCGGCAACGTAATCTTGTCGCCCACTCCCCCGGTCGAATGCTTGTCAGCAGTTGGGCGAGACAGCTTGTCAAAGTCCATCGTCTCGCCAGAGTTGATCATCGCCTGCGTCCAGCGTGAAATCTCAGCGCGATTCATTCCCTTCAGGTAAATCGCCATCGCCAGAGCAGCCATCTGCTCATCGCCCACCACGCCGCGCGTGTAGGCATCAATCACCCAGTCAATTTCTTCCGGGGTTAAAACATTGCCATCTCGCTTGTGTCGGATGACATCTACAGCATCAAATTTTTCAGCCATTGGAACCCTCCTTAACTTCATCGAGGTCACTCGGGCCAAATGCATCGGGCAACACCTGCGCCATCGTCTGAATTCCAGCGGGCATGTCTAGAAG
>FZPS01000027.1_pt595 | contig 16939 bp, 15 predicted proteins | sample 1817821 | NCBI WGS metagenome assembly FZPS01 (sample SAMEA104158645, study PRJEB21678) | metagenome | place: Germany | collected 2015-04-21
CATTATAGATGTATATTCTAAAAAAAACTTAACGGATTCGATACCTCAATTTAATGACTCATCCGAAAAGCTGACCGGGCATGTAAGGGAAATGAAATCTGTCAGAGATGAAAAATAATGTAGTTTTTTATGATTATTAGACTGAGAAGAGGGTATGAATATAATATGAAATATTTTCATTTTTGTTCCTCCTTTTTATATATGTTACAAGTAATTTCATATGAGTTCGTTTTGCAAAAGGCACAATGCTGGAATCATTATTAATTTCATAACGGTGCCTTTTTTATTGCCCTTTATTTATATATTTTTTCCGGATTTGATCCTGGATGGTGCATCTATTAAGAACGGGTAATTTTTAAAATAAAAAAAATTGAAAGGGGTAATGGCGATATGCTTATTAGAAACTGTGCCGGCGGAGTGGTATTTTCCGGTGACAAGGTATTCCTTCTTCAGAACGAGAAAGGCGAGTGGGTTTTTCCAAAAGGAGTAATAAGAAACGGAGAGCTCCAAAGCGAAGTAGCCCTTAGGAGGGTTAAGGAAGAAGGCGGAATTAACGCAACAATAATCTCATCCGCCGGCAGAACAAATTATGAATTTTTTTCCGTGACCAGACAGCAACCCGTTTGCAACAGAATTACATGGTTTATTATGATGACACAAAGTGAGGGGTTTACCATCGGTGAACCGGAAAAATACGCAAAAGCCGGATTTTTTACAATAGAAGAAGCTATGGAGAAGATAACATATAGCCAGGATCGCTCATTGCTTCACATTTCTTATCTGAAATACAAAGAATTAGTTTCAATGGCTAGCTAGACAATGTATTTAAGGTGTTGAATATATCGAGGCAAAAGGTATTCCGCTTTGTAAAAACACCGGTATTATTGGTTTCACCGGGCTGTGGGGGATACCTTAGCCTCGCTGATAATATTTATACAGCTCTTGTTGTTTCGTTTCCTTGAGCGACAAAGCACATAACGATAATACGCTGTATGCTATGCAATTTTTGAACCAAGCTCTCCATATTCCGGGTAGCTTATTAACACGCTCCACACTTGCCTATAGGCAACAAGGCGCTGTAGCATGTTACCCTTTGTCACCGAAAACACCCGGAACAGAGCCGCGTACCTGCCGGAACACGGCAGCAATGGACAGACCCGTAATCACCCGCCAACTTCTGAACAGTATTTTCACGGGTCCTGCTGTAAATAAATATTTGTTATTTCCGGCTGTTATCTGGTATGATATATTAAAGCAAAATAGATGTGTTATCTGTTTCAACGAATTCCGGTTTACGGTATGGAGTGAATATAATGCAAGATTGTATCCGCACTGTCATGAAGGCGGGGTATGGTGAATATGAAGAAAAACGTTCCAGGTTTTTGTCATTCGTTTTTCCTGTTTCCGCCGAAAATGACGCTGTCGGAATTCTTAATGATTTAAAAAAAAAGTATTGGGATGCAAATCATCACTGCTATGCATACATAATAGACTCTGAAACCATGGTACAGCGTTTCAGTGATGACGGAGAACCCTCCGGAACTGCCGGGCTTCCCATTCTTGAAGCTATCCGCAAAAAGGGGCTTAATAACGTATTAGTGGTAGTTATAAGATATTTCGGCGGTATTCTTCTTGGCGCCTCCGGCCTTGTTCGTGCATATGGGAAAGCCGCATCGATAGGTCTGGAAGATGCCGGAACGGTTACGAGAAAAATGTGTTATCAGGCACTTATACGTATAGGATATCATCTTCACGGAAAAGTACAAAATATTGCCGCACTGAATAATATTGCAATAACGGACACGAAGTATACGGATGTTGTTGAAATTGAAACATTAATAGAGCCGGAAAAGAAGGATTTAATTAAAAAAGCTATTGCGGAAGCCAGCGGCGGCCAAGCGGAAATTTTTATTCAAGGAAAAACTTATGCAAATTTTGACGATAATGGCTTTTGCATATTATAATTAAAATATTAGTTTGGGCAAATACTGTTTGTCTCGCCTTGAGTATTGTTGTAAGCGAAAAGATTGTTTTAAGATGGTAAAGAGGTGATGAAAATATGGCCGGTCATTCTAAATGGGCAAATATCAAACACAAAAAATCAAGAGCCGATGCTCAAAGAGGGAAAATTTTCACGAAACTGGGCAGAGAAATTGCTGTCGCTGTCCGTTCAGGCGGGCCTGATCCAAATACTAATTCAAGGCTTAAGGATATAATCGCAAAAGCTAAAGCAAATAATGTTCCGAATGAAAATATAATACGAAGCATAAACAAGGCCGCAGGAAATGTAGACAGTGACAACTATGAAGAAATAATATATGAAGGATATGGTCCGGGTGGAGTTGCCGTTATAGTGGAAACTCTTACAGATAACAGGAACCGTACTGCCGGTGATATTCGCCATCTTTTCGATAAATATGGCGGAAATCTTGGCACGACCGGGTGTGTATCATTCATGTTTGATAAAAAAGGACAAATAATAATAGAAAAAAAACCTGAAATAAATGAAGACGATTTAATGATGGCTGCTTTAGAGGCGGGCGCACTGGATGTTGTTACGGAAGAAGAGTATTATGAAATAATCACCGACCCGGGCGATTTTTCGAAAGTTGTTGACAGTCTTGAAAAAGAGGGATATACATTTGAAACGGCGGAAATTGCCATGATTGCACAAACTACAACGGTTATTGACGATGAACAGAAAGCTGAGGATATGGAAAAGCTTATTGATAAGCTTGAAGAACACGATGATGTTCAAAACACATACCATAACTGGGAGCAGTGATAAATATATTATTCATTTATTTTTGAACAGCGGCGGGTGATTTTATTTATGCAGGATGAAAAAAAAGAAACAGGTATTGCCGAAATAAAAAAGATAATACCGCACAGATACCCTTTCCTGTTGGTCGATAAAATTATTGAAGTAAAGCAGGAACCGGTAATCAGGGCTGTTGGGATAAAAAATGTTACCTATAACGAACCGTTCTTTCAGGGGCATTTCCCTGATTATCCGATAATGCCCGGGGTTCTGGTAATTGAAGCGCTTGCGCAGACAGCCTGTATAGCAGGGATGATGATTGATGAAAATAAGGATAAAATACCTCTTTTCACAGGCATTGAAGATATGAAAATCAGAAGACAGGTACTTCCGGGGGATACCCTGATGCTTGAGGCTGAATTCCTTGTTTTCCGCAGGGGAGTGGGAAAAGTGAAAGTCCGCGCTTCGGTGCAGGGACAAACTGCAGTGGAGGGTATCATTAAGTTTGCTATGATGGAATCCAATGGGGAAGAAAAGTCATGAGAGTATTCGCGATATCCGATTTGCACCTCTCTGCCGCTGCGGAAGATAAGTCAATGGATGTTTTCGGACCTGATTGGGAAGGCTATATGCGTCGAATTCATCAAAACTGGGTCCGGACGGTTAATGATGAAGATCTTGTTCTAATTCCCGGTGATATCTCGTGGGCTACCTATTTAAATGAGGCGGGTCCGGATTTTCGATATATAGAAGATCTTCCCGGCAAAAAATTGCTTGTAAAGGGAAACCATGACTATTGGTGGTCAACCAAGCGCAAACTTTTTCAGTTTACAGAAAAAGAAGGAATAAAAAGCATTTCATTCATACATAACAATGCATTTTTTTACAGGGATTTGGCCGTTACCGGAAGCAGGGCATGGAAAACCCCCGAAGATAATGGTTTTACGTTTGAGGATGAAAAAATATATAATCGTGAATTGATAAGGCTGGAGCTTTCTCTTAAACAGACCAGGGGATTTGGAGGCACAATAATAGCTATGCTTCATTATCCGCCTTTTGGTCCGAATAGAAAACCGAGTGCTTTTGTTGATTTATTATCGGAATATCGTGTCTCCATATGTGTTTATGGGCATCTCCATGGGAAAAGCCGCAATCTTTCCGTCACGGGGGACCATAATGGTATAAGATACTATTTGGTTTCGGCGGATTATCTTAATTTTACGCCCATATACCTGGGGGAATGGTAAGGTGAAACTTAGGAGGTCATATGAATCATCAGGCATTATATCGAAGATACAGACCTAAAACATTTGATGATGTGGTAGAGCAGCAGCATGTCGTAACCACTTTAAAAAACACCGTTATATCGGGGAAACCGGCTCACGCGTATCTTTTTTGCGGAACAAGGGGAACGGGGAAAACAACAATGGCCAAAATATTGGCACGCGCGGTTAACTGCCTTGAACCGGAAGATGGAAACCCATGCAACAAATGCGAGGTATGCACCGGGATTTTAAGCGGTACAATACTTGATGTTATTGAAATGGACGCCGCGTCGAACAACAGTGTTGACAATGTGCGTGATATCATTGATGAAATGGTTTATACTCCATCACAGGCATCTTATAAGATATATATTATTGATGAAGTACATATGTTGTCTTCAGGCGCATTTAACGCGCTTCTGAAAACTCTTGAGGAACCCCCGGAGCATGTGTTGTTTATTCTGGCAACGACGGAACCGAACAAACTTCCCGCAACAGTTTTATCGCGATGCCAGCGTTTTGATTTTCGCCGGATTTCAACAGGCGGAATTATGGAAAGACTTTTATTGATAGCAAAGGAAACAGGTATTAATCTTACCGACGAGGCGGCTTATTTTCTGGCCTCTCTTGCCGAAGGAGCCTTAAGGGACGGAATCAGCCTTCTGGATCAATGTATTTCAACGGGAAGAAATCCACTGGAACTGAAGTGTGTATATGATGTTTTAGGAATAGCCAGGAGTGAACTTGTTCTTGCTGCAGCGGAATGCTTAATTATGCGGGATGAAAAGAAAGCGGTACAAACAATTGATCAGCTTTATTCGGAAGGGAAGGAGCCTGCTCAGTTTCTACAAAGCATTATCAGGCTGTTTCGTGATATTATAGTATATAAAACATCAGGAAACCTTGATAATATTTTATGTACGGGTGAAAAGGAAAGAGAGCGGATACCACGCTTAACAGAAAGATTGTCTATGACCGAGGCATTGACAATGATAAAAGAACTATCGGATCTTGAAGCGGGTTTAAAATGGAGTGCAAGTCCCAGGATTTTAACTGAGATGACGTTTTTACGCATTTGCACGCGAGAACTTGACAGAAAAGATGACAGCATTTCAGATAGAATACGACTTCTGGAGGATAGAATACGTCATCTTGAAGATAATATAAAATTGAAAACCGAAAATTACGGCTATGAAATTTATAAACAGGAAGAGGATAAAGAAGAGGAAAAAGAGATTAATGAAATTCCTGCTGTCGAAACGATTGACAAAGGGTCTTTTTCTGAATGGAATCGTGTAATTGATGAATTGCGAAGTGCGGGCAGAATGAAGGTTTATTCCGGTCTGGTCGGAACAAGCGCGGTGTGGATCGATAAAGATACTATAGGTATTGTTATTTCTGAGGAAGAAGGATTTAGAAAGAAGGTTATTGAAAAGGCGGAAAGCATGGAGATTATTGAAAACGCAATAGAATTGTGCAGCGGGCAAAGGCTTAATGTAAGAATAGTATCACCGGAGAAAAATAACAAAAGCAAGGATATGGAAAATATACCTGAGACGGTACTTGATTTTGTCAAAAAGAACGGAATAAAACTTGACATTGTTGATGAATGAAAAAACAATAAGAGATAGTTAAAACAAACAATTTTTTCTGTTATTTTAATGAAAGGTCTTGACATTGGCGTTGCTTAACTGATATAGTAAAAATGCTAAAGACGCAGTTGTAACTATTTCCCGAGGATGTATCTTTCTTGGTTTTTCGGTCCAGAATAATTAACGTGTTTCGTAGTATGGAGTGTTTGTTTTAAATAGAATTCCTAAATTCCCAGAATTACAGATACGGCCCTGTGTACCGAATTTTAAGCGTATTTTGCTTGTTTTGCTTGTTAATTCGGGGGTTGCCATGCTATCGAAGATAAAATGAAAGGCATTAAATATCAGGAAATATATTCGTGGTATTCACAAAAACAAATTATTTGTAATATGATCTATTATTAAAAAATATTTATGGATTGGTATTAGTTTCAACTGTTAGTTTTCATACCGGATGCTATTTGTACTTGCCATATATATAAGTGTGTTTGGTTACGTTTATTAATTGGCTTAACGCACCAGTTTTAGTAGCAATTAAAAAGATAATAATTTCTTTTATTCAAATAATACAAAATGATATGTAAATTAAAAATAAAATAAGGCGGTGTATCATGGAAGACAGAGTCAAACTGCAGGGCAAGAGCCTGGAAGATTTAAGGTATATTGCCAAAGTAATGGGCATAAAAAGCATTACCCGTTACAGAAAGCAGGAGCTTATCGAAAAAATTCTATCTGCCGGCGAACAGGGAGAAGTATCCCAGCCCGACCAAAAACCAGCTCAAAAAAGGCCTGGACGGCCAAGGAAACACAAGGATGCTGAAGGCAAAGAAATGGCGGATAAAACGCATAAACAAGATGAGGATGAAAAAGAAGCAGTTTCTGCCGGCAAACAAAAAGACATTACCATCGAAGAAGATATAGGTGCCACTTCTGAAATAAAAAGTCCTGTTAAAAAAAGTCACCCCTCCGGAACAAAAGAGGAACATAAAAAATCAGACGGCCAAAGTGGTGCGGTTGATACGCAAGACTCGGCCCCAAGTGGGGAAAAACCTGTGCACAGAGATAACGGAGTAAAACCACAGGAAGATATCAACTCAGAAGCAAGTATTGAAGCACGGGAGAAGCAGCCTGATAAATATGACATTGCAAAAGAACAGGCACAAACAAATAACAGGTTTTACGGCAAAGATTTTTCAAGACTTGAAAGTGACGAACCTGTCAGCGGAATACTTGAAGTTTTGCCTGACGGATACGGTTTTTTAAGAGGCCAGAATTACCTGTCAGGGCCCAGAGATATTTACGTTTCTCCATCCCAAATACGTCGGCTGAATTTAAAAACAGGGGATAAAATTGTTGGCAAGGGCAGGATTCAAAAAGAAGGTGAAAAATTCCAGGCACTTTTATATGTTTTGTCCGTTAATAATGATTCTCCGGAAGCGGCCCAGCGCAGAAGGCCTTTTGATCAGTTAACGCCGATTTATCCTGATCAAAGGATTACTCTTGAAACTGAACCAAAGGAATTATCAACTCGTGTGATTGATTTGATTGCTCCTATAGGAAAAGGGCAAAGAGGTCTGATTGTTTCGCCGCCGAAGGCGGGTAAAACCATACTTCTTAAAAAGATTGCAAATGCTATAACTCAGAGATATCCCGATATAGAATTAATTGTGCTTCTAATTGACGAAAGGCCTGAAGAGGTCACCGACATGCAGCGTTCCATTAAAGGGGACGTTATATACAGTACTTTTGACGAGCTTCCCGAACATCATATAAAAGTTGCCGAAATGGTATTGGAGAGAGCTCAAAGGCTTGTTGAGCAGAAAAAGGATGTTGTAATTCTCTTAGATAGCATTACACGCCTGGCCAGAGCGTACAATCTTACAATACCCCCTACGGGAAGAACATTATCCGGTGGTCTTGATCCCGGAGCATTGCATAAACCAAAACGGTTTTTCGGTTCTGCCAGAAACATTGAATTCGGAGGCAGCCTGACAATAATAGCAACTGCGCTGATTGACACCGGAAGCCGCATGGATGACGTAATATACGAGGAATTCAAGGGAACCGGAAATATGGAGCTTCATCTTGACAGGAAGCTATCTGAAAAACGTATTTTCCCGGCCATAGATATAAACAGATCGGGTACAAGACGTGAAGAAATGCTGTTAACCCAGCGCGAGCTGGAAGCCATCTGGGCTATCCGCAAGGCAATGAGCAATATGGGAACCGCCGAAGTTACGGAGATGATAGTTAACAGGCTGGTACAAACAAAAACAAACGAAGAGTTTATAAACAGCATAAATATTGCGTTTATCCAAAAAGAGAAAAACAATTATGATCTAATATACAAATAATTTAAACAATGCAGGAAATTACGTGGTAGTTTTCAATACCTCCAAACTGCATGGGATTTTTATATTGTTAGGTCAACATGTTGGATAGTGCCTGGTGAACCATTTTCAAACAGAAAGATTCCGGTTTGCCGTATTATTCCTTCGGTATTGTTATTATTATCCGTCAATGAGAAAGGGCTGGCGACGTGTCCGAGATAAATAGCCCCAACGCCTGCTTGCCCCAGAGCAAGAAGTGTCGGTTCACCGTCGTCCTCTCTTATCCAGATGGATAGATTATTGTATATTTCATCATTTTCGTCAATCCATCCATTACCGTCGTCATCATATTGCATCAATTCAAGAAACCCGTTTCCGGAGGAAGGGCCAAAAAGTTCCGAACCGTCATCTACTATACCGTTTTTGTTCTTGTCATATGCGAGGAAACCGCTGCCCTTATTTACAAAAGAAATACTGTCCTTAATTCCATCAGCATTGAGATCAAATTCATATTTTTCAGCGCTAAGTGAAGCATATGGACGATCAAGGTTTATAACAAGAGGATCAACCAGAGCATCACCCGCCGCAAACGAAATATCTATGTGGGAAGTGAATGAACGGTTCATATAAAGGTTCAAACCAATATTGATTTCCCTGCCGTCTGCGGTTTTTACCACTCCGTTTGCCTGAAATGCCATATGCTCTTCCTCATGGGTGGTTTGTGTATAACGGTATGATATCCCCCACCCGTTACGGGTGTTTTCCGGCGAAGATTTATTTTCCCCGGAAGCTTCCGCAATATTGTTTTTCCTTATTCTTGGGACATAGAATTTCAGCCTTTTTCCAGTTAATATGTAAATAAAATCAGACAATAGCTGAATCTTTTCCCTGTCCTCTTCAGTTAATTCAAAAAATAATTCATCATGGGTTTTAACTTCCTGAGTGGTTTGTGCAAGTTTCTTCCCCTGATCGGAAAGTTCAATCAGAACTCCTTCGAAAGGATTGTTTCCGGATGTTAATTCAGCATCCGACCACATTCTCATGGACTCAACCGTAGACTGCGTCTTTGAATAAATTGAAACAGAGCTCATCTGAATAGAAGAACCAATAATTTTCATAGTTTTTGCCTCCCTGCAAAAAATATCGTCCGTGAATTATTTCAAATAATGTTTGGGTTTTATCATTTCCCTTACTTAATTTATCGGCAAAATAAAAACATCAGACAACCAAAAAAAGAAAAACCATTAAATAACTTTACAGCATGATAATATATTGGGTGTATTTTAATCAACCTGATTTTGTGATACGATAAAATGAGACAAAAAAATATTCCCTGCCTCAATAGGCGGGTACCTTATACCAAAACCAGGGGAATATAAATACATCTTTTTTATTACCGAAGGTATTGAAATGAAAGCTAAAACCGATTGGGATGAATTTGTGCGAGCCTGTAAAAACTGTACGGGATGCGGGCTGGCTAAAAATCGTAATAATGTTGTAATTGGGCGTGGAACAAATCTTAGTGCTAAAATTATGCTTATCGGAGAAGGCCCGGGTGAACAGGAGGATCTTACCGGACAGGCTTTTGTCGGAAGAGCCGGAAAGCTTCTTGATTTATTAATGGACGCTTTGATGTTTGATCCTGATGATTATTATATATGCAATATTGTAAAATGCCGTCCGCCCGGTAACAGGGAGCCTTTAAAAGAGGAAGCAATGGCTTGCCTTCCGTGGCTGAGATATCAGGTTAGGTGCATAAAGCCTGAAATAATTGTATGTTTGGGTTCAACTGCATTAAAGTATATTGTAGATGAGAATGTGAGAATTACGAGAGTCAGAGGAAACTGGATAGAAAGGCCTGGATTTTTCAGGATTATGCCTACATATCATCCTTCGGCTGCGCTAAGAGACCCGAATAAAAAAGAAGAAATGTACGATGATATGAAAAAAGTCAGAGAGTACCTGAAAGAATTGAAAAAGGGAATAAAATTGGGTTCATAATAAGCCTGTACAGTCATAAAATAAAGTATCCTTGATAAAATGGGGTACTTTAATGATTTATTTGGACAATGCTGCAACTTCATGGCCAAAACCTCCGACGGTAGTACAGGCTGTGGCCGATTTCATTAAACGCGGCTGCGCCAATCCGGGAAGATCCGCGCATGCAATGGCTCGAATGGCCGATGAGGCGGTTATGCATACCCGTGAAATTATAGCCGGTTTTTTTAACATTTCCAATCCGTTAAGGATTGTGTTTATGCCGAACACAACATATGCTCTTAATACCGCTATCCAGGGAATAATAAATCCCGGAGACCATGTGGTAACAACTATGATGGAACACAACTCAATTCTACGCCCGCTGTCAACTCTTGAAAAGGCCGGAATAATCCGGATTGATTACATTGAACCTGATAAGTTCGGACGGATTACAATACAGAGCATAAAAAAAACGGTAACAAAGTCAACGTCGGTCTTATGCATGACTCATTCATCAAATGTGACAGGGGCAATAATGCCGGTCGCGGAAGCAGGGAAACACTGCAGGGCAAACGGAGTGCTTTTTCTTGTTGACTCGGCGCAGAGTGCCGGAATAGTACCTATTGATGTCGAAAATATGTGTATTGATATATTAGCGTTCCCCGGGCATAAAGGCCTTCTTGGCCTGCAGGGGACAGGCGGGCTGTATGTAAGAGAAAACGTGCCTATAAGGCCTCTTGTCCAGGGAGGAACAGGGAGCTTTTCCGACAGCCTTACGCAGCCCGATATATTTCCCGACGTTTTGGAGAGCGGGACATTAAATGTGCCGGGTATTGCTGGTCTGGGCAAAGCAGTCCAATACATAATTGATACGGGTATATCAAATATATTTTTAAAGAAACAGCAGCTATTAAGAATGCTAATGGAGGGAATTGAAAAAGAAAGCAATATTACTGTTTATTCTCCTATCCCTGAGGCAAATTCCGGTATACTTGCCTTTAATATTGAGAATATGGATTCGTCGGAGGTAGGGTACCTTCTTGATAAAAGGTTTGGTGTTTGTGTTAGAAGCGGATTGCACTGCGCTCCGCTGGCACACCGCAGCTTGGGCACCCGTGACAGAGGAATGGTTCGAATTAGCCCGGGCTTTTTTAACGATGAAAACGAAATAGACTTAACGGTTAAAGCCTTGCAGGGAATTGCGCGAGGCTCTTACAGGTGAAAAAGCGGTAAACTAAAAACCCAATATCTAAAGTTTAATATCAAAAACTGTTACTTCGGGTACGGAAAAAAAACGGAACGGTATAAGAACGGTACCAAGACCCCGGCTGATATACACCCTGTTATTTCTTATAGAGGTAAACCCTTTTATATGTCCCATTCTGCTTACCTTGTCTTTTCTAAGAAGAAGGTACTCAAGATTAAATGGCAGCCATATCTGACCGCCGTGAAAATGCCCTGCAATAAAGAGGCTTATGCTGCCTTCGGGTATACGAAGCGCGGCATCGGGATTATGTGAAAAGGCCAAAACGAATTTGTACTTCTCTTTTAGCCCTTCAAATATTTGCTCATTAAACAGGACTCCTGACTTGCAGTCATCAAGACCGACAAGCGCCACGGCGAAAGAATTATTTCTATTTTTCAAAACAACGATTTCGTTAACGAGGATTCGTATATTTAGGTGCTTCATTAATTGCATAAATTCATTTTTAAAATTTGTATCTTTTTGAAAACACAGATGATCGTGATTCCCAAGGACAGCATATGTCGGAATGCCGCATTCAATTCCTTTAAGCCATTTTTCAAGTTTCTTTATATGCTTACGGTGATCCAAAAAATCACCGCTTATCAGTATAAAGTCAGGCTTTGTTTTTTCAATCGTTTTTTTTATCCTGGACGGAGATATAAACAGAAGGCCGATGTGTATATCGGTAATATGCAAAAAGCGGAATTCTGCCCCGCCGGAAAGCTCATAATGTCTTGTTTTATATGACAGCGCCTGGATAAACATGTATGCAAGCAGTAATATAATAAATACAACAAAAGCTATTAAGTATTTCATCGGCGGTAATTTCCTTTCTATTAGCTAATAAATAAGAACCATAAATAAATTCAATTTGGTTTAATTAAGCACCGTTGTTTATTTTACCAGAAAAATGATAATATATGAATAGGCGGGCAACAACTTTACAGCCTGAAATATGGTAAGTAGTTATTGTTCATTACTTATTAAACTATTGTACAATAACGTCAGCAAAGAGCTTCATTTGCAAGAGCTATACAGTTCAGCTCGGGCAAGTCGAAACTCGCAAAAATACTTTGAATAAATGTTTGCATGAAGCATTTTTGCTCAAACAGTCGACTTGCTTATCCTCGCTCTGACTGTACATCTCTAAGCTGCATTTTCGCTATAGTTTCCTTCTATTGTACAATAGTTTTTCCAAATCATTGTGCTGATTCAACCAGGTAATCAGCGGGTGATTCGGGTGTTTTCGGTGACGATGGGCGGCATGCTCCAGCGCACTGCTGCCTACAGGCAATTGGGGAGCGGGTTTATGAGCGACCCGGGATATGGAGACCTCTGTGCGAAAATATTACGGACTTGAAGCGTGCTGACGGTATGTGCTTTGCCGCCCAAGGAAACGAAATACCCGAAGCAGGACCCGCGGGAATAAAGAAGGGAAACGAAACACCTGAAGCAAAGCCGCGTACCTACTGGAACGCGGCAGCAATGCCTCGAGCTGCGAAGCAGGATACGCGGAAATTACAACGTATGAAAGGGAGTATTTTGTGAAAAGAGTAATAGTTATCGTGCTTGACAGCCTTGGTATAGGCGAACTGCCGGACAGTCACAAATATGGTGACGAAGGCAGCAATACACTAAGGCATATTGCAGAAAATACGAAAGGTTTTTCTCTTCCCAACCTTGAAAGGCTTGGTCTTGGATGCATTGACGGTGTTTCTTATCTATCTGAACCGGATAACCCGCAGGGTGCTTTCGGTAAAATGGCTGAAAAATCTGTTGGGAAGGATACCACTACAGGACATTGGGAATTATCAGGGCTCATATTAACAAAGCCTTTTCCGCTGTATCCGAATGGATTCCCGAAGGAGCTTATTGATGAATTCGAAAAGAAAATAGGAACAAGAACTTTAGGAAATAAACCTGCTTCCGGAACAGTTATTATACAGGAATTAGGCGACGAGCATATAAAAACAGGATTTCCTATTGTTTATACCTCTGCGGACAGTGTTTTCCAGATTGCCGCCCACGAACAGGTAATACCTATTGAAAAACAATATGAAATATGCCGTACGGCAAGAGCTCTTCTGCAAGGAGAACACGGAGTCGGCAGGGTTATTGCCAGGCCGTTTACAGGAGAATCCGGTAATTTTGTGCGTACTAATCGAAGGAAAGACTTTTCATTGACACCGCCGAGAAAGACTGTTCTAAACTTTTTGGATGAAAATGGATTCGAAGTACGTGGAGTGGGAAAAATTGAGGACATTTTCAATGGCTCCGGTATAACAAAAGCAGTGCATACGAATGGAAATGCCGATGGGATAGATAAAACAATAAAATGGATGAATGAAGATTTCGAAGGGCTTTTATTTGTGAATCTGGTTGATTTTGATATGTTGTTTGGACACCGGAATGATGTTGCGGGATATGCGAAAGCGCTGTCGGATTTTGATACAAGGCTTCCCGAAATCATTAATAGCCTAAAGCGTGATGATATACTAATTTTAACTGCGGATCATGGCTGTGATCCCTCTACCGAATCAACCGATCATTCAAGGGAATATGTGCCTGTTCTGGTCGCGGGCTTTAATGTTAATAAGGGAAAAAATCTTCATATACGTGATAGTTTTTCCGATGTGGCAAAAACAATTGCCGAATATTTCGGAATAAAAAATGATCTGTGCGGTGAAAGTTTTCTGGATGAAATTATAGTAACTAAATAAACCGGAGAGGTAAAAATGTTTATTTTAGATTTAATTTTAAAAAAGAGAAACGGCATGAAATTAAACTGGGATGAGATTGAGTATTTCGTAAGGGGCTATACAAATGGCGATATTGAAGATTACCAAGCCGCCGCTTTTTTGATGGCTGTGTTTTTTCAGGGAATGGATGCTGACGAAACCCTTTGCTTAACCGAAGCTATGTTGAATTCGGGAGATATTGTCGATCTTTCTGAAATTCCGGGTATAAAAACCGATAAACACAGTACAGGGGGTGTCGGTGACAAAACTACTCTGATAGTTGCGCCGATAGTAGCCTCATGCGGAGTGCCTGTAGCTAAAATGTCCGGCAGGGGGCTTGGCCATACAGGGGGAACGATTGATAAACTTGAATCGATACCCGGTTTTCAAACAAGCCTTACACGGGAACAGCTTATCAGCAATGTAAAAGAGATAGGTCTGGCTATAGCGGGGCAAACCGGCAATCTTGCTCCGGCTGACAAGAAAATATATGCGCTTAGGGATGTTACCGGTACGATTGAAAATATATCGCTTATCGCGGCAAGTATTATGAGTAAAAAGTTAGCCTCCGGTTCCGACGCAATTGTGCTGGACGTAAAGGCAGGCAGCGGTGCTTTTATGAAATCAAAAAATGAAGCTGAAAAGCTGGCGAAGATGATGGTGGAAATAAGCAGAGGCGCAGGTAAAAAAGCGGTTGCCGTCCTTACAGCAATGGACAGCCCGCTGGGTATGAGTATCGGCAATGCGCTTGAGGTTGCTGAGGCTGTTGACATATTAAAAGGACACGGCCCAACAGATCTGAAAGAAATTTGCATAGAGCTTGCAGCAAACATGCTTATGCTTGGGGGAAAAGGGTCACTTGATAATTGCCGTAAGCTTTCGGCTAAGTCTCTTTCTGACGGGACAGCATTTGAGAAACTTCTGGAAATGGTCAAAAGGCAGGGAGGAGACCCATCCGTTTTAGAAGACACGGGAAAACTTCCTATGGCCTCGGTTAAAGTGGATTATAAAGCTGAAAGAACCGGGTATATTATACAAATGAATGCAGAAAAATTTGGAATGGCTTCTGCTGCCCTTGGGGCTGGGAGAAAAACTATTACCGATACAGTGGACCCGTCAGCTGGAATAGTACTATTAAAAAAGTACGGGGACATCGTAGAAAAAGGAGAACCGATAGCTATTCTTCATACATCAAAAAAAGAAAAAAATTCAGAAGCGCTTGAAATTCTTAAAGGGTCTGTTTTAACAGGCGAAAAACCGCCGCCGAAAGTCCCGATTATACTTGGAAGGATAGAATAATTACACAAACCCAATCCGATAGCAAATATATAACAGCCAAGTCCATATTTGTTTCCATTAAAAAGTATTTATCGGAATTTAGCATATAGGCCATGCATACATTATTATGGGATTATCTTTTAAGGAGTATCCGATGAAATCAAAAAGGCTTGTATGTTTATTATTGGTGGCGGCATATATGCTTATTTTTTATCAGATGGCCATTTGTTCCGAAAAAAACAATGTACCGCTTGTTGAAAACATACCGTTTGAAGTAAATGCAAAAGCTGCTGTTCTTATGGCTGCAAACACAGGTCAATATATTTTTGAAAAAAATAGCCATGATAAACTCCCTATCGCTTCCATAACAAAAATAATGACAATGTTACTGATTATGGAGGCATTGTACCAAAAGAAAATTACGTTGGATGATGTGGTAACGGTTTCCGAGCATGCCAGCAGTATGGGAGGCTCCCAGGTTTATCTGGCCGAGGGTGAGGAATTTACGGTACACGATCTACTAAAAGCAGTCGCGATTCATTCTGCAAATGATGCTTCTGTTGCTCTTGCCGAACATATAGCCGGCAGTGAAAATGTCTTTGTAACGCTCATGAATGAAAAAGCTAAAGAATTAGCAATGAACAACACATATTTTCTTGACTGCTCAGGGCTTACCGACGAAGGGCATTACAGCACCGCCCATGATATTGCTATAATGGCGAGAGAACTTATTACAAAGTATCCGTCCATTTATGAATATACTACAATAAAACGTGACACTTTCAGAAGTGGGACATTTGGTCTGGATAATACCAATCATTTGATAGGTAAATACAGAGGGATGACAGGCCTGAAAACAGGAGTGACAGGTGCAGCGGGTTACTGTCTGGCAGCTACGGCATCACGCGACGGTATGGATTTAATATCCGTTGTATTGGGAGTGGAAAGCAACGATATGCGGTTTTCAGAAGCGGCAAAAATACTCGATTATGGCTTTTCAAATTATGAAATAGTAAATATTGACAAGAAGGGTGCCTGTGCGGGAAACATAAACGTGAAAAAAGGTCTTGAGATTTCCGTACCCGTAGCATATGAAGACGACAAGTCACTTCTTTTGAAAAGAGGGCTTAAGGACAAGATTAAAGAGGAAATCAGGCTGCCCGATTATATAAACGCGCCTGTAAATATAGGGGATAAGGCTGGGGAAGCTGTTGTAACACTTGAGAATGATGTTATTTTAAAAATTCCGCTTGTAACTATGGAAGAAGTTAAAAAGGCAACCTGGCTGAAAATATTCTGGAGGCTTACAACGCACTGGTTCTGCCTTGCAAGGAATTAAACACCGGCGTAACCGAAAACACCCGAATCACCCGCTGTTTATTTGGTATTAATTAGCGGGGCTACTTGGAGGAACTATTGTACAATAGTTTGTAGGGTAATTTCCGAACACAATTCTCGCGGGTCCTGCTTCGGGTGTTTCGTTTACTTGTTCGACAAAGCACATACCGATAACACGCTTTGGGTCCTTTTTATTTTTGCTGAGAGGTCTCCATATCCCGGGTCGCTCATTAACCCGCTCCACAGTTGCCTGTACGCAGCAGGGCGCTGGAGCATGTCGCCCTGCGTAACCGAAAACACCCGAATCACCCGCTGTTTATTTGGTATTAATTAGCGGGGCTACTTGGAGGAACTATTGTACAATAGTTTGTAGGGTAATTTCCGAACACAATTCTCGCGGGTCCTGCTTCG
>FZPS01000193.1_pt23 | contig 16939 bp, 14 predicted proteins | sample 1817821 | NCBI WGS metagenome assembly FZPS01 (sample SAMEA104158645, study PRJEB21678) | metagenome | place: Germany | collected 2015-04-21
ATTATACAACAAAGGACAAAATGTCTCAAAGAATGAATTAAAAAGGGTTAGAGTCAACTTTTAACTGGTGAGACTAAATTAATTTTATATTTCTATTTACAAAAAATGAGAGACTCCTTATAATGTAACTACCAACTCACAAGAAAGGATGTCTCTCATGAATATTGTAACACAAATTGAAAATAAAATTAATAATATTACAAACTTTTCTGATTTAACCGATGCGGCCCAATTTGCCTCAAGTGAAATAGCCACTGCTATCTTTTTAGAAACTATTAAATCTGTCGATGATAAGTTTTTTAGAAATGGTTCTTGGAAAGAATTGTACACCAGTAATGGTTTTGTTTGGCGACATATTATTACTCCACTAGGTAAAATATCATTTAAAAGACGGTATTATATGTCTAAGGATAAAAATCAACATGATAATTTTTATTATGTTGATAAAGTTTTAGAAATTCCTCCATATAAACGAATCTCTAAAGAAGCCTTAGCTGATATTCTTAATATGGCCGTTGAAGTAAATGGATCCTATGCAGCTAAAAATGCTATTCTCGGGGTAAAGATTTCTAAACAAACCGTATCAAACTATATCCGTTCCCAAAACATTATGGTAGATAACCTCCCTGTCATTGATGACATTGAGGAAGGAAAACCTTTAGAGTTTGATGTTATTTACATTGAAGCCGATGAGGCACATGTTAATCTTCAAAAGGATTCTAAAACAAACAGTTCTGATGAAATTAAAACAACTCCCACCGACAAGAGGATTTGTCGTTCTAAAAACATTATCGACAAATTGGTTTTATCTCATACGGGTCATATTAATGAACATTTGCGATTAAAACGCAAAGAACTAGGTAATAAGCACTATTTTGGGGGTATTAATGTGCCTTCAATTGATTTAAGTGATAATGTTTATGGTTACATAAGTACTCGTTATGATTTAAGTAAAGTTAAATATGTCTTTGTTAGCGGTGATGGAGCATCATGGATTAATACTTTAAGTGAAAGTTTAAAGAGTACCTTACGATCTTATCAAGACATAACAGTTATTCAAGTACTTGATAAATTTCATATGGCAAAATATTTAAATAGCATCTTTGGTCATGATCAAAACACATTAAAGTACATTCGTAAAATAATTTACACAATCACTCCCGAGCGCTTTAGGATGATTACTGATGCTTATTTTGCTTTCAGTAAAAAGCGCAACATAAAAGAAGATAAATTCAATCAAAAAGTAGAGTATATTATAAACAATCTCCAAAAGATAAGAAACCAAAAACATCCGTTTTATCGAACTCCTTGTAGTATGGAGGGTCATGTGTCACATGTGCTAGCTAATAGGTTAACTTCTCGTCCCAAAGGTTTCTGTGAACCAGTACTTCATAATTTAACACAGATGATTATTCTTAAACAAAACGGTAAGGACATAACTCCAGAAATGCTTGATACATGGAGCAAGGTATACACAGTACCTGATAAACCTAAGTATGTGAGTCTTACTAAGACTTACAAGAATAATTACTCAGTCGATGTTCATATGCCTGCTTTAGATTCCACTAACACAAATTTAAAACGATTTTTAACTGCTGTTAAGAATAGCAATTACAAAATTTAAGTAGTTATATTCTTTCTCTCATTCCTAACCATAATAACTTAGACCAGTTAAAACTTTACACTAACCTTAGCTTATCCTGACTTAATGGTATCTAAAAAGAATTGGTTAAATCCTATCTGCAAAATTATATAGGCTCCTTTTACGTTGTTATTTGGTTACTACCCATTAATAACGAAAGGAGCCTTACATATATTTTTATATAGCATAAGATTGCTTAGTATAAAAAACACATTAGAATTCAAGTAATCAATATTACTTATCTAATGTGTCTTTTTTATTATTCTACTACTTTTCCAGGATTTAAGATATTATTAGGGTCAAATACTTGTTTAATGCCACGCATTAGTTCAACTGATTTTTCGCCAAGGACTTCTTTCATATATCCTTTTTTAGCATAACCAATACCATGTTCACCAGATACTAGTCCGCCAACTTCAGCTGCATGTCGGTACATTTTATCAAATAAGGCATCTAACTTTTCTTCAAAGATATCCTTTGGTAAATCGTCTTGACAGATGTAAATGTGAAGGTTACCATCACCAGCATGACCAAAGCTTGGGATACGAACCCCCATTTCCTCTGATAATTGGTAAGTATACTTAATGAAATTAGCAACTTCACTACGAGGAACAACTACGTCACATTCATCCATAAATGTTGTTGATGCTTTGATAGCTTCTAAGAAAGCACCACGTGCACTCCATACTGAATCTTTTCTCTCATCAGTATCAACAATTAAGACATCTAAAGCTCCTAATTCATTTAAGCAAATTTCTGCTGCTTCACGATAGTTATGCTCAATCGCTTCTTTATTATTACCATCAAAAGTTAATAATAAGTAAGCATCACTTTTTGACTCTGGGAATCTCTTGCCCAAGAATTCTTCCGCAAACTTAATAGTATCACGTTCAAAGAATTCGATTGCTGTTGGAGCAACTTGAGATCTAACTAATACTGGTACTGCTTCAATTCCTTCCTCAAGAGTTTTAAAAGGAACTAATAGACTAATTGATTCTTTTGGAAGCGGATCAAGTTTCAAGATTGCTTTGGTAATAATCCCTAAAGTTCCTTCTGAACCAATAATTAAGTGTTTCAAAGCATAGCCTGTTGAATCCTTAACAACTTTTCGTCCAAATTGAACTATTTCACCTGTTGGTAAAACAACTTCAAGGGCACGAACCCAATCACGGGTAACACCATATTTAACGGCTCTCATCCCACCTGCGTTAGTCGCAATATTTCCACCAATGGTAGCTGTTTTTTCACCTGGGTCAGGGGCATAGAAGAATCCTTCTGGTTGAACATAACTATAGATATCCATTAGTAAAACCCCTGGTTCTACTGTTAATGTTAAGTTTTCTCGGTCTAGTTCTAATATTTTGTTCATCTTAGTTGTATCAATCATGATACCACCATAGATTGGAACACATGCACCAACTAAACCAGTAGCACTACCACGAGGAACAACTGGTATTAATCGTTCATTGGCATATTTCATAATGTTGCTTACTTCTTCAGCAGAAGTAACTTGAACTAGCACATCTGGCATTTGTTGAACAGTTCCTAATTCATCTCGTCCATAGTCACTACTGATTTCATCACCAACAAATACTCGATTACTATCAACAATACTTTTTATATATTTAATATCATTATCATTAATTTTATTATATTTCATTTTACACGCCACCGCCTTGTGCTTTTATTTTTTTAATTAATTCAGGAATAATACTAAAGGCATCGCCAACAATTCCATAGTGGGCAATATCAAAGATTGGGGCATTTGGATCAGTATTAACCGCAATAATCGTTTCACTACCAGTAACTCCTGCGGTAAATTGAACAGCACCACTAACACCAAGAGCAATTAATAGTTTTGGAGCAACTGTTCTTCCACTTAAACCTATTTGTGTTTTGCTGTCAGCAAGACCCGCTTCAATTAGTGGTCGAGTAACACCTATAACTCCACCAAGGGCATCCGCCAACTCTTGGGCCATTTTGATATCATCTTCAGTTTTAAAGATTCTTCCTAGTGCCACAATTACATCAGCTTCACTAATATCAATGTGTGAATCTTTCTTTTGAACATCGATTAAGGTAATGCCTGATTTTAAATTGAGGTGTCCTGTTTCCATTATCACCTTTTCACCAAAAGGTTTAATCTTTTCTGGCATCTTAAAGATCTTGTAACGAACTGTTGCCATTTGAGGGCGACGATTAGGACATACAATTTGAGCCATAACGTTACCGCCAAAGGCAGGACGAATTTGAACAAGATCAGTATTTTCTTTCATGTCAAGCATTGTACAGTCAGCCGTTAAACCAGTCTTAAAGCGTGCCGCTACTCTTGGTGCAAAACTTCTACCAAGTGAGGTCCCCCCATATAGGATTGCTGTTGGTTTGATCTTGTTGATGAAGTCTTCCATCACATTTGTATAACGTTCAACGTTAAAGTGATTTAAATCTTTATGATTATAGATAAATACTTTATCAACACCATACTCTAATATCTCATCAGCAAAATCCTGATCTTCACCTTGCATTAATACTGCATATACTGGATGTTTAATTTTATCAGCTAGTTCACGAGCTTTTCCGATTAACTCAAAAGATACTGGATGGATACGGTTACCATCATGTTCAATGAACACCGCAACCCCATTCCATAAACTCTTATCGATTTTTACAACATCTTCATCTTCCACAAAGGTACAAACTTCATTTGGACCTTTTCGAACACATATTTTACAAACACGACATCCAGAGTTAATAATTAACTCACCATTTTGTACTTCAAAAGCATTGAATGGACAGAGCTTTTGTAATTCTTTTATGACCTCAGGGGTTACCTTCTTTTGATCAATAACTATTCTTCCCATACTATCACCTATATTAACTTTCTATCCACTAATGTTTGATATAGTTTATCAGTAACTTCTTCAGTGGTTCCTTCATATAAGATTTTATCAGTATTTTTTTCCGGAGCAAACATTCGCTCAACTTGAGTTGGAGAACCTTTTAATCCATAATTGCTTTCATTTTGGTCTTCCATATCAGTAAACGTCAAGATTTGAATTTCTTTATCTTTTACTTCTTTTCCACGTTTATAAGAAGGTAGACGTGGAGTATAGATGTCTTTATCAACCGTAATTAAACAAGGGAATTTAACTTCACAGATTTCTACGGTCTTATCCATAGTAAAGCCAACTACGATTGAATCATCTTTAATTTCAATAATGCGGTCAACATAAGCAACATGAGGAATGCCCAAACATTCAGCTATTTCTGGACCAACTTGAGCAGTATCGCCATCAGTTGTTTGCTTTCCACAAATAATTAAATCGAATTCTCCCAGTCTTCTAATTCCTTGGGAAAGGGTATATGAGGTTGCTACAACGTCAGCTCCCCCAAACTTACGGTCTGTTAAAAGCATGGCATCATCAGCCCCCATCCATAAAGCTTCATTCAACACGGCTTTTGCTTGAGGTGGGCCCATGGTAATTGCTTTAATGGTTCCGCCCTTTTCTTCTCTTATTCTTAAAGCAGTTTCCAAGTTGAATAGGTCATAGGGATTCATCTTAGCATTTTTGCCATCACGAATCAAGTTTCCGGTAACTGGGTCAATTTGAACTTCACTAGAACCTGGAACTTGCTTGATACATACAATAATTTTCATTATTGGTCACCTTCTTCTCTCAAAATATTTCTAATAATATGTTCATATAATTCTTCTCTCATTTCGATGGTTGAATAACCGTGAGGAGCCTCTGGGATAATTACCATATCAGCCTTTGGATATATTTCTGAGTAACGTTTACCATATTCCACTGGTACTGCTTGATCAGCTTCCCCGTGAATGATAAACACTGGTTTGTCAAAGTTTTCAAGGTTTTGATAAAGGTCAAAATCTTGAATGGTTGATAGAACCGCTGTGCTCATTAAGTATCCGCCCATGTCAACAAAATCCTCACCAACTTTTGGTTTCTTTTCACATAAGTTTCGGAAACTGTTTTTAATACTGCCAGCTGGTGATATTAAGATAATTTGTTTAAGTAGTTCTTTTACTCGAAGGCTTGCTTGTGCTAATACAGCACCTCCAAGTGAAAATCCAAGACCGATTAATTCTATATCTTCTTTCAAAGTTTTTGCCCACTTCATGATGGCCACTGCTTCTTCAAGTTCAGTAAAGTAAGTCATATCGCTAAACTCACCATCGCTATCGCCACTACCAGAAAAATCAAAGCGGACACTCGCAACTCCTCTTTTTTCTAGTTCCCTTGATAGGGTTCTAAACATATAAGCGTTTTCGTTTTTATGGCCAGTAAAGCCATGAAACATGGCAACTAACTTATTCCAGCCATTTTCAGGTTCATGAATAAAACCCCTTAACGTCTTACCTTTAACCTCTATTTCCACATATTTTTGCATTTGTTACACTTCTTTCTGCTAATTATTAACGGCCTTTAGCTTGTAAGGCTTTGCGTAGATTTCCTTTAGATTCTTCAAGAGCAGTTTTCACTTCTTCAACATCAGTAATTTGAGCTAAATGAGAAAGGATTGCTCCTTTAATAGATCCATATTTATCAATTAATTTTCCTGCTTCATCACTATCAACACCAGTGACTTCACTTACAATTCCTCGTGCTCTGGCATATAGTTTTTCATTGGTTGTTTGTACATCAACCATTAAGTTCTCATACACTTTACCAATCTTAATCATAGACGCTGTTGATAACATATTACATATCAACTTTTGAGCAGTACCTGACTTCATTCTGGTTGAACCAGTAAGCGGTTCTGGACCAGTGATAGCTTCAATTGGATAGTCAACAACACTTGCTAGGACAGTGTTTGCGCTAGTGGTAATACATGCTGTTGTAAGACCTAAACTCTTAGCATATTCCATACCACCGATAACATAGGGGGTACGACCACTTGCTGCTATTCCAACAACGATATCGTTAGGATTAGCATTTATTCGTTGAAGATCTTGGATGGCTAGTTCTTTGGAATCTTCTGCACCTTCAACCGCTTGAGTCATAGCTTTATCGCCACCCGCCATTAAACAGGTTACCATATCATATGGTACACCAAATGTTGGAGGACACTCTACAGCATCGATAATTCCAATTCGACCACTAGTACCTGCTCCCATATAAATTAGTCTTCCGCCTTTTTCAAAAGATTCAACAATCTTATCGACTACTGCAGCAATCTGAGGTAAAGCTTTCTCCACAGCGTAGGGAACTGTCTTATCCTCATTATTTAGTTTTGTGACAATCTCTAAAGTACTTACCACATCGATATCCATTGTGTTTGGATTGCGAGATTCTGTACTAATTTTCTTTAAATTTACACTCATATTTTCACTCCTTCTTTGGTGGAAGGGTAATATTGCCTAGTATTACTGGTTCCTTCGCTCCGGTTGCTGAAGGGACATTACTTGGTAACTGTTTTAAAGTCATATCACCTAATACTACAAAACCAATAGCTTCTTTAGCATCACTGCGATATCCGTAGTCTTCTTGGGTAATGACTTCAAATGGAGCATACTCTTTAATTAACTTCATCAGGGATTTATTATAACTTCCCCCACCACCAACAATCATTAAATCAATTGGTGGTAAAAAGTCTTGACATGACTGCACAATTGACCGCGCTGTAAAGGCGGTTAATGTTGCAATAATATCATATTTTGTGTATTTATTGGCTCGTTCAATAAAACGTTTGATGAAATCATCATTATATTTTTCTCTTCCGGTAGTCTTAGGCGGAGACTGTTTGAAATAATCATCACTCATTAGTTCCTCAATTAAAGGGTCAATAACTTGACCTTTTGAAGCCATTTTACCTTCATGATCATAATCTAAGCCAAATAAAAACTTCATCGCTCCATCAATTAACATATTACCTGGACCAGTATCGAAAGCAATAATATCGTCAATGTCACAGTTTTTCTTTAAATAGGTGACATTACCGATTCCACCGATATTTTGTAATGCAATGTTTTTCTCATTGCTTTTAAAAATAACAAATTCAGAAAAAGGGATTAGTGGAGCACCAGATCCACCAGCCGCCATATCCATCACTCGAAAGTTAGAGACAACCGTTTTATTAAAGGCATACGCAATTATACTCGGTTCCCCCAATTGAAGGGTGGATGAATAAAAGCCATCCATTTGATCAGGATTGTGCCAAAAGGTTTGACCATGGCTAGCGATAAACTTTATCTCATTAAGATCTACATTATTTTCTTCTAAAAGTTTATTAATTGCCTCTACAAAAACATATCCTAACTCAAAGTTAAGACTACATAATTCTTGAACAGTAGAACTATGATTAAATAGATTTCTTCGAATTCGACTCCTTAGATCATCTGAATATGGATAAGTAATAAATGCCTTTAAATTATATCCATTATCGAGATCCACTAGTGCTACATCGACACCATCCAATGAGGTTCCACTCATCAGACCTATTGCTAGCATAAAATCACCTTCTTTGAGGTTTTCTATTTGTTTCTAACTCGAAAACGAAAACGCGTCCCTGGTTTTAAGTTTTCAAGTAGATATTCACAATTATCTATATAACCAACTACATTTACTCGAGGATCAGCTGGTAATGATTCCATTACGATATTTAATTCTCCTCTATATCGCAAATAACCATCATTATCAATCGTAACCGCATATTTTTCTCTAGCGATAGTATTGTGAGCAGAAATTGTTACTTTCCCACGATAAGCAGTTGATCGTTTCAAATATACCGATTCATCCATCCGGCTTCGGTGTGGACTATTTATAATTCTTATTTCTTCATCAGATAGCCCTTCCACTAATCTGATCGGTAAAATAATTTCTTTCACATCAAACTCTGCGACCGTCTTTATTTCATCAATTGAAGCATAGGCATCACCAAAGCAAATTTCGGTTGCGCCTAACATCAATACTTCTTGAATAACCACATCAAGTGGCATCTTGCGATGGGCTTCTACCGTTGGCAGTCCTTCTTTCAACGGAGGACGTTTTTGATGTTGAGAAGGGATATACATTAAGATATCTAGTCCTAATGTCTTAAAGAACTCATTTTGTCTTCTAACTTGTTCATGAGTCAAGCCCGTATATGCCTTTGGATAAAAGTTATGGCTCACCCTAATGTTTTTAACATTTAAGCCCATATCAATAAGTTTTTGCATTCGTTCTGGACTAAGAGTTGAAGCATTAAGTTCAATGAACAGGTCTAGTTCATTTGACATCTTAACGATTTCATCATCTTTGAAACCATAATCAAGTCTTAAAGCATAAGTACCCTTAGGAATTTTAAAGTTTTCCATCATTGGTTTGGAGACATCAATTACCAACTTCATCTTTAGTTCTAAAACTTTATTAATAATTGCATCTAAGTCACTTAAAAAATCTTTTGACATTTCTGGCATGTGAGCTGATGTAAAGACCATTTCAGCACCACTTGCCTTAGCATCTTCTAAATAGCGTAAATTATCTTGAAGTGAATACTCCGCTAATCCAATGTATACTGAGACCCCTGTTTTATGAGACTTATTATTCTTAATCGGCAAATTGCCTTTTGGACTGATTTCACCTTTTAAATACTTGATTAGTGTTTTGATTGAATTTTTAGTATATTCATATAAACAAACATAGTTTTTAATTTCAGGTATAAATACTAAATCATATGGATTACGCATTGAAATGACATAAACCGTTAAATTTAGTCCTAGTAACTTTTTAACAAGTTCTAGTTGTTCTTGATAAATATTAGCATTATATGTACAAATTACTACTTGTTCGTATTCTGCTGCTTGATCAATGATATTCTTTTGTTCTTCCACACTAGGCCTTACTGCCATCTTAATGGTTGCAATAGAAGGTATTTGATCTCTTACAGCTTTGACAATGCTCTTAGAATCAACTTCATCATCAGCGATGGAAGTCGCAAATGGGTCAGAAGCAATTAGTAAGGTTCGTTCTTTCAAACTAAAAGGTTCACCTTTTACTAAAGTTAATGATTCATCAACAACCGCTTCAGCAAAACTATGATGTTCTTTGGTTATTAATACTTTGATAGCCTCATCTTCACTACTATTAACGAAAGCTTTTGCTTGGTCAAGTAGGTCTGCTTTAGCCTTTAAGACTCTTTCAACTCGTTCATTAATTAAGTCTTCAGAGATTTCACCATTTTTAACAGCGGCTTCAATTAAGTCAACTGCCTTCAATTGTTCACTCAAGGTATGGGAAATACATACTTGATTAGCTCCTGCTATCACTGCTTGAAGGGCCCCTTGATGAGTACCATAGTGATCAGCAATTGCTTTCATTTCCATACAGTCAGTAAAAACTAATCCTTCATACCCTAATTGATCACGCAATAAATCAGTGAGAACCTTTGATGATAAGGTAGCTGGGAGTTGTTCTTTCTCATACGAAGGGAATAAGATATGAGCTGACATAATTCCTTTAATTTGATTTTTAATGGCTTCTTTAAAAGGAACTAGCTCAACACTATTTAAACGTCCTCTTCCAGCATCAACTTTCGGCAAGCCATAGTGAGAGTCAACATCAGTGTCACCATGACCTGGGAAATGTTTTCCAACACCTATAACTCCTGATTCTTGTAAACCTTGAGTATAACGAGCACCAAAAAGGGCTACTGTTTCTGGGTCACTACTGTAACTGCGCACTCCAATGACCGGATTGTATGCGTTTGTCGCAATATCCAACACTGGAGCTAAATTGACGTTTATTCCAAGGCTAATCAATTCTTGTCCAGAAATTTGTCCTGCTCGATAAGCGTATTCCGGATTATTGGTAGCACCTAGGGTCATATTACCCGGTAAGAAAGTAGCATCTTCTAAGATTCTAGTAACCATACCACCTTCTTGATCAATACTTACCAGTGGGTATATTCCTAATTCATTATATATTAATTCATATAACTTTCTATTAAGACGATATAATTGGCGTGCACTTTTGATATTTCGGGTAAATAAAATAATATTACCAATTTTGGCTTCTTTCACCATTTGGAGCACATGATCATCGATGTCTTCTGCCTTAAACCCAGCCATTATCAACTGGCCAATTTTTTCTCTTAAAGTAAGGTCTTGTAATTTTCTCATTTTAATCTAACCTCTAATATAATAAATACTTACTTCTGGTTGTAGTAAATTGTTTTGTTTCTCTTTCAATAATCGCAAATTGTTCAGCAAGTGAATACTCGCGTTCCAAAATATAATTACAACCAGTGTTATATTGTAACATCCGTGGACGTCCCTCTACATATGGTTTATTTACTTCAAAATCATTTGGATAAAGATCACGTATTACCTCAAGCATCGCCCAACCAGTACGAACCGGTAAAAACTTCTTTCGGTCTAAAATGTGAACTTGAACCCCGCCACACATTTCATCTTTATGTTTAGAAAATGTCGGCATAAAGTATTGAACTCTAAAATGAACCCCTGGAAGACCTAAATCATTTAGGGCTTTGGCCAGAGTTTCCGGTTTAATCCATGGTGCCCCAACTAGTTCGAATGGCAAGGTTGTTCCTCTTCCTTCGGAAACATTAGTTCCTTCAAAAACACAAGTTGCATTATAGGCATAGGTTGAATTAATCGTTGGGAGATTTGGTGACGGATATACCCATGGTAATCCCGTGTCCTCAAAACTCATTTCACGTTTCCAGTTTTCCATTGGGATGATAACTAGATCACAGCCAATGCCAAACTCTTCATTAAACATTTTCGCAAGTTCACCAATTGTCATTCCGTGACGTTGGACAATTGGATAGTAACCAACAAATGAACGATAAGTTAGGTCTAAAATATTTCCTTCAAAATCAACCCCATTTATCGGATTCGGACGATCAAATACAACAAATGTCTTGTTATGCTCTTTACAAGCCATCATTGAATAAGCCATTGTATATATATATGTATAAAATCTACTTCCAACGTCTTGTATGTCAATCGCAAGAAGATCAATATCTTTAAGCATTTCTTCAGTTGGTTTGCGGGTCTCTCCATATAAACTATAAACTGGAATACCAGTCTCTTCATCAATATAAGTTGCTACTTTCAAACCAGCTTGGACGCTACCTCTAATACCATGTTCAGGAGCATAGAGTGCTTTAAGGATAGTCTTTTCATTTAAAATGTCTATGCTACTTTTAAAGTTAGAATCAATTCCGGTAGGGTTAGTGATTAATCCAACTTTTTTCCCCTCAAATACTTCCTTGAAATCATCTAATCTTTCAATTCCTAATTTAATCTTCATCTTCATATTCCTCCTCGCGCGTTATTTTTTCATCGAAATTAATACTTACTAAAAAATTATATACCGGCTTTGTAATTTTGATCGCAAAATAGACCGGAGCACTAAAACCAAATAAAACCGAAATTGGTAAAAATGGTGCTATCACGATCGTCAACACAAAAAGTCCAAAAAGAATTAAAGTTGTTCCAAGAAACTTAAACGATATATAAGTGGTTGCTCTAAAAATATCCATCCCTTTAAGACTCGGAAAGTTGATTATTAGCAACGGGATATTTACTAATAAAAGCAAAATTAATAAAAACATAAAAAGCATTACATAAAAACCTGCTTGAGATAACAAGTTTTCTGTACTTAAACTTCCATAAAAAATAATACTATAACCACCAACCAAAGTGGCTAGAACAATAATTATCCAAACAGTAAATGATCTTTCAAAATACTTTTTAAAATTTCTAAAAAAAAGTTTAAAAGTATTAGTTATATCTCCATTCCCATGATCCCTAATAGTTGCATAAGCAGCTACTACTCCAGGAAGGAGGGTTAGTACCGGTAACATCATAAATATCATCATTAAGTTAATAACTAGAAGCCGATAAAGCCAATCAAAGAACGAAAAGGTTTTACTCTTTATAAGTTTTTCAAAATCCATAAAATCACCATCTATATTATCAGATGCCCATGGCATCTTTTATCCTTTAGTAAAAAATCAAAAATATATATTTATTATATCACATTTGCCTAGAAAATTCTACAAGGTAACTATTCATATTATTTCCTATTAGAGAATAAAAAAATCCTGAAGCCAAAGACTTCAAGACTACTTAATTTTTATGTCAGGAAACTCTAAAGAATGTTCAATTGTTTCTCCTAAGAGATCAAACTTATGCAGATATTTGCATAAGTATGTCTTGTAATCCCCTACTAGCATTCCTGGTAGAAAGGTAGGAATATTGTCAGGAATCCCAGTGTTTTCTTCATCCATAATCCACGATATCTTTTTCCAATCAATGATTCCTTCATCTGTTTTTACCGGTGTATGAATTTTTTTACTGTGATCAATTTCCCCTAGATAACAATACATTCCTCCTAAAGTTTCATAATCATCACTAATAATCCAACCAACTTTAGCTAGGCATTGTAAATCATCAACTACCATACCGGTTTCTTCAAAGAGTTCTCTTTTAGCACACTCATCCGGAGTTTCACCATCTTCAATTCGACCACCAATACCATTCCATCTTCCCATCCAAGATGGCTTTTCGCGATTGATTAACAATATCTCATCTTCACATTTAATAAATACTAAGGTATATTTAAAAATCATAATTTTTCCTTCTTTAATGTTTCTTCAATTTCTTCTTTTGAAGGCACTGCATTCAAAACATACTTTTTCTTTACTGAAAGACCTGACACCACCCCAGCAAATCTTGCTGAAGTTTCTAGATCACTGCCGCAAGCTAGCTTGTATATTAGACTTGCGTTATATATATCACCTGCGCCAGTTGTATCAACAGCTTCCACAGTTAACGCTGATATCTTGGTTATTATCCCTTTATTATAAACTATTGATCCCTTACTTCCCAAAGTTACAATGACCGCTTCGAATGCACTCTCTTTTATTTTTTCAATTAAGTTCTCAATTGGTTCACTGTCTTTTACGTTGAAGATTACCTTTGCTTCACTTTCGTTTGGGGTAATAATGTCTACCTCTTCTAAAACTTTTCGTGAAGCAGAATTGGCTGGGGCAGGGTTTATTACAACTTTAGTACTCCCTCTTCGTGCAATTTCTATCCCTCGTTTTAACAAGGAAAGAGGATATTCTTGTTGCATCAATAAGTAGTCACATCCACCTATTAACTCCTCAAAACCATCCAAAACATCTGGAGCTATATCATTTGACATACCAGGATATACACAAACCATATTATCTCCCTGTTTATCAGTTAAGATCGCAGCCCTTGTTGTCTTTTTACCTTTAACTTTAATCAGATGGGGAATAATCCCTAGTTTATGTAATGTATTTTCTATAATAACAGCATAATCATCATCACCCGTAATTGTTAGAAAATGCACATCAGCCCCTAGTTTCTTTAAGGCCATTGCTTGATTAAAACCTTTGCCTCCCGGTTCAGTATGCAAATCCTTTGCAATCACCGTTTCTCCACTTTTATTAAAATGGTCAACTTCAAAGAACAATGATTCACCACTTAAGCCAATAACAAAGACAGTTGGTTTTTTCATTTTGATCCCTCTTTTACTCTTTGTACTTATTATATCAAATATTCAAGAAATAAAAAACTCCTTTATAAACTTAAGTTTATAAAGGAGTATCTTTTTACTATTCTAAATCAGCATCCGGATCGAATCCTAGGCGTTTCAATGTTTCAACAACATATGATTCACGGTATTCTTCCTTTGGATCGCGTCCATAGTATGATTTGAAGAATTCTTCATTGGCTTGTTCATAAGGGATATTAGCAATACTTGCGATAATTCTAGTGCTTCGGTCAATTAACTTTTTGTTAGTTGGAAGAACTTGAATCATCCAGTTACCCCAAACACGTCCCATTTTAGCCATTGTTCCAGTACTTAATAGATTAAATGCTAATTTGACCATTAAGTGTGTCATAAGGTCGGTACATGTGCGTGGTAATTCAACTGGAATATGAATTTCATTTTCAGCAAGCTTATTATTTGGAATATTACCCATACGAATTACAATTCCACCATCAAATTTAGGAAGGTATTTATTATACCAAGCCATAACTTCTGGGGTTGCAGAACCGTTAATATCAAGACATACTAAATGAGCAGGTTTTCTTGAGTAACGTGATGGATCATCGATGTTACCGATATTATATTGTTCAACTTCACTACTAGCAACTTTAGGAGGATTGTTGATAATATCTTGACTAGCCTTCATTTCAATATAGTCTTCTTTAGTCCAATCTAAACCTTTAATTGGACGACGGAATACATGTTGCCAAGCAACAGTATTTGGATATAATGGATCTTTAACATAAGCCCAACTTACTTCTGCTTCTTGGTCATCAAACTTTTTGAATGGTGGCAATGTGAAGGTTGGTTGACGTTCTGTAGTATCAGTTAAGATATCTAATAAGTAATCATGAGTTAGATATGTGATTAAACCTTTTTGCTTATAAGTATTAGTTTCATATTCAACTGCTTTTGCTAGACCTTCAAGAGCTTTACCAGTTGATAATGTATCTACTAATTTTTTGAATTCTTTTGCATAGTCTTGAAGTTCTAAGGCTGGAAGACCAACAACTTCTAGTTCTTCAGCAGTTAAGTTTTCTCTTAACCAACGAGCACATGCTACTTCAATAGCAGCACCTACTGCTAGTAATTCAACGGTTGTAACTTGCATTCTAGTTGAACCAGAAACAGCCATATTACCAACAAATAGACTAATCTTAATAATGTTTTCTCTTTCAAATACCAAACGAACACGGTCAAGGTGTTTTACTAGTATTTCTTTTGGATTACAGTATACATAATAGGTTGTACAACCTTGCTTATCGGCTTCAATAACCGAACCATTGATACTAGCAGATAATCCACACTCAGCTAGTCCAACAACAACATCACCAGGGCCAACGCCAGCTTCGATAATTTGGCGAGCACCAAAAGTCATGTAGTCTTCAAAGTTTTCAACTGAACGAACAAGAGCACGGTCACCGCCAGTTGTAAAACTATTAGAAACTTCACTAATTTCCATGAACTCTTGTTTTCTTGCTGGAAGTTTTTGAATAAGTGAAGTCCAGAAATAACGCCATGCAGCATCTAATTGAATTGCCATTCGCCCAGATGCACCAACACTTGAGAAAAGAAGCGTTTTTCTTTCATCAATTACACGTTTAATGTCATCGACAAGTCTTTTGAATTCAGGAGTTTCAAAAGCTTTTGACGCTACTGTTGGGATATCAGTATCAGCTGATAGGATTGTTTGGATACCAGCTGCTGTATCTCTTTTTATCGTAGCACTTAAATTTCTTGTGCGAGGATTTGATTGTTCAGTAGGGATCATTCCAAGGTGGAATTGCTTCTCGTTTTCAATAAAATCCTTGCTTGCCTTTTTATAGTCTAACATAAATACCTCCTAATATGTATTTATAATAATGGCCTATTTGACCTTTACTTATTTAATAAGTATACATAATAATTATATCACAGTGGTACCTTTGTTGCAAGTAAATGCCTACACCAAATAAATACTATTTCCAATATAAAATGACGTATTTTTTAATTTAAAAACTCACTAACAGAGTTCTCTGCTAGTGAGTTTTATCATCATTTAACTAAGGTATATTCCAAAAGTCTAATTAGGAAATATCAGCTAAGATACCTTGGTATAGTACAGTGATTTCTTCAAACACTGAACGAGCATCGTTACCTGCGAAGATTCCATTGATTTTTGGATATAATGCGTCACCACCGTAGTGAGAAGCACCTTGTGCACCAGCTGACATTGATGCTAAGAAGATCTTTTCAAAGTATTGATACTTAGGATCTTGAACACTCATGATTGCATCAATATAAAGTTGGTTGCTGAACTTAGTTTCTAGCCATAATTCATAAGCTTCATCTGGATCAACATCTTCAGCAGGGCTTTCGAATCTGCTGTATAAGTCATCAAGAATGTTGAATAATACTTCACTGTTTAATCCATTTTCGCCATTTTGAACGTTAGCTACTGCAAACGCTGATGAAGCATAAACTGGAACTGAGTATTTTGCTAGTACGCCTTCATCACCATCAGCTACTGGATAAGGAACAGCACCGATTTCGAAGCCAAAGCTGCTTGCAAAACGCATTTCTGAACCTACGAACCATAAGCCACCAGTTGCGAAAATAGCATTACCAGTTGCAAATTTACTACTTACGTCATGGTTAGCTTTTTCAATGTAACCTTTGTTATAAAGAGCTTTTAATTGGTCGATTGGCTCTAATACATCTTCAGTTGTCCAAAGTAATAGGTTGTTTTGTGGAAGAACGAACTTAC
>FZPS01000216.1_pt254 | contig 16927 bp, 16 predicted proteins | sample 1817821 | NCBI WGS metagenome assembly FZPS01 (sample SAMEA104158645, study PRJEB21678) | metagenome | place: Germany | collected 2015-04-21
AGTCTCTACTCTCAAAGCAAGGACTATAACTTCAGGCTTGAGTTTGGTGGTAATCTTTCGAATATAGTCACCGAAAAGTCCCTACCATACAGTGCAGAAGCCAAGTTTTTGGAAGGTAAGAACAAATTAGGTTACCATGTAGGTGGGTTTATGAACTTTAATTTTAGTAAGTATTTCTACGCAACCGCAGGTATAAACGTAATCAATAAGGGTTATAATATTTACGACCTACCACTTGTGGATACCCTAGGAATGGAAATCAAGAAGACCGACTATTCAGTTTCAATTATATATCTTCAGGTACCCCTACAACTAGGTGTAAATATACCAATAAAAGAAAACTCAAGTGTAGACCTATTAGCAGGAGGTTATTTTTCTTTTGCAGTTATTGGTAATGAGAGCTTTGTTGGGGAAGATGATGAAAAGGTTATTAGAAGCTTTTTCGATGTAGGCTATGTGGTTGGTTCCGACAGGTTCGACCTTGGCTTAAAGTTCGGCGCTAGCTATAATTTCTATAATTTCTATATCTCAGCCTTCTACGACTGGGGTATGTATAAGTTTATTTCTTACACCGATAGCCAAAACGATAAAGAGTTCTATAACGCTAGACATTCAACCTTCGGCCTTGGTATAGGATTTAAGCTATAAGTTTAAGGTCTTAATAATGAACGAATTAATAGAATAAAACACAATTAGCTCAAAAATACTTGTCAAAAATACTTGACATAATGTAAAGATTGTTGTATCTTTGTCGAATAATTTAAAATCTTATCATTATGTGGAAATCCTATTTAATGCCAAACTATTTTAAGAAGATAGGTTGGTTTGTTTTCGTACCTTCGATGATTTATCTCATCCTAGTATTCCAGTTCGATAGTCTAGATATTAATTTCAGGTTTATAAGTGTTTTTCCTGTAGACCGAGTCCTTGGCGACGCAACTCCATGGTTCTCATTGGTTGATACAACAGTTCAATTGACCATTATCCCAATTCTAATCCTTGTAGGCTCATTATTTATTATCTTCTCGAAAGAGAAAAATGAAGATGAGTACATTGCAAGCATTAGAGAGAAGTCCCTAGTTTGGGGAGTAAAGGTTTATATGACAATATTTATAATTGCAACTCTAGTCCTATATGGATTCGATTATTTCTATTTTATGTTTATCAATACCTATATCTTATTTATATTGATAATTGCAAAGTTTTACTTTGAAAAGCATAAGATAAGAAAGGAGGCCAGAGATGAGAAATAATATCCGTGTAGAAAGAGCTGTTCTAAACATATCCCAACAAGAACTAGCCGATAGGGTGGGGGTGAGTCGACAGACAATAAATGCTATTGAGCTTGAGAAGTACTCACCAAGCGGGGTGTTAATTATGAAGATAGCACATATCTTTAATAAACCCGTAGAGGAAATCTTTAGCTTGGAAGATAAAGACTGGGAGAAATAAAGTAAATTCATAGAGAGATTATATGCTGATTAGACTGAAAATAGAAAACTATGCCCTGATAAAAGAGATAGACCTTAGCTTTGCTGAGGGGCTCACTGTTATTACCGGAGAAACAGGTGCAGGTAAGTCCATTATGCTTGGAGCCTTGGGGCTTGTCTTGGGTTCTAGGGCCGATATGAGTGTTTTATTTGATAAGAAAAAGAAGTCTATTATAGAAGCTGAGTTCAAGATAGACAAAGACCTTAAGCATTTATTCGATAATCACGACCTTGACTTCGACACCATCTCCATATTTCGCAGAGAGATTCTTCCAAGCGGTAAGTCCAGAGCATTTATAAACGATACACCCGTTCAGCTAGCCATAATGAGGGAGATAAGCGAGTATATTATGGATATACATTCCCAGAACTCCTCCTTTAGGCTCAAAGAAACAGACTATCAATATGAGATTCTTGATAGCTTTATCCAAGACCATACCCTCCTTAAAGACTATAGTAATAGCTATTTAGAATGGAAAGAGATTAGCTCTGAGCTAATGAGGCTTAGAGAGCTTCAAGTAGAGGCAAATAAGGAAAGGTCATATTTTGAGTTCCTTGCAGAAGAGTTCGAAGAAGCCGATATACAAGTAGGGGAGAAGGAGGAGCTAGAAAAAGAGCTGGAACTAATTAGCAATTCAGAAACCATTAAAACCACCATGGTAAACTCTCTTAATCAAATAGATGGAGAAGAGGTTTCCATCCTACCAATCCTCAATAATATCAGAGCAGAGCTTGATAATATCACATCCTACCATGAGTCCATCCAAGAGTTTTATACCAGAATCAACTCAGTCTATATCGAGCTAAAAGACCTTAACGACGAAATGGTCTATTTCGATGCCAATATCTCCTTTGATGCCAATAGATTAGACCTAATCAATGAGAGATTAAACATCTTATATAGCCTCGAAAAGAAACATAGCGTAAGCAGTGAAGAAGAATTGCTTAAGATATACTCCGAGATAAGCGATAAACTATTAGAAGGCGATAGCCTTGGAGACAAGATAAACGATTTAGAGAAAAAAGAGTCTCAAATACATAGTAGGCTTAAGGAGCTAGCAGGACAGATTACCAAAGAAAGAGAAGAAGCCTCCAATATGTTATCCCAGAGCATCCTCTATTATTTCCAAAACCTAGGCCTAGAAGATGCAGTATTTAAGCCAAGGATTGAGACCGTAGAAGAGCTAAACCCCTATGGAGAGAATAAGATAGAGTTTCTTTTCAACGCCAATAAGGGAGGAGAGCTAAACGAGGTCTCCAAGGTAATCTCAGGCGGAGAGCTTTCGAGGCTAATCCTATCCCTCAAAGCCCTAAGAGCCGAAACCAGTCCTAATAATACCAATCTAAGTTTGATTTTCGATGAAATAGACTCAGGAGTAAGCGGAGATATAGCCTCCAAGGTAGGGAATATAATGCAGGGAATCAGTAAGAAGTTCCAAGTAATTACCATCACCCACCTTCCACAGATAGCAGCCAAGGGCAGCACACATCTAAAGGTCAGCAAAGAAAGCACCGAAGACTCAACCATATCACAAATAAGCAAGCTAAGCCACGACGAAAGAGTAAATGAAATAGCCCTAATGCTTTCCAGCGAAAAGATAACAGAAGCCGCAATCCAAAACGCCCGAGAGCTTCTTTCTTAGTTTAGTTGTTTAGTTGTTTATTTGTTTAGTTGTTTAGTTGTTTATTTGTTTATTTGTTTATTTGTTTATTTGTTTATTTGTTTAGTTGTTGAGTTGTTATTACCGACGCCCGACTCCTGACGCCCGACTCCTTGCAAGTCCCGTAGGGACGACACCAAAGACCCAAATAAGAAAATAAATTCAACCTCAATAAAACAAAATCACTTTATATACGTTTATACAAATGAAGCATAATGCTATTATAGCACTATGGTTTAAAAATTTATTTTTCAGGCAGTCTTAACAGGCTGCCTTTTTTTATGCAACAAAAAAAGACGCCGAGAAATTAATCCCAACGTCTTCTTCTAATTAGGAATTAGGAGTTAGGAGTTAGTAGTTAGTAGTTATGAGTTAAGAACTAGGTACGCGTCAGCCTAATTCCTCATTCCTAATTCAAAACTCCTAATTCAAAAAGAGCATCGCTCTTTTAGAGAACAAGTCCTTTGATATCCAAATTCGCCTCTTCGAACTTTGCCTTAGCAAGGTTGCGTTTGAAGTGAACAGAAGGATAGAACCTGCATGTCAGTATCCTGATAGAGTCCGCATTAGCATCCTCTGCCGATTCCATAGCCCTAGCTCTGATGGCAGGAATAAACGCTCCAAGCATTCCAAATTTCACGGCAGAACCGTTTTGGATATGAGCAGAAACGTGAATCTCCATAGCCTTCAATACCGCCAGAACATCTGGGTAAGACACTGTGGTAGAGTGAGAAATTTCCTCACATAATTGGTCGATAGACACGTCGGAGCTTCTATGAAGGGTCGCAACGTACTTCTCCCCTGGGTTGTTGCCAAACAAAATATGTCGTTTGGTCTTTACGAATTTAATCGCCATAATTGATGGGTTTTAAATAAAACAATAAATTAATTAATGTAATCCTCCAGTAAAACAAAAGCCTAATTTCCACCTCCACGCCCCTCTTCTTGCTAGCCTATACCCAAAGAACATTTCGGTCTCAATTGCCAATAGTCCCACCCTTGAATTACAATACAAAGATACAACATTAATTTGATTCCAGCAAGTATTTTAGCAATATATTAGCCTTAATTTCAGGGTTTTATCCCCTTTTTCATTCTTTTCCGAAAAGGATTTATTAAGGTCGTAAGAACAAAGAAAAAAGAATATCAAATTATCATACCAACCTTCCAAAACACAATCCAAAAGCCAAAAGTATTCGAAGAAAGGTGGGAGGGAGAGGGAGAGGGCATATTCCATGGCTACCATAATGATCACCGCTAACGCGGTTTTAGAGGAATTGCTTTAATATGGCTGACGCGTATGTGATTGTTGATTTGTTTATTTGTGGATACATATAATTCCTAACTCCTAATTCCTAACTCCTAACTCCTAACTCCTAACTCTTAATTCCCTCATCGCTTTGCGATATATAGACTTCCATAAAGCCCCGTAGGGGCGGCTATTATGGTAGCAACAGAGACAACACACCACACCCTCCAGAACCCCGTAGGGGTGGCAATTATGGTTGGAAGACTATGGCAATATTAATCCTCGTAGAACTCAAATATGTATCGAGGATCGTAATCGATATTGAACAATTCCAAAAACTCAATATACTCCTCCCTAAATGTCTTGGTTCTATGGTGCTCTTCTTGATTCATTATATAGTTGATAACCCCATCTCTTTGACGCTTAGAATATGAAAATGCAGCGTATCCACTTTGCCAAGAAAACTTACCTGCAACAAATCTATTGCTATTAATCCATTTCGTTGAGCTCGTTTTCACAATCCTCATTATTTCGCTAACAGTTTTATGGGTTGGTAGCTCAAAGAACACGTGAACATGATCAGTCCAGCCACCAACAGCAAGAGAAAAGACATTGTTTTCCCTCATCACACCAGCAATATATTTGAAAAGTTCCAAGCGAAATTCATCGCGTAAAAGATTAGCCCTGCCTTCCACAGAGAAAATGCAATGAATATTGATTTGCGAATACGTATTAGACATAGTAAAGATGTATTTCAATAATCAGCAAAGATACAAAGATTTACCACAATAACCACCCACCATAATGGCCACCCCTAAAGGGGTTCGGACGTGAAGGGAGGGAGGGAACATATCCAATTGCTACCATAATAGCCACCGCTACGCGGTTTTAGAGGAATTGATTTAATATGGCTGACGCATAAGGGCTTGTTTATACGTTGATTTGTTTATGCGTTGATTTGTTGATACGTTTAATTCCTAACTCCTAATTCCTAATTCCTAACTCCTAATTCGAAGAAACGATATATAAACTTCCATAAAGCCCCTTTAGGGGTGGTTATTTTGGTAGCAACAGAGATAACACACCACACCCTCCAAAACCCCGTAGGGGTGGCAATTATGGTTGTTTTTGTTTTATTTTATGGATATTGTTTATCTTTGTAGCTGATATGTTTCAAACTCAAAATTATTTATCATGTATACGAACAGACCAACAGAAGAAGAAAAGATTTTATTGACAGATTCAGATTTCATTATTGAACAAATCGAAACAGGAAACTATAAAGAGAGACATAAGTTAGACTATATTAGGAGGATATTCAGAGAAGATATAAGCACTAATCTTTTATACACAGAAGTTTTAGATTTGTTCGATGAGGTTTGTAAGATACATCAAAAGCTAAATGTGCAAAAAGATAATAATTTCACACCAACAGAACGTCGTATCCTAAGAGAAAAATCAAAAGAATTTCAGACTGCTTGTAATTATGCCGACTTTGCAAAGAAATACAGAGAGAGTAATTTTGATTTAGATTTCCTTGTAGAGCTATTAGTCAAGGGCAGGATATATAATTCAAATATTGACAGCATAGATGTTGTTTACGCTCTTACTATTTTTTATAATATGAAACAGTCAGATTGGGAAAACTATTATGATGCTTATAGAGATAAGGAATATTATATGGGCCAAGTAAGAAAGGAAGCTCATCTTAAAAAAACAGTTGACGGTAAGGAAGTTGGTGTTTATAATGGCGACGAGTATGCTTATTTACTACTTCTCGAGTATAGGGCTTTTGAAGATGATCCTGAACTCTATGAATGGCTAAAGGATATAAAGAAGAATGTGGATAAACAAGAAGAGAGAATGAGAAATGAAGTTATACTTCTAATGTCACCATATCTAAAGCCTAATTCTAAAGAAAAAGAGGATGTAAAACAAGACTCAAGAGACTCAGGAACACCCATAGAGACCCAGAAACTAAAGATAAAAGAAGAAACTGCAAAACAAGAGCCAGCTACTGAAGATAATGAGTTTGAGAAGCATTGTAAAGCCATACATAAGCTTTTAGGTGATTATGTAACGTATTACTCCACAGAAAAGATTAAAACCATTATTAACCATAAACTCAACGACACACCATTAAGTACAATTCCAGGAACACAACATATAGCACTAAGATACAAAGATAAATTTGATAGAGTTATGACCCAAAAGGATGCTCATAAGCTAGCTGAATGTTTTGCCCTAAGTAAGGAGGCGGCTAATAAGTTTATTAGAATGGAAACGAAAGATCGCAATAGAAAATCAATCAATTTTCCAGCTAAATTAAATGATTGTATTGTATCAGGAGGCTATTATGAGTACGATGAGACTCTAGTTATTATAAGAAATGACCATCTTAACGCATTAGATCCAGATAAATTTCCACTCTTAGGGTGAGAAAAAAGCACAGAATTTCTGAAAAATCTCATGAAAAATCTCACTCAAAAGTAAACAGACGAGTAAACATAGGAGTAAAATAAGTTAGACCCCCGTTAAGTCATTGATTTAACGGGGGTTATTTTTTTATTCTCTTGCTTTATTTTTTTTATTATTTCTAAAAAGCTTCAATTTTACTTACCCTTTTACTCCACAGTTTAGTAGGCGGTTTAGTCGCTATAACTCACTGAAAATGATTGCATTAAAGCTTGACTTTGTGTAATAAATGTTGTATGTTTGCAGTTGTATAAACAAACGATATCGGCCGAGGCAGTGGATTTGGAAAAAGAGTTTTGCAAAACCATAGGTCTAGTAGAAAGAAGAAAATAACCGGTGTTTCGGATTTTGAAAAATCTATACAAGGAAGCTGCCAAGGCGATATCAAATAAAATGAATAATACGATGACAAAAAAAACAGAACACAAATTAGAGATTAATATTAATATTAAACTTATGGAAAATTTAATTTTCAAGTCCCGAGAGGGCAATCAATTCCAGATAGACATCTATAATAGACCAGTCTATTCTGAAGAGCTTGAAAAGCTAAGTTGCGAACTAGAGTGGAGAGATGAGTTACTGTCTCGGAGAAACAGAAATCTACTCTGGAGAGACAGAATTCTGTCCTCCCAATCTATTCAAAGGTTTTCAGTGGGTTTGCAAAGAGGGTCTAAGACTCTTGGAGCAGGACTTAAACAGAAAACTGGTGAGGTTAGGATGAAAAGACTAATGACTACGCTTTTGGATGGGGCGATATCCTCCGGGTTGCATAAGGAGGTTATGAGCTGTGAGAATACGGCTCAGCTCTATAATAAGGTAGTCGAGTATTTTCCTAATGACTTCAATAACGCAAGCCTTCATTCACTTCTTGCCTTTATGGCCATGTCCTTATATATGGACTTCCGAGAAGGTGAGATAGTGGAGACGGCTTGGAGAAACTACGCATTCAGAAAGAGTGATATGGCATGGGTGATGACCCAGCTACAAAACTCTGGATATGTAGAAGAGCTAAAGGTGAAAACCCTAGATGCTAATACATATCATATATCAGACTTAACTAATGTAATTTTTAACTAACAAAATATTTTAATTATGAGAAAATTTTTATTTTCAAGCTTTCCAAATAAGGAGAGCTGTACGGACGGAACTCTAAGCATGGAGGACGTAATTGAATTTACCAAAAATCCACGAGGAGACTATGGTAAAAAGGTGTTGGAGGTAAGCAAATTGGCTGATAAGCTCAATGAGGCTATCCAAGACCAAAACACTGAAGAGATAAAAAGGTTTAAGAAAGAATTTGATAGTAAGAAATCAAATCTTCCAATCTTTACCTTTGCTAGCTTACACGAGAAAGGACATGGTCTTAAAACCATTGTTTCGGTCTCGGGAGTATTCGGTCTTGATTTGGACGGGATAGATGAAGAGGAGCTTATAAATCTCAAAGAAAAGCTTATTGAATCTGAGCTTGTTTACGCTTTTTTCGTATCTCCTAGCAAGAGAGGGTTGAAAGTGTTCTACAGGCTTCCTAAGAGCCTGATTAAGGCCTTTAATGACTTGATTGAGGCTAAGGAGCATGAGGAGCTGAAAAGGCAGTATGCCCAGCTCTTTAAGCTTGTCTCCAATTGGTTTACCCTCAAGTATGGATATCCTAGTGATGAGAACACCAAAAACATCAATAGGTTATGTTTCTATAGCTACGATCCAGACGCGTATTATAATCCTAATCCAAAAGAGATTACTCGTGCAGAAATAAGTGGAGATGTAGGTGAAACAATAAATAATATGAAAGAAGATTATTTGGAAATGAGGTCGATTCAAGATGTTTACGATTTTACAGTCAAGTATTATCCTAACCATGTAGGCAACCGCAATACCTCAGCCTATATGTTTTCATCTTGGTGCTTTAATGTTGGTCACAGTGAGATGAACGTATTCTCCTTTATAAAGCAGAACTATAGTTTGGAGGATGATGAGATAAAGAACATTATTCAATCAGCCAAGAAAAGCAATATAGCAAGGAGGACGGGCAAGTATGGCAAGCCCTATACTCAATATCGCAGATTGGAGAAAAAGACAGAACGACTCGAGGCCAAAAAGAGTAAGGAGGACAAAGATGAGAGACCTAGCTACACTAGTCTATCCAATAAGGAAATCTATGATATAATTATTGAGAAATACATTTTTAGGAAGAATCTAATTACGGATCATCCAGAGTATTTCGATAAGGAGTCAGATGAGGCGGAGTGGAAGATGGTAGACAAATGGGCTGAAAACAGTATTTCGGCTCATATTCGCAACCATGCCAAGGGTATGAGGAAAAATGAATGGGAGGCAATTGTTTTTAATGATGACACACCTGTTTATAATCCTATTTTGGAGCTTTTAAGCCAACTTCCGCCCTATGATGGCAAAGACCATATAAAGGATTTTTGTTCGCTGATTGAAACAGATGACAACGAATATGCTTATAAACAAATTAAGCATTTCCTATGCTCCATCTATAATACAATTACCACGCGTACCATTAGTCAAAATATGATTATTCTAACAGGACCGGAGGGGGTTGGTAAAACGACCATTGCCAACAACCTCCTATCTCCTAGGTTTAGGGATTTTACCATTCAGGTTTCGGCCAATGCATTCGATAAGAGGCAGAATGATATAATTTTTGACGAAAAAATGATATGCGTTATTGATGAGCTAAGAGATATGCCTAAACTAAGGGCAGTTATCGATGCTTATATAACTCAAGAAAGGGTGCAGGATAGGGTGTTCTTTACTCATAGGTTAGGCAATAGAGAAAGGCTTGTAAGCTATATTGCTACAACCAATGAAAAGGAGCTAATGAAGGGTGAGGATGGAGAGAGGCGTTATACCATTCTTGAAATCCAAAAAGCTAAGTTAGCCAAAATTAGAAACTTTGACAAAGATCTTCTGTTGTCACAGGCCAAGCATTTGATTGAGAGCGGTTATGATGTATTTAAAAACCCAGATACAGACGCAGAAAGAGCTGAAAGAAATCAGATCTATAAGATAGCCTGTCCAACGGAGGAGCTATTTGATAAGTATTTCGACTATTCCACAGACGAGGAAGACAAGAACAACTCAGCCTATCTACGAATGTATGCAGCAGAAATTGTAGATAAGATTGTAAGCGAATACAGTTCTGCACGCAACGAAATCAATCCATCCAAGATTGGGAAGCTTATGCGTAGGTTGGGAGTAACTTGTGAAGAAAAGAGGAAGGGCTATAGGAAATACCTAGTTATTCCAAAAATAGCAAGCATGCCAACCAATGAAAGAGAAGATAAAGTAAATCCATTTTAATAACTAAAACTTTATTATTATGTCTAAAAGAATAACTTTACAAAAGAATGCTCGAACTGCAAAGCTTGCAGGAAGAGAGCATGAGGTTCACTCTTACAGGCTTATAAGAAAAGCCGATGTGAGTGTTGATGATTTAGTAACCCATATCATGCTGGAATACGGCATTGAGGAGCCTATTACCCACAGGGTAACCAAGGCCATTGGGGAGTCTGTAACTAGATTTGTTTCCGAAGGGAGAGGGGTGCATATACCATATCTTGGTATGGTAACTCCTGCCCTAGAAGCAAGCGCCGCCAAGACCCAAGAGGAGCTAACACCTGAGATGGTTAGAGGGATTAGAATGAGGTTCTATCCACTAGCCTCCATAAAGCGTGAGCTTAAGAAGTTAGCTAAGTTTAGGTTCTTGCGTTAAGCTTATAGTAAGTCTAGTAAACGAGACCGGGACCCTAATCCCATAGTCTCTGAAATAGGGCAGGTATTAGGCTTGTTAGGGCAAGCCATAAGCCTGCTTTCTTTCTTATTCAAAACTTTTGCCTATCTTTGCCCTATACATATAATATAGATTGAATTATGACGAGTATACAACAAAGGGCTGAATTGCAGGCGAATATATGGAGGATTGCTAATGAGGTGAGGGGGGCTGTGGATGGTTGGGACTTTAAGCAGTTTGTGCTGGGTGCGCTCTTTTATCGCTTTATTAGTGAGAACTTTACTAATTATATTGAGGCGGGGGATGATAGTATTGATTATGCTATGCTGTCGGACGAGGTTATTACGCCGGAGATTAAGGATGATGCTGTGAAGACCAAGGGCTATTTCATCTATCCTAGCCAGCTCTTTGTGAGCGTTGCTAAGAATGCTAATACCAACCCTAACCTCAATACTGACCTTAAGGCTATTTTCGACTCCATTGAAGGCTCGGCTAATGGTTATCCTTCGGAAAAGGATATTAAGGGCTTGTTTGCTGATTTCGACACTACTAGCACTAGGCTGGGCAATACGGTGGAGGATAAGAACTCTCGGCTGGCGGCTGTGCTTAAGGGTGTGGAGAAGCTTAACTTTGGGAATTTCGAGGATAATCAAATTGACTTATTCGGTGATGCTTATGAGTTCCTTATCTCCAACTATGCGGCCAATGCTGGCAAGTCGGGTGGTGAGTTCTTTACTCCTCAGCATGTGTCGAAGCTGATTGCTCAGCTGGCTATGCATAAGCAGACTTCGGTAAACAAAATCTACGACCCTGCGGCTGGCTCTGGCTCTTTGCTTCTTCAGGCTAAGAAACATTTCGACAACCATATTATTGAGGATGGGTTCTTTGGGCAGGAGATTAACCACACTACTTATAATCTTGCTCGAATGAATATGTTCTTGCATAATATTAACTACGATAAGTTTAATATTGCTCTTGGTAATACGCTTACCAATCCTCAGTTTATTGATGATAAGCCTTTTGACGCCATTGTCTCCAACCCTCCTTATTCGGTGAATTGGATAGGTTCGGATGACCCTACTATGATTAATGACGATAGGTTTGCTCCTGCTGGTGTGCTTGCTCCCAAGTCCAAGGCCGACTTTGCTTTTGTCTTGCATTCTCTAAGCTATCTTTCGAGCAAGGGAAGAGCTGCCATTGTTTGCTTCCCTGGGATATTCTACCGCGGTGGTGCTGAGAGGAAGATTAGGCAGTATTTGGTGGACAATAACTACGTGGAGACTGTTATTGCTCTGGCTCCCAACCTCTTTTATGGTACCTCAATTGCTGTAAACATCCTTGTTCTTTCGAAGAGTAAGCCTGATGCTAGGACTCAGTTTATTGATGCGAGCGGTGAGGAGTTCTTTAAGAAGGTGACTAATAATAATGAGTTGGAGGATGGGCATATTGAAAAGATAATGGACATCTTCGACAATAAGGAAGACCTTGCTCACATAGCGGTTTCTATTGATAATGAAGCAATAGCCGACAATAACTACGACCTATCCGTCAATTCCTACGTCGAAGCCAAAGACGACCGTGAGGTGATTGATATAGAAGTACTAAACGCAGAGATATCCCAAACGGTTGAAAGAATCAACCAGCTCCGCAGCGATATCAATGAAATCATTAAGGAGATAGAGCTATGAGTAAAGAGAGTAATATAAAGAAAATCGGAAATACCGATTTATCTATTCTTCTTAAAGATGTAGAAGTAGAATGGAAGAAAGCAACTACTCGAAAAATTCGAGGAGTTCAAATTGAAAGTAACAAAGGAGGTGAATCATGAGTGAAATCATCAAACTACTAGAAGGCGTAGAAGTGGAATGGAAGAAGCTTGGAGATAAAACTGTAGGTAAATTTATTCGTGGAAAGAGCTTACAGAAAAAACACTTTACTGAAACAGGTGTTGGGTGTATTCATTACGGTCAAATCTATACATATTATGGTACATACACTCATGAAACATTGTCTTTTGTTTCTGAGGAGTTCGCTGAGAAAGCACGAAAAGCAAGCAAAGGTGATTTAGTAATTGCAACTACAAGTGAGAATGATGAGGATGTATGTAAGGCTGTAGCATGGTTAGGTAATGAAGAAATAGCTGTAAGTAATGATGCTTGTATTTACAAACATAAATTAAACCCAAAGTATGTTGCTTACTATTTTCAAACTGAGCATTTTCAAAAACAAAAGAGACCTTTTATAACAGGTACTAAGGTTAGGCGTGTTAATGCAGATAACTTAGCAAAGATACTCATCCCTATCCCTCCACTTAACATTCAAGAAGAGATAGTCCGCATCCTTGATAAGTTCACAGAGCTTACAGCAGAGCTTACAGCAGAGCTTACAGCTCGTGATAAACAGTATGAGTACTATAGAGATGAGCTATTGAGCTTTGAAGAGGGAGAGGTGGAGTGGAAGGCATTGGGAGAGATTGTTGATTTAAAAAACGGCTATACACCTTCTAGGAAAAAGAAAGAGTATTGGAATAATGGTACAATACCTTGGTTTAGACTGGATGACATTAGAGAGAATGGAAGAGTGTTGTCTGATTCATTACAGCATATAACGTCTAAAGGAGTAAAGAGTGGTTTATTTAAAGCTAATTCAATAATCTTTTCTACTTCTGCAACAATAGGTGAATATGCTCTTATAACGGTTGATTTCTTATGTAATCAAAGGTTTGTTTCAATGTCAATTAAAGAGGAATACAAAGACTTAATAAGCATATACTACATAAGTCAATACATGTATATACTTAGCAGGAAGTCAAAAGGTTTAACTAACAAAGCAGGCTTTGAGTCTGTACGTATGCAGAGCTTTAGACGAATCCCAATCCCAATCCCATCAATGGAAGAACAAGAACGTATTGTTGGAATCCTTGATAAGTTTGATAAGCTTGTTAATTCAATTAATGAGGGCTTGCCTAAGGAGATTGAGCTAAGGGAGAAGCAGTATGAGTACTATCGAGATAGGTTGCTAAGCTTTCCTTCACCAAAATAAGAAGTAGGGGATTATTATCTATTTACGTAATATCTTGGATTATTCCATTATTATGGAATAACTTGATACTATTCCACTATTATGGAATAATTTGGTACTATTCCACTATTATGGAATAACTTGGTATTATTCCGCATTTATGGAATAATTTGTATATTTGCATTTTCAAACTAATAATTGAATATATGGTAGCAGTAATTACAGGAGATATAATTTCATCAAGAAAGATAGTAAATCAAGAAAAGTGGTTGTCTCCACTCAAAGACCTATTGGAATCGTGGGGAGAAACACCGAAGGATTGGATATTGAATAGGGGTGATTTCTTCCAAGTAGAGGTGAAGGATATTCATGAAGCCCTAAACAAGGCTCTGCAAATCAAAGCATTGATTAAGAGTGTAGAGCCTAATGATGAAGGCAGAAGAATTAGTACTATAGATGTTCGCTTGGCCATAGGTATAGGAGAAAAAACCTATTCGGGCATAAGTGTTTCGGAAAGTAACGGACCAGCCTTTATTAATTCGGGAGAGAAGTTTGATACATTAAAAAAAGAAAACATAAGAATCGGCGTAAAAACACCTTGGAATGACTTTGATGAAGAAATGAATCTTTACTTAAAATTAGCTAGCACTTTTATGGACAAATGGTATATATCATCAGCAGAGCTTATGCTAATTGCGCTAAAAAACCCAGGTATAACACAGGAAGAGATTGGTAAGAAGTTAGATATTACGCAAGGTGGTATTAGTAAGAGATGGAATAGGGCGTATGTTAGTGAAACATTAAAAGTTGAGAGAATGTTTCGTAAGAAAATTAAAATCAAGTTATATGATCATACTTATTAAACTTATTGCAGCGCATTTTGCAGGAGACTTTATGCTTCAACCCAAGTCGTGGGTAAAAGATAAGGAAGAGAGAAAGATAAAGTCATTGAAGCTCTATCTACATAGTCTTATTCATGGACTCCTAGCATTGCTTTTTCTATGGGATTTAAGCTATTGGCTTTTGGCCTTGTCAGTTATGATTCTTCACTATGGCATTGATGTGTTGAAGTTATACGCTCAAAAGGAAGAAACAAAGTCCAAATGGTTCTTTATTGACCAGCTCTTACATTTGATTGGTATATCAGCTTTATGGTATATCTTTATAAGGCCAGAGCTAGGGCTTGCACAATACTTCATAACTGGTAATGTTTGGATTTATATTGCTGCATTGATTATTATTACAACTGCGTCAGGGATATTTATTCGAGAGCTTATGTCGAAATGGATTGATGAATTGGAAGATAAGGACGATAAGTCGCTGAGTAATGCAGGGAAGTATATTGGGATATTGGAGCGCCTCTTTGTTTTCTTTTTTATAATTACTAGCAATTGGCAGGGAGTTGGCTTCTTATTAGCAGCCAAGTCGGTGTTTAGGTTTGGAGACTTACGAGAATCAGAGGGCAGGAAGCTAACAGAATACGTTTTGATAGGAACATTATTAAGCTTTGGAATAGCTATAGCCGTTGGATGGTTGACGCTAATCTTGGTTAGAGTAAATAATTAAATAAGAGGGAGAATTATGAGTACATATAAGACAATTGCGGAGTCGAACAACTTTATTGTTCTGGACGAATACAAGAGACATTCATCATTTAATGAGCCTTCTGCAGTGTATCAGACGGAGGCGGCTTTGGAGCGTGAGTTTATTGAAGACTTGGTGAGTCAGGGCTATGAGTATGCACCTCAGCTTAGAACTCCTGAGGCAATGTTTGAGAACGTCAGGATGCAGATTGAGGCTCTTAATAATATGAGGTTTACGGATAAGGAGTGGGCAAGGTATAGGGAGGAGTATTTGGATAGGCCTAGCGATGACCTTGTAGAGAAGACCAGAAAGATACAGGATAATCATGTCTATGATTTCGTTTTCGACGATGGACGTCTTCAAAACATCTACTTGGTGGACAAAAAGAATGTGTCTCGTAATAAGGTTCAGGTTATCTCACAGTTTGAGCAAACGGGCTTATATGCCAACCGCTACGATGTAACCATACTAGTCAATGGATTGCCACTAGTACACGTGGAGCTAAAGAAGCGTGGCATTCCTATCCGCGAAGCTTTTAATCAGGTCCACCGCTATAGCAAAGAGAGCCTTAATATCGATAGCTCTTTGTTTAAATACGTACAGATATTCGTTATCTCCAACGGTACTGACAGCCGCTACTTTGCTAATACCATCACGCGGGACAAAAACAGCTTCGACTTTACTATGAATTGGGCCGACAAAAGCAATACTTTAATCAAAGACCTTAAGGACTTTACGGTTACATTCTTTGAGAAGCGTACTCTTTTGAATCTCCTCTTTACTTATTCTGTCTTCGACGCCAGCAATACCCTGCTTATAATGAGGCCATACCAGATTGCTGCCACTGAAAGGATACTCCAAAAGATAAACAGCTCCTATCAGGCTAAGAAATGGTCTACGCTTGAGAGTGGAGGATATATATGGCATACCACCGGCTCGGGCAAGACCCTTACTAGCTTTAAGGCAGCACGACTAGCTACGGAGCTGGGCTTTATCGACAAGGTCTTCTTCGTGGTTGACCGCAAAGACCTCGACTACCAAACCATGAAAGAGTACCAGCGCTTTTCTCCCGATAGTGTAAACGGTTCTGCAAGCACTGCAGGCCTAAAGCGGAATATAGATAAGGACGATAATAAGATTATTGTAACCACCATCCAAAAGCTTAATAACCTAATGAAGAGTGAGGGCGACCTTGAGGTGTATCAAAAGCAGGTGGTCTTTATATTCGATGAGGCACATCGCTCTCAGTTTGGTGAGGCTCAAAGGAACTTGAAGAGGAAGTTTAAGAAATACTATCAGTTTGGCTTTACAGGCACTCCTATATTCCCTGAGAATGCTTCAGGTTCGGAAACCACATCCACAGTGTTTGGGCGTGAGCTACATTCTTATGTTATTACTGACGCTATTCGCGACGAAAAGGTCTTGAAGTTTAAGGTGGACTACAACGATGTTAGGCCACAGTTTAAGGATATTGAGTCGGAGCAGGATGAGCATAAGCTTAGTGCAGCTGAAAACAAGCTTGCATTGCTTCATCCGCAACGTATTAGGGAGATATCCGAATATGTCTTACGCAATTATAATAATAAGACACATAGAAACAACAAGAGTAATAAGGGCTTTAACGCTATGTTTGCTGTAAGCAGTGTGGACGCAGCTAAGTCCTATTATGAGGAGCTGAACAGGCTACAGC
>FZPS01000168.1_pt25 | contig 16888 bp, 14 predicted proteins | sample 1817821 | NCBI WGS metagenome assembly FZPS01 (sample SAMEA104158645, study PRJEB21678) | metagenome | place: Germany | collected 2015-04-21
ATACAAAATAAGTAAATAGATTAGAAGGAAAGTTAACTCTCATTAATATTCCCGTTAAATTTGTTTTAATATGTCGATAGTTGACGTATAAAAAAGATAGAAAAATCAATGTTTTTAAAGGATTTTAAGCACTTTTATAGAAGAGTATATAATAAGAAAATTATAACAAGAAAATTAGTGGTAGACTATTGACAAATATGTATTTTAGAGTATAATTAGAGACACAAGGTATATGTTTCGAACTTTTACCAAGTATTAATATGCCTTGCTTTCAAAAAAGTTCTCTATTTGAGATTGTAAAATATTAACTAGAAGGTTAGTGGGTAAAAGTTGTGTGTTAAACACTATATATTGAACATGAGGGGAATGGCATATGTCTTCAGCATTTAGAAAAAAGATAGGTAACATCTTAGTTGATAGTGGAAAAATTTCAGAAGTACAACTAATGCAAGCTTTAGATATGCAGAAAAACACAAAAAAGAAGCTTGGAGAGGTTTTGATTGATGAAGGTTTAATTACCGAAGAAGAAATATTTGAAGTTCTTCGTATTCAACTTGGATTTAATCGAGTATACCTAGATTCAATAGTTATTAATGAGGAAGTGATAAAGAAAGTACCCATTAATATAGCTAAAAAGTATACCCTGATACCATTCGAATTGAATGGATTCGTTTTAAGTGTAGCAATGGAAGATCCGTTAAATTTCTTTGCTGCAGACGATGTTAGAATTACATCTGGTTGCGAAGTGCAAATATTTTTAGCCACCAAGTCGGAAATAAATAAAGCTATAGATAAATATTATTCTGGACAAAATGTTGCAATGGCCGCAGAAGAGCTTTCTAAGCAAAATGAAATGTCTGCAGATGAAAGAGAAAAGCAGATGAAGGAAGCCATGGCTGAAGAGGAAATCAATAATGCTCCTATAGTAAAGTTGGTAGATTCAATTTTGAAAGATGCAATAAAGGCCAGAACAAGCGATATTCATATAGAACCCTTTGAAAGTTTTATAAAAATCAGATACCGAATAGATGGTCAGCTTCATGAAAAACAAAGAATATCAAAGGATTCTTTAGCATCCTTAGTAACCAGAATAAAGATACTTTCAAATTTAAATATCGCAGAAAAAAGAATACCTCAAGATGGTAGAATCAAGATGAAGTCTGATAACAAAGAAATAGACATGAGAGTATCTGTGCTGCCAACTATATTTGGAGAAAAAATTGTTATTAGAATACTAAATACTAATAGCTTTAATATAACTAAAGAGCAATTAGGAATGGATCCGGATGATTTAGAAAAGTTAGAAAGAATTATTCAGACTCCTTATGGGATTATATTAGCTACAGGGCCTACCGGTAGTGGTAAATCTACAACCTTATATTCTATACTTAAAGAACTAAATAGGGATGACGTTAATATTGTAACCGTTGAAGATCCTGTAGAATATATGCTGGAAGGGGTTAACCAAGTAAATGTTAATGTAAAGGCGGGATTAACATTTGCATCTGGTTTGCGTTCGATTCTTAGACAAGACCCTGATGTTGTTATGATCGGAGAAATTAGAGATAGTGAAACCGCGGAGATAGCTATAAGGGCCGCAATAACTGGACACGTAGTTTTAAGTACCATACATACCAATGATGCTCCATCAACTGTAGTTAGATTAACAGACATGGGAATTCAATCTTTCTTAGTTGGAAGCTCTGTAGTTGGTATTATAGCTCAACGTTTGGTGAGAAAGATATGTCCACATTGTAGCCAAGAGTATACTGCTTCTGACTACGAAAAGAAGGTTCTAGGACTGGATACTAATTCGTTTGTTAGACTACATCGTGGAGCTGGTTGTTTGAAATGTGAAGGTACAGGTTATTCAGGAAGATTAGGTGTATATGAAATATTAGAAATCACAAAAGAGATTAGGGACCTTATAACTAGGAAAGCAGACGTAGAAGATATTAAACAAGCAGCTATACTAAACGGAATGAAAACAATAAGAAAAGGTTGTGAAAACCTTGTGCTTAGTGGAAAGACTACTATAGATGAACTTATTCGAACAGCTTCTGTAAAGGAGTAGGGGGTGAATAGATGCCAATTTTTCAATATGAAGCTAAACATCTTAATGGTGAAATTAAAAAGGGAAAGATAGATGCGGTAGATGAAAATGCAGTTAGAACAGCCTTAAGGGCTATGAATTGTTATCCGCTAATGATAAAAGAAGAGGGTAAGGGAAATATCGATTTAGGAAAGTTTGCCTCCGTGAAAACCAAGGATATAGCGATATTTTGTAGACAGTTTTCATATATTCTTGTATCTGGTATGAACATTGTAAAAGCTTTGGAAATACTTAAGGATGAGACTGAAAGCAAAAAGCTTGCTGAATCAGTTAATATGCTATATGATGATGTTCAAAAAGGTAGAAGTTTGTCAGCCTCTATGAAAAATCAAAGTGTCTTTCCTGAGATGCTTATTAATATGGTAGCCGTTGGAGAAGCAAGTGGTAGTTTGGATGAGATAATGGTAAGAATGGCAGACTATTACGATAAGGAGTATGAGCAGGTTCAAAAGGTAAAGCAAGCTATGACCTATCCTATAATTATTGCAATAGTGGCAGTTATAGTAGTGAATCTTTTGATAGTCTTTGTTCTTCCAAAACTTCTTGGTTCAATGATGGATGATCCCGAACAGTTGCCTTTACCTACAAAAATACTTTTGGGAATGAGCAACTTTATGAGGAACTATTGGTACATAATTTTATTTGTTGTGATAGGATTGATTATAGTTACTAGAATAAGAAAAAAGAATGAAAAAACCGTAGAAGGGGATAAATTCAAATTAAAAATACCTGTATTTGGAAAGTTAACTCTTAAAATAGCACAAGCCAAGTTTGCTAGGACCTTTGGTATGCTTCTAAATAGTGGTTTACCGGTTTTAGAAAGCATGTCAATTGCATCAAGGATTTTGGGAAATAAATATCTAGAATCTTTATTAGCCCAATCTATTGAAGATGTAAAAAAAGGTATTTCTATAAGTGAGTCCTTAAGGTCAAAAAATATTTTTTCTACCATGTTTATTCAAATGATAAAAATTGGAGAAGAATCAGGTACCTTAGATGATGTGTTGGGAAAAACTGCAGCCTTCTATGACAAAGAAGCGGACACAGCTACAGCACAAATGACTACAATGGTTGAACCTATTATAATAATGTTATTAGCCGTAGTTGTAGGATTCATAATAATTGCAGTAATAATACCAATGTTTGATTCTTATGATACTGTGGCAGCCATAAGTAAGATTCGTTTTACAACATAATAATTTAGTTTAAATTTAAAATTTATATAAAATATTAAGGAGGAATTATTATGAAAAAAATTAAAAAGACAAAGAAAGGTTTTACACTAATTGAGCTTATTGCAGTTATAGCAATATTAGCTATATTAGGAGCAGTATTAGTTCCAAGAATAGCAGGATACCAAGCAAAAGCTGAAAGATCAAATATTCAATCAGGAGCAAAGACTATAGTACATGCAATCCAAGCATATAACGCTGATAAGAGAGATGTGGGAACAGGTACTGTACAACAAGGAGAGAAAGTTAGAGATACTGATACTGTAGCTAATGCAGTTGCAGTTGTAAACGGAGAAATTTCAGGTAGTGATGTAATTTCAACTAGTGATAATACATATACTTTGTTGAAAGACTTAGATGTTAATGAGCTTGTTGCTGTTTCACACGGCAAATTTGTTGTAACTAATGGTGTAGTAGAAGTAGAGACAGCTGATGCTGCTAGTTTTAGTATTAATGACTAACAAATAATAAATTTTCAATGATAAACATACTTTAGTATAATATTGAATTTACACAATATTATACTAAAGTGTTTTCTGTGATTTTACAAAGAATAAGTAAATAAGAAATTTAATTTGTATTTATAAGATGTTTTAACGATAGTAGACAATAAGTTAATGAGAAGAATATTAACTAAATGCTAATACTTATTCAACTAAATGTATTTCCAATTTTACTATTAGTATGGTTTGAACGGTTGTTCGGTTATTCAAGAACGCCTTAATAAATTGTAAAAAGCTTTAAAGATGAAAAGATTTGTTGATAGTAAGATATTAACAATTCATATATATTTAACACTCATTGAAAAGTAAAAAACTTATAACAGCCAGAAAAAGGTGGTGTAATACATTGAGTAATGAAATTATCTCTATAGACGTTGGTAATAAGTATACTAAAATCATTGTTGGAAACAGTAGTAGGGTTTTAAGTTTTGATAAGGAATTGACCCCTCAAGGAGCAGTCTTTGAGGATGGATTGCATGATATCAATACTTTATCTACCTTAATTAAATCAATGTTGACTAAAAGGAACATAGCTACAAAGGATGTTTGTTTTGTAATAAGAGGTAGAGATATAGTTATCAGACATATAGAAGTACCATTAATGGGGATGGACAAGCTTGATGAAGCTGTAGTATGGGAAATAACTCAGTATTTACCGGAATTAGCTTCTGATTATTACATAGATTATCAGATTGCAAATCGGGCTACATTCAAAAGCGATAAGGTTTACAAAGTAATGGTGGTTGCAGCACCTAAAAAGAAACTTGACAAGTATATACAGTTGGCTAGTATTTTAGAGTTGAAAGTAAAGGCTATAGATGTTGCGGCTAATTCTGTTGCAAGAGTTTTTGCAGGTGTATATCACTTTAATAAAAGTCTTGAAAGTATAGGTGTATTGGATATAGGTGCTATGAGCACAAGTATAAGCATCTTGGATAAAGGGAGCTTGTTTATTGAAAGAGAAATACCTATAGGTGTTAGTCAAATGGCGGAGTCCTTTGGTTCTAATTTTACAAACGATCCTGACAAGTTTCACGAAAATTTTATAACCAAGTTTAACTTGTTAAATGCAGAAGCTGACAATAGCGCCCAGGGAAAAATTAAAGCTATGTTTGATAATTTAATGGAGGTTCTTCAAAAGATTACATCCTTCTATAGAGGAGGAAATTATGAGAAGAAGCTTGATTATGTATTTCTATTAGGAGCCGGTTGTGAGGTTTATGGAATAGAAAAGTATGTGAAGGAATCCATAGGTGCTGATGTTAGAGCTTTGATATCAATGGAAGAACTTAATTTAAAGATGCAAGTTCCTTATGGTTTTGATGCTAGATTTTACAGCAATTGCTTAGGAATGTTATTTAGGGATAGAGCTCATGGGCTGAATTTACTTCCTGACAATATGAAGAAGTCAAAGTCATATATGCAAACTACTAAAAAAATCACTATAGCAGCTATCATTGCATCTTTACTTGTGGTTTTTATAAGTGCTGGAATATTTGCCTACTATATGTTTATCAAAGCTGTAAATAAAGAACTGGAAAGTAGTATTGACTCAAAGTCTAAGGTTCGAATAGAAAATGTTAAGTTGACTATAGAAGAAAGCGACTATAAAAACTATATTGAAAAGGCCGAGAAACTAACCATTAGTAAGAGAATAGTGTCTGAGAAAGTATATAATTTAAAGAACCACAAGCCTGAAGACGTTATTTTTCAATCGGTGGTTTATAACGGTGGAGACTATACTATATCAGCGGTAACAACAAATTATGAATCTATTTCAGCTATGACAGCTATGCTTCAAATGTCTAATGAATATAGAGGTAGTAGAATTAAAGATGTTAAGTTAAAAGACCAGAAATATACCTTTACTATAGTGATTAGAGGTGAATGAAATGAAGAATCTGTCTAAGAGTGATAAATTAATACTTGTAGGATTGAGTTTTTTAATTGTAATATTTCTTTATTATCAATTTTTGCTTAATCCACTGTTAAATAATATTTCTGATACAAAATTTAAAATAAAGGATAATGCAAGTACTATTGAAAAATTAGAGAAAATGGAAACAGATAATCGGAAAATGAAAAAGTCTATTAATGAACTTAAAACAAAGTATGAGGAATTTACCAAGTCCTTACCTTCTGAACTAAGAGATCCTGAGATTCAGAGTTTTTTAAGTTCAAGTGCAGAAGTTTTTAAGGTAAATATTTTAAGCACGGCTTATGGTAATAGTACTGACGTAGTACTTTGGGGGGAAGAAAAAAAAGGAAAATCAAAAAAGAATGAACCAGAAAATGAAAAGGGTAAGTTAAAGTTGGTATCTGTTAATGTTAATATGGAAGGAAGTTACCTTGATATTATGAGGTACATTTATCACCTAGAACATTTTCAAGACAAAGAGGACGGTGTAAGTGAATTAGCTGTGAATGTTCCAGACACAGTGAAAAATAACATCAGAATTAATGAAGTAAAGAGTATTAACATTGTTAAGCGGAATAGTTCTGATAATGTAGCAATAGCTGATCATGTTAGTGCAGGTATAGTAATTAACTATTACTATGTTATTGGAGATGAAGAAGACAAAAAGAACATTAAGTTTGAGGTTCCAGTTCCTGCTGGTACAGGTGAAAATCTCTTTAATTAAGGGAGGAGGTGGCCGTTATAAAAAAGAAGAAAGGTTTTACTATTGTAGAGTTAATTGCAGCTGTGGCAATAATTTTGATTAGTTTACAAGCAGTAAGCTTAGCTGTAAGTGCAGCCTCTAAAATGTGGGGAATTTCTAATAGTAAATTAGATGTTAATACATTCAATATATCTATTAGTCAAAATATGAAAAATAGGGGCAGAAACTACATAAGAGATATATACAAGGCCACTGGAAAATCTGCGGGTAGTACTATAAACTTTTATATTTATTTCAATGATAATAGTGAAATAGCTCCTTATTTTGAAGGATCGCTTAAAAATGCTGACGGGAGTTTAAAAGTTATAGTTGATTCAGCAAGCGATTTTGATACATGTAAATCTTATAATTCTGGAAAGAAATATGGTGCTTTAGTAACAATAAAAGAAACCATGGAAACAGATAATTATTCTGTGTATGAGATAGAGGTTACAGTATGGGACTTATTGAAGGATGGTAAGTATAAATCATCATCATCCTTTTATATAGGAGGTTAGTTATATGTTAAGCATTAAAAAAAAGGGAGTAACCCTCATAGAACTTATTGCAGTATTGGCTCTTACTCCTATAATTTTAAGTTTCATTTTTAATGTTGTAACTTCACTATATAGAATGAGTAATGTAGAAACAAGACGCTCTAATGCTAATGAGCAGGCAAAGACGTACATTTCAATGATTAGTAACGATTTGAAAAATTGCAGAACCTATTTAGATTCTGAAGAAATAAAAGCTGTACCTGAATTAAACGCTAAAGTGCCTAGTGGAGGCGAGCCCGTTGTTTATATTGAGTCATTTAATAATGAAAGATATATGTATGTGATGCGGCCTGTGACTGGCGGTAAATATGACCTTGAGAAGTTAGTCTTCTTAAATGACGTTACTCAAAATACATACAAAGCAAAAAAAATTATCAAAGCCGATGGTAATGTGGATTATGATAAAGAGTATGTGGATGAGAAAGTATTTGAAAAATGTGAAGCTGATACGAGGAATGTAGTGATCGACTTTTCTAGCAACGGTAGTTCACCATTTCTAATAGATGCTGATTTAACAGATTACCAAAATAAGTTTTTATATTATGATAATTTTAATTATAAAACATTTCTCTTTGTAAGCGAAGGCTTTGGTGATAATACAAGATACTATAAAGTTGAGTTGGAACGCTATTACACCTATGATACTGCAGTTAAAAGCACTACTAAATTGATGGAATATGTGGAAGAAGCTAAGGTTGTAAGAAATCCAAATGAAGACAAGTTGACCACCGTATATGTAAAGGCAGAAGATCAAGGTAAAATTAAAGAGATTTCTGCTGATGTGTATGTATTTACACAATCTTAGGAGGTTATAATGAAAAGAAAAAGAAAAGGATATGCGCTTTTACTTGCAATTGAAGTACTGTTTGCTCTTACTTTGTTGGCAGCGGCGATGGTAGCTCTGGCATCTGCCAGTTATAAGAGTTCTGTACGAAAAGAGAAATTGGAACAACTGAAGTTAAAGTCAGAAAGTGCTATAGAAAAACAGTATACTTATTTAAAAGATTATATTATAGAAAATCCAATAGTATTGGTAGATAGTTCTAAGTATAATTTGGATGATATTCAAAAAGTAAATGAATCTTATGGAGATATAAGAATAGAAACCACAATATCTGAGGTAATAGATTTTCAAGATGTACCTACTGGTAGATGGGTTAATTGTTTAAAAATTGAGGCAGAAGCTCAATATTTAAACGATCAAAATCAAGGCGAAGGTAGGGTATTAGCAACCACAGTATACGTAGATAAGGATTCTGTATATAACGAGTATTTTGAAAGAATCTTTAAGAGTTCTTTCACTACATCTCCAAAAGAACCTTTAATATATGGAGGTAACATAGAAAGTGCTTTTAATATTATGGGAAATGTTGACTTGCGTGCTAGTGGTAATATGTTACTTCAAGGAAAAATTACTTTGAACCCAAATACATTTATAATGAATGAAGGCCAAATTTTTGTAAAGTCACAAGAAGTTACAGATTTCACATCAAATAATATTGTAGAAGCTTTGGATGCTATCAGTAGGGTTGAAGGAAATGAAGATTTTGATATTTCCGGTTGGGTGAGTAGAAATGCCAACTATCTGTACTTTAGTGATATATTAGATGAAACAAGTCCTGGTGCAACAGCTATTGCTACATATACAGAAGGTATAAATCCTATCGATATGAACTCTTTAGAATTCTTGACAGTAGATAATACTGATCCTTTTGCGGATGTTCAAAATACAGTAACTTATAAAGTAGGAAGTACTACTGGTTCTATATCATTTCAATATTTAATCAATGGTGAAAATAGGCAAGGTGATATTGAAGGCCTTTACCCTGTTATTATAGATAAACTTACTACAGATTATAATGAATTAGGCAATGATGCAGTTATGAGATTTGGAGAATATTACAAGGTTCTATTGATTGACGGTGACCTTACTATAGAAGATGATCAACAATTTCTTTATAATAATTACGTTATTTATTGTAGTGGTAAAGTAACTTTTGAAGGAGATGCTTATTTTTATAATAGCAGTATATTTGCTAAAGAAATAGAGTTACAAAGAGGCAATGTTGTTTTCAATGGTATAAATACTAAAGAATCTTCTAAAAAAGTAGTTGGTAACCGATTCTTAACAGACTTTAAGAATACTAACAAGGGAGCAATAAGTGAATATCTATTAAAAAACCTAGCTAATTACGGTGATTATCTACAGTTTAGAGTAGTAAAATGGGAGCAAGAGTAGGGAGTCTTTAGTAAAGAGATTTATAGCTCTAAGTGCTATTAAGGAGGAAGTTAAATATATGAGGAATAGAAAAGTATTAATAATAATCGGGGTTTGTGTAATTCTTGCAGTAATTGGTTCCGCTATCCTTCTTAAAAGAAAAGATAATAAGGTACAATCTTATATAACTGATAAAAGTGCTATAGGTATATATCATGCTTGGACAATAGTTTTCGATAAGGAACTTACTAATGAGGATATTGAAGCTGTGGCTATAGAAATAAAGGATTCAAAAGGAGCAAATGTTGATTGTTTTTGGACAATCAGTCCTAATGGAAAAAGTATTGAAGTAAAACCACCAATGCATGGGTATGTAGCTGATCAAGAATATAGTTTACATATAAAAGCTCCTATTAGCTTTACTGTTAATGGAGAGAAAAACTCAGAAATGACAATTTCTTTTACTCCTAAAATTGTGTATGAAGATACAAAGGTAGTAATAGAGGATGAAAACCTTGAAAAAGAAATAAGAGAAATGATAAAAAAGCCTCAAGGTGATTTATATATCAGCGATGTAGAAAGAATTACTATGCTTATAGTAAATAATCGTGAAATAAAAAGTATCAAGGGAATTGAATACTTAGTTAACCTTCGTGAGTTTTATATGGATGTTAATAGTGTAAGCGATATAACTCCATTAGCGGGGTTAACCTATTTGCAAAGGCTGGGATTGTCATATAATAAAATAACTGATATTAGTGTACTCAAGGGAATGGAATTGAAGTACCTAGCTTTGGCAGGAAATAATATTACTGACTATAGTCCAGTGGAAGATATTTATGACGAACTGCAGTGGAAGGACTTTACATTGGACTAAATAAAAATAATTTGGTATCAAATATTTTATGATACAAAATAATAAGAAAAGGAGGGAATAAAACCAATGTATTCAGTAAAGAAAACTGTTGCAGCCATTGTTTCATCTTTAGTATTAGCTTCAAGTCTAATTTTTCAACCAACCTTTGTGACTAAAGCAAAAACTGAAGATAAGAACAATGGTGACTGGAACAATCCTAGGGTTACTAAGTGGAATACAGATGAGGCTGAATTAATGGTACGATTTGGAGACATAGATAATTTTGGACTACCATGGGGCAATGTGGATCCATTTAGTGGAGAAGAAACAGCAGTACATGGATACCCTTACAAACCGGAGTCGGATGATCCAGATGGAACAGACAGGATTATGGTTGTAAGTGGATTTAAGGGATCGGGTTATGCAACTGATGCATATACCGATAGTACCTATGGCCAATGGGGCTATGATACGCAAGTTAGACCTGTAACCCTTACCTATGACTTAAAAGGAATACAAGTTCACAATGCCTATATCCAAATGTTCGTAGATGATATTCAGCCAAGTAAATTCGAAATTGTTAATGGCAAAGAAGAAAATAGGGGTAGAGATGGATTTTCCAGAAATAGCCGTAATGTTTACCAGGTGACTTTAAGCTATAAGAAAAATGGAAAAACAATATCTGAAAGAATTCCTAGCTTTGAAACTGTTGTTAATAACCTAGACCAGCACGGACCTATCGGTAAATTAATTACCCTTACTGTACCTGATCAATATTTAGACTATATAAGATATGGTGGTTCAGGTCTTAGTATAAAGATTGATGACCCGGTAAATCCTACTGGTGATGGTTATGCCATTGACTTTGTAAAACTACTGGTAAACAAAAAAGATGACCATACTGTTAATAATGGTACAGTAAAAGGTGGAGTATATGAAGCTAAATACGTAGGTAACCAATTAGAACTTGATAAGTCAAGACCTGTTATTGGTGCAAAAGTAACTATCAGTGGAGTTAAAGATCCAATAACAACCAATAACAAAGGAGAATATATATCCGATAAAGTACCAGCTGGACAAGTTGTAGTTACAGCTGAGAAAGAAGGTTATGCTTCAAGAAGTGTTACTATACCTACTCTTCTAGCAAAGGGTGTAATTACTCAAGATATAGGTATTATCAACTTAGCGCCACCTGTTATGCCAGTGATATCTGTTAACACTGAAGCTCCAACAAATCAAGATGTAAGTGTAACTATTACCTACCCTGAAGGTCACGTTGATAAAATGTATAGAAAAGACGGTGGGGAATGGAAAGCATATACAGGTACTTTCACTGTTTCTGAAAACTGTAAGATAGAGGCGCAGTCTACAGAAAAGAGAAAAGTAGGAGATACTGAAACTGTAGAACTAAAGAGTGGAATAGCAGAAAAGAGCATATCTAATATTGATAAGATACCTCCAACTGGTAGAGTTATTATTGATGACTCAGATGCTACTAAACCTGTATTAAAACTAATACTAGATCCAGGTTGTGAAGATTCTGAAATCATTCTTCCTGGTAGTACAGTAGTTTATGATAACAATACTTATACCGTAAATGGTACAGATATTACTCTATCAGGTATAAAAGCTGCGACTATTAGTTCTGATGGTAAAGAAGTTACTTGCTATGTTGATTTTGGATATACTTTCAGATTCAAAGATAGGGCAGGTAACATTGGTACAGCTTATGGAGAGTCAAACTTACCATGGAAGGTACCAGTAAAAGACAGATAACAAAACTGTATAAAGGGACTGTTGGCAAAATTGTCTTCAGTTCCTTTTTTTATGTAGTAGAGCTAAACAAGTTTTTAACGACAATAGAAATAATTATATATAAACCTGAATATTGCTCAAAAAACTGGCAATAATTGAAATGAATTTCAATTATAGGAGGTAACTTTTAATGAGCAAATCAGGAGTAAGAAAAAAGAAAAAAAAGGCATTTACCCTAATCGAACTTATGATTGTTGTAGCTGTAATTGGCATATTGGCAATTGTTCTTATACCTAAAGCTGGAGCAGCTAGAACTGAGGCTAAGGTTGTGGGTGTATCAGCTAATGTAAATGCTGTTAGATCATTTTTAGAATTAAGGACTGGAGCTAGATTTATAGATAGCGTTGAAAATTTAGAGGATGCCATTAATGGCACTTTTACCGGAAATGAAGTCTTGAAAAATCCCCTAGATGAAGAGGGCGAAGCTGTTGTAGTTGTGGATGACCCTGAAGATATAGCTGAAGTAGCAGGCAGTGTAGTCGTAATTATAGGTGAAAGTCAATATGAACTATATGGAGTAGATAATACTGGCAGTAAAATAGGTAATTCAGTGATAATAAAAAAATAAGAAATATTAAAGTATGGGTGTTTCTACATCCATATTTTTCTTCTGATGATGGTATGACTATATAACTAAATATGTAGATAAAATGTAGAAAAAGACGGTTTATAAGGTTATAATTAGAATATAAAGATACTCTAAACTACAAAGTTAAAATCTATATGTGGAGGTAATTATGTTAGAGTTTGATTTTTACGCAGTGTATATTTTCATCTTAGGATTGTTTTTTGGAAGCTTTTTTAATGTATGCATATACAGAATACCAAAAGAAGAGTCCGTTGTTGCACCCCCTTCTCACTGTACAAAGTGCAATACTAGGTTGAAGTTTTTAGACTTGGTGCCTGTTTTCAGTTACATATTTTTGGGTAGGAAGTGCAGATATTGTGGAGATAAAATATCGCCTAGGTACGCTATAGTAGAGTCTATGACTGCTATTATTTTTACTGCCCTATACTTTAAATTTGCTTTAACCTTTGAATTTTTTAAGTTTGCAGTAATGACAAGCTTCATGATAATAATTGGCCTTATAGATCATGATACAACAGATGTTTACGCTGTTACTACCTGGCCTGGTATTATTTGCGGCCTTCTATTTGCTGGAGCTGCCTATTTTATGGATAAGCCTTTTTTAGACTGTATATACGGAGGCTTGCTAGCAGGTGGAGTTATAACAGCAATTGTAGTTTTAACCAAAGGTATGGGCTGGGGCGATGTGGAGATTTGTGCATTGGCAGGACTTTACTTAGGCTTAAAAAACAGCATAGTTATGTTATTTTTCTCCTTTGTTATTGGAGGGGTTATTGGGATCTTACTTATAGCTACTAAGAAAAAGTCCCGTAAAGATTATATCCCCTTTGGACCTTATATTGCCCTTGGAGCTTTAGTGGCAGTATTTTTTGGAGATCAGATACTTAAATGGTATGGAGTTTTTTAATATCATGAATAAAATATAAAAGTTTGTAATAAAATTTTTTTGATAACGTTTTACTTGCATTTTAGACAATTGACAAAGTTTGAGCTATGAACTAGAATATATTATAACAATTTAAGAAATTACAAAAATGAATAAAAACTTATAAAGAATTACTTATATATCCCCATGATATGGATGGGAGTATCTACCGGAAGCCGTAAATTTCCGACTATGAGTGAGGGTTAATTTTGTGGTTAAAGCATATTAATTTTCGCTATAGGAAACTAATATGCTTTTTTCGTATATAAAAAATTAATCATTAGGTTATATTTAAAATAAGTTACTATATAGAAAGGATGTTGATGGATGGCTAAAATTATAAAAGAAGCGTATACCTTTGATGACGTTTTATTGGTACCAAACAAATCGGAAATATTGCCTAGGGAGGTTAAGTTAAATACTAATTTAACAAAAAGTATAGAACTTAATATTCCTATTGTTAGTGCAGGTATGGATACGGTAACGGACTCTAAAATGGCTATAGCTATTGCTAGAGAAGGTGGTATTGGTATTATTCATAAAAATATGTCTATAGAGGAACAAGCTTCAGAGGTAGATAGGGTTAAACGTCAGGAAAATGGAGTTATAACAGATCCTTTTTATCTTTCTCCAGAAAACACTGTTGAAGAAGCTCTTCAGTTAATGAGCAGATATAGAATATCAGGAGTGCCTATTACAACTAAGGGTAAGCTAGTTGGTATAATAACTAATAGAGATATCGTATTTGAAACGGACTATTCTAAAAAAATTGATCAAGTAATGACAAAGGAAGGTCTTGTAACAGGCCCAGAAAACACTACCATTGAGGAAGCTAAGGAATTATTAAAGAAACATAAAATTGAGAAACTTCCTTTAGTAGATGAAGATAATAATTTAAAAGGCTTAATTACAATTAAGGATATAGAAAAAGCTATTAAGTTCCCTAATGCTGCAAAGGATCTTCAAGGAAGACTTTTATGCGGTGCTGCTGTTGGTGTAACACCGGATATGATGGATAGAGTTGAAGCTTTAGTTAAAGCAGCTGTGGATGTAGTAGTAGTAGATACTGCCCATGGACACTCTCAAGGTGTAATAGACGCTGTTAAAAAGATTAAAGAAGTTTATCCTAAGTTACAGGTTATAGCTGGAAACATAGCTACTGCAGAAGCTGCTAAGGCTTTAATTGAAGCAGGAGCAGACTGTATAAAGGTTGGAATTGGTCCAGGTTCCATATGTACTACTAGAGTAGTAGCTGGTGTTGGAGTACCTCAATTAACTGCAGTAATGGACTGCTATGAAGTAGCTAAGGAGTATGGTGTTCCAGTAATTGCAGATGGTGGAATTAAGTATTCTGGAGATATAGTTAAGGCTTTAGCTGCTGGAGCTTCCGTTGTAATGATGGGTTCCATGTTTGCTGGTTGTGAAGAAGCACCAGGTGAAACAGAAATCTACCAAGGAAGAAGCTATAAGGTTTATAGAGGAATGGGATCTATTGGTGCTATGAATAGTGGTAGCAAGGATAGATACTTCCAAGAAGGTAACAAGAAACTTGTGCCAGAAGGAGTAGAAGGTAGAGTACCATTCAAGGGCCCTGTGTCAGATACTATATATCAGCTACTAGGTGGCTTAAGATCCGGTATGGGATACTTAGGAGCAAAGAACCTTCAGGTATTAGCTGAAACTGCTACTTTTGTAGTACAGAGCTCTGCTGGTTTAAGAGAAAGTCATCCTCATGATATAGTAATTACTAAAGAAGCGCCAAATTACAGTGTAAACCAATAAGGAGCGGAGGAAAACAGTATGGATAAGGAATTAGTCTTAATAATAGACTTTGGCGGACAATACAGTCAGCTTATAGCTAGAAGAGTAAGAGAATGTGGAATATACTGTGAAATAGTACCTTATACTTATTCTTTAGAAAAGATAAGAGCTAAAAATCCCAAGGGCATAATCTTTACTGGAGGTCCTAAAAGTGTTTCTGAAGAGGGAGCGCCTACAGTGGATTCCAAGATTTTTGAACTAAATATTCCTATACTAGGTATATGCTTTGGTCATCAGCTAATAGCCCATTTACTAGGAGGGGAAGTAAAAAGTTCAGATAGAAGAGAGTACGGTAAAACAGATGTAAATTTAGCGGAAGACAGCGCCTTGTTTAAAGGCATGGAAGGGAAGAAACAATGTTGGATGAGCCATACTTATTATGTATCCAAAGTTCCTGAAGGCTTTACGGTAACAGCCAGCTCAGAAGAGTGTCCTACTGCTGCTATGTCCAACAGGGAAAGAAATATTTATGGAGTACAGTTTCACCCAGAAGTTGAACACACTCCCTTTGGTAAGGACATGTTAAAAAACTTCTTGTTTAATATTTGTGACCTAAAAGGTGACTGGACTATGGCATCCTTCGCAGAAGCAAAGATAGAAGAAATTAAGAAGGCAGTAGGAGATAAGGAGGTTTTATGTGCCCTGTCAGGAGGAGTAGATTCTTCTGTGGCAGCAGTAATGGTACACAAGGCAGTAGGAAAACAGCTCACTTGTATCTTTGTAGACCATGGTCTCTTGCGTAAGGATGAAGGAGATCAAGTAGAAAAAATATTTAAAGAACAATTCGATATGAATTTAATAAGAGTTAATGCACAAGAGAGGTTTTTAAATAAATTAAAGGGTGTTACAGATCCGGAGAAAAAGAGAAAAATCATCGGTGAAGAGTTTATTAGGGTATTTGAGGAAGAAGCTAATAAGCTAGGAGAAATTGACTATTTGGTACAGGGTACTATTTATCCTGACGTAGTAGAGAGTGGAACCAATGTCTCTGCTACCATAAAGAGCCATCACAATGTTGGCGGTCTTCCAGAAGACATGGATTTAAAACTTTTGGAACCATTAAGAGAACTCTTTAAAGACGAAGTAAGAGCTGTTGGGGAGGAACTGGGTATCCCTCACGATTTAGTATGGAGACAGCCTTTCCCAGGTCCAGGTCTTGCTATTAGAGTATTAGGAGAAGTAACTGAAGAAAAGCTATTTATAACTAGAGAAGCAGATGCTATCTTTAGAGAAGAAATTGCCAAGGCAGGCTTGCAGGAAGAGATCTGGCAATACTTTGCTTGTCTACCTAGCATACAGTCCGTAGGAGTAATGGGGGACGAGAGAACCTATAGCCATGCAATAGCTCTCAGAGCGGTAACCTCCACTGACGGTATGACTTCTGATTGGGCCCACATACCATATGAGGTATTGGACAAAATATCTAGAAGGATAGTAAACGAGGTAAAGGGAGTAAATAGAATAGTTTATGATATAACTTCCAAGCCACCATCAACTATTGAGTGGGAATAGTAAATGTAAGTCCGAGAATTAGCATATATGCTAAGTTCTCGTGCTTTTTTTTGGCTCCATCAAGGCTAATCTAAGGGCTTTTACAAA
>FZPS01000051.1_pt93 | contig 16886 bp, 13 predicted proteins | sample 1817821 | NCBI WGS metagenome assembly FZPS01 (sample SAMEA104158645, study PRJEB21678) | metagenome | place: Germany | collected 2015-04-21
GGGGAATTCTTCCCGCAGCTCATTAATCAGCCTGCGCTGCGGGACTGAACCTAAAGCAAGCACAACGAAATCAGCCTGCAGTTCCTCTGCTCCTCCATTTCCGGTCCGGCAGACAACCCGCCCGGAATCAAGTTTTTCAAACTCCAGGCCTGTGCGCAGTTCTATTCCTGCTTTCTCCAATTCCTCAAGCAGTGTTTGGCGGGAAATTGCATTCATATCCCGGGCTGCCTCAGCCAGGGCCTCAACAATGGTAACCCTGTTGCCCTGCCCGGAAAGGTGAAGAGCTGTTTCACAGCCAACCAGCCCGCCGCCAATGATAACAACTTTCCCCGTCCCGGGAAGCCCTGTAATTAGAACATCATTGGCTGTATGCACATTGCCTTCTGCCAGCCCGGGAAGCTCGGGAATATAGGGTACTGCGCCGGTAGCAACAATGACAACATCCGGTCTTGTATATCTTACCACGTCTGCATTGGCTTCGGTGTTAAGCCTTACATCGATGCCCATTACATCCATCTGCCGGCGCAGGTAGTTCAGATATGCGGCCAGTCCAAATTTAAAGGACGGTCTGGTGGCAGGGATTAGCTGTCCGCCAAGAGAGTTTTCCTTTTCCAAAAGCGTCACTTTATGTCCGCGGGCTGCTGCTACACGGGCTGCCTCCATGCCGGCCGGTCCGCCGCCTATAACGGTTACGCGGCGCGGGCTGTCCGTTTTCCGCAATTGAAAATAGTGCTCGTGCCCGCAGGCAGGATTAACGACACAGGTAACATTTTTAAACTGAAAAAGCCTGCCTATGCAAAATTCATTGCAGAGGATGCAGGAACGGATTTCCTCCGGATTGCCGGCTTTTGCCTTGTTGGCCCAATCCGGATCGGCAAGCAAGCTGCGGCCGAGAGCAACAAAATCGGCACTGCCGGACTTGATTATTTCTTCGGCAATTTCCGGTTTGATAATGCTGCCGACTGCTATAACCGGTATCTTAACTTCCTTCTTTACTGCCGCAGCCAGGTCGGCCATGCATGCCGGGCCCAGGTATGTCGGCGGGAATATCCAGGGCATAGTTACATAATTGCCTGCGTCTACATGGATGGCATCATAACCTGCTTCTTCAAGCATCTTTACTATTTTCAGCCCTTCTGCAAGATTACGGCCGGCTCCTTTATGGTCTACACTTAAACGGAAAGTGACGGCCGTATCCCTGCCGGCACGCTCGCGGATGGCATCATGGAGCTCTTTTACGATGCGGAAGCGCTTTTCTTCATCTCCGCCGTAAGCATCGGCGCGTTTATTGGTGGCGAGGTTAAGAAACTGGTCAATCAAGTAACCGGCATGCCCGTGAACTTCAATCAGGGAAAAACCGGCGTTAACCACCCTTTCTGCCGCATCAGCCATGGCCTTGATTAATTGCTCCACTTCTTCGGTGGTTATCTCCCGGCAAATTACCTCGGGATTGGCAAAGGCAGGCACGGCTGAAGCCGAAACCGGCGGGTTATGCGCTTCGGCTATGTCCGCCTGTCTTCCCTGCCCCAGGGAAAGCTGCATTCCGGGGACCGCTCCTGAATAGCGGATTGCATGCGCCAAATCGGTAAGGCGCGCAATTTTATCAGCCGCATCAATCACAGCTACCTTAATTTGAAAGGGCGAGGGGTCGATTTTCATTTCTACCATGGCAGCTTCAACGAGGATTAAACCGGTGCCACCGCGTGCTCTGCTGGCATAGTATTCGATCTGTTCCCATGAATAGCGGCCGTCACTGTCGACCAGGCCTGTTCCCATAGGGGCCATTACTACCCTGTTGGGGATCTCAACGGGTCCGATTTTTGCAGGCGAAAACAGGTGGGGATATCTTTTTCTTGACATTTTTTCCTCCTTAATATTTTTTTATTGCTATTAGCATTTCCAGCTTGAATAAATACAATGCTTTTATGAAGTCACGTCTATTGGTCTGCATTGGACAGCATGACTAACGGACCGCAGCTTTGAAATACCTTTTTAACACCCAGCCGCAAACTCCCCCGATAGCCAGGTGGGACAAAAGGAGCAGAAAGTCGGGCAGGGGTGTCAAAATTGTGGCCCTGGAGAAATCGAGAGACATGCCAATGCCAAAGGCGATAAAATAAAAAAACGAGCCGGACATGATGCCTTTTACCAATGCGTAGTCAGTTCCAAAACGAAGAATCAGCAGCAGGATTACACCGAATACACCCGCAATCGTCCAGTCGGTTATGGCGCCTGTTATCATGCTGACGGGAGCAGTCAGGTTATCTGCAGAATAATAAAATCCTGCAGCAATATGGACTAACGTGTATTTTGTCCAGCCCAGGAAATAAAATGTCTATACCATTATTTCTTTGGTAATATTGCCTGCCCACCCGGCAAGCATGCCTGCAATAACAGTGTCCCTGACTCTTGTCAATTTTTTGTCTCCAGTCAAGTTCTTCATATAGTTAGTATTTTATTATTTAACAATATTTATTTACGGCTGCAGGATTATCTATGCAATCCCGCGAAAAAAGCGGGAAAACACGAAACTTCCCGCTTTAGACGGGAAGTTTTGCGTTCTCCTTTTACTTGGGATTAATTTATATTTTCCTCTTTTTCCGCCCGGTGACAGGCGACAACATGACTGCCAAACCATTTCGCCTCCGGCGCCTCATTTGAACAAATGTCAAGTGCCAGACGGCAGCGGGTATGGAAGCGGCAGCCGGCAGGAGGATTAATGGGCGAGGGCATTTCTCCCCGCAAAATTATGCGTTCCCTTTCTCTTTCAGCAGCAGACATGGCAGAAGCGGAGATAAGAGCCCTTGTATAAGGATGAAGCGGATTTTCAAAAAGCTCTTCGGCTTCTGCATATTCTACTATCTGTCCCAGATACATTATGGCCACACTGTGGCTCATAAACCTTACAGTAGCCAGGTCATGGGCAATTATCAGGTAGCTGATATTGAATTCTTCCTGCAGATCTCTCAGCAAGTTCATTATTTGCGCCCGGATAGAAACATCAAGCGCCGATACCGGTTCATCAAGTATAATCAGGCTGGGTTTCAGGGCAAGCGCCCTGGCCACTGCAATCCTTTGTCTTTGCCCGCCGCTGAATTCATGGGGATAGCGGTCAGCCCAATCCGGGATTAGGCCCACCTGCTCCAGCAGCTCACCAACACGGCTTTTGATCTCATTCTTGCTTAGTCGGGTATTGACAACCAGCGGTTCAGCCACTATATCCCTTACCCGCATACGGGGGTTCATTGAACTCCAAGGATTTTGCATCACTGCCGAAACATTAGGCCGGTAGCTTGTTTTAAGTTCGGCCTGGGACAATTTGCAGATATCCTGGCCTTGAAATATTATTTCTCCCGATTTCAGTTGCTCAAGCAAAAGAATCAGTTTGGCAGTGGTTGATTTCCCGGCTCCCGATTCGCCTACCAGGCTAAGGGCTTTACCTCGCTCTATGGTAAAGGAAACATCATCGACTGCCCTGACAAGGCCTTGAAAACTTTGCATAATTCCGTGCCTGACAGGATAATGCTTAACCAGCTTCCGGGCTTCCAAAATAATATCTGCCACTTTTATTCCACCCCCCAGCAGGAAACAGTATGATTATCATCTATTGTCTTTTTGCCCGGCTCCTTTTCATGACAAATTCCTGCAGCCTGCGGGCAGCGGGGGGCAAAACGGCAGCCGGGAGGCAAGTTCATCAGGGACGGAGGCTGCCCCTCGATGGAATAAAGGCGTTCCACCTTGCGGTCAAGACGCGGAACAGAATTAATCAAGGCTGAAGTATAAGGATGGCTCGGATTTTTAAATATTACCTCAGTCGGGGCAGTTTCCACGATTTTTCCGGCATACATAACCGCCACCCGGTGGCACATCTGGGAAACCACTCCGAAATCATGGGTAATAAAGAGGATTGAAACATTTGTCTTGCGCTGCACGTCTTTAAACAAGTCTATATATTGGGCCTGGATTGTGGCATCAAGGGCAGTTGTCGGTTCATCGGCAATCAGCAAGCGGGGATGGCAGGACATCGCTATCGCTCCAACCACCCGCTGGCGCATTCCGCCACTGAGCTGGAAAGGATAATCCCGCAGGCGCTTGTCGGGATCCGGTATGTTCAACAAGCGCAAAGCAGAGATAACTTCCTCCCACACCCTTTCTCCCCTCAAACCCTGATGCTGGTATATCGGTTCGGCAATCTGATCGCCTACTGTATAAACAGGGTTCAGGGACATCATAGGATCCTGGAGGATCATTGAAATCAACCTTCCCCGGACATTGCGCATTTCCTTTTTACTGAGTTCCAGCAGGTTTCTGCCGTCAAGAATTATTTCCCCACCTATAATCTTCCCGGCGGGCTCCGGCAGCAAGCGCAGCAAAGACAGCCCTGTAACTGTTTTGCCGCAGCCGGATTCTCCTACCAGTCCCAGGGTTTCTCCCTCATGTATCGTAAAACTTACCCCGTCAACGGCTTTGACCTCGCCCCTGCGGGTAAAAAAGGAAGTCCGGAGGTTCTCAACTTTTAAGACGACTTTTTTTTCATTATTATTATTATTTGTACTCATATCTGCCTCAACTTCGGGTCCAGCTTATCGCGCAGCCAGTCTCCCAAGAAATTTCCTGAAAGTACTATAAGGCCAATGAGAATGCCGGGTATGGTTGAAATCCACCAGGCACTGTCAATAAACGACCGGCCTTCGTTGACCATATATCCCCAGGTTGGGTGTGGAGGCGGAATTCCCACACCTAAAAAGCTTAAGCCTGCTTCTGCAAGAATCAGCATACCAACGGCCATGGTTGCCATAACAATCAAAGAATTAACCACATTCGGGAAAATATGCTTCACCATAATCCGCAGCTGTGAACAACCGATAATCTGTGCCTGAGCCACAAAATCGGCTGAACGCAGTTTCAGCGTTTCTCCCCTGGTCAACCGTGCATACGGAGCCCAGCCCAGAATGGACAGGGCCAAGACCACCGTCCAAAACCCGGGGCCAATGGTGACTGCCATCAGCAGGGCAAGCAGCAGGCTGGGGAAAGCCATGCTGATATCGGTAACACGCATAATAAATGACTCTACCTTACCACCCAGATAGCCGGCAATTATTCCCAATATGGTACCGACACCGGCAGTAATCACAATAACTACCAGAGAAACCGCAAGTGAAATCCTGGCACCGAATATTGCCCGGCTGAGGATGCACCTGCCTAACTGGTCGGTTCCCAGGGGATATTCCATGCTGCCTCCTTTTATGAAAAAAGGCGGCAGCAGTTTATCCTGCATGACAATATTGATAGGGTCATGCGGCGCCAGCCAGGGGGCAAAGATGGCTGAAAGAATCAGCAAAGACAAAATTGTAACGGGTATTATTAATGACAGGTTTTTCACCACCTGCCCCCGCCAGGCAAGCGTTCTCTGCTGCAAGCGAAGGTTTTTGCTTTTTTCGACCATTGTATTCATCAAGTGCATCTCCTGTAAATTAAGATTTTTGGAACCTGATCTGAGGATCAACAATGGCATAAGTAATATCAACCAGTATATTCATGCCAAGCACCATACTGGCAACAATAATGGTAATGGCCTGAACTACCGGGAAATCCCGGGCCTGTACGGCTTCTACCGCCAGCCTTCCCATACCGGGCCAGTTAAAAATGATTTCGGTGATAACAGCACCGGTAATCAGGGAAGCAAACAGCATCCCGGCCGATGTCAGAGGAGCTATGAAAGCATTTCTCAAAGCATGTTTCCAGATAATTTTCCTGTCCGGTAGTCCTTTGATCCTGGCCAGTTTTATATACTCTGAATCAAGTACATCCAGCATACTTGATCGTACAAGGCGCATCATCCCCGGCAACATGAAAAAGACCATGGTGCCAACCGGCAGCACATAGTGCTTCAATGTACCCATCCCGGCCACCGGCAGCAGTCTGAACTTCACGGAAAGCAGAAGCACTAACATCACTGCAACCCAAAAGCCGGGCAATGCCTGGCCCAGGACGGCCAAAAGCTTGACTCCGTTGTCCAATAGGGAATCACGTTTTGTTGCCGCCAGCACCCCAAGTACCAGGGCTAAAGACATGGCAATAATAAATGACGGCAGCCCCATCTTTATCGTATTTGGCAGCGCAGCCTTAATCATATCGATGACCGGTTGTCGCTTGATAATGGACGTGCCGAAATCTCCCCGGAACAAACTGTTTAGATAAATCCAGAGTTGTTCCGGATAGGACTTATCAAGGCCGAAATACTCTTTCAGACGGGCTATTTCCTCTTCCGTTGAGGTAGGTGTGCGGATAAGGTCCATGGGGTCTCCGGAAAGCCGTACCAGAATGAAGACCAGTATTGTAATACCTATCAGAGCAATGAGTGCCTGGAATATTCTGATAATTACATAACGAGTCACCGACTCACTCCTTTTCCCGGAACGCATACTATAACTCTAGATACCGCATTCCGCTTGTTTCTCTTTTAAGAATTTTGCAGCAGAATCCCGGTGCCAATGCAGCCGGGATCCCGCTGCCGTTATTTTTTTTGCCCGTCTTTTTTCTTACTTCGGATGTTTTATGCCTGCAAGGGCATCATACAGAGTCATGTTTGTGCAGGCTGTAAATTCAGCGACAGTTTCCGGATTTACCAGGATATTGGGTTCAATGATGCAAATACCGACATTGTAATACAAGCCTTCCACATAATCCCGGAACTCGGTCCAGTACTGTTCAGCCAGAACCGGATCCAGTTCAGAAACTGCTTTCTGGTAAAGCTCATCGGCCTTTGCATCGTTTCCTGTACTGTGGACACCGTTTGAAGTGAACATATTGGCGCTTTGATAGACGGAGTTAAAGGTACTGCTGAACTGCCAGGGGAAGATGTTCCCCACATTGGGTGCATCGGGTTCTGTATTTCTTATAAAGAACATGCCGCTCCACTGTGTGGTATCAATTGTCTGAACATCCACTTCGACACCGACTTTCCGCCAGTAATCCTGCAGCAATTGCGCCTGTTCCACCATCGGGCCGGGTGTTACGTAGAAGATAATTTCCTTATCTTCAAAGGCATCGGGGTAGCCCGCTTCTTCCAGCAGCTGCATTGCCAGTTCCGGATCATAGGGATCGGACTTCCAGGAAGGATCCCAGCCGTAGCAGCCCGGATGCATGTACCAGCGGCCGCCCGGCACTGCCAGCCCCTTAAAGTAGCTTTCACAAAGCTCTTCGCGGTTAATTGCATAGGACATGGCCTTGCGGACACGGATATCTCCGGTGGGTCTTCTGGTCGACCAGGTTCCGGGGAAGCTGATTGTCCACAGCATCGGGTCGCCCACTTTTACCGTGGCAAAGCCTTCATTGTCGCGCAGTTCAACCATTCTTTCGTTAGTTATGCCAAGGGCTATGTCCACTTCTCCCGTGCGCAGCATGTTAATACGGGTCATTTCCTCAGGCACCTGATACTCCTCAACATACATGAAGTCAGGCTTAAACCGCCAATGCTCGGTGTTTGCTTCCATTTTGAAGCTGGTCTCAGGAACAAGTTCGACAAATTTGTAGGGTCCTGAGCCGATGGGTTTTTTGCGGAACTCTTCCATTCCCAACTCCTCATAGTAATTCTTGGGAATTATCCTTGTCCAGGAGAAAGGTACCAAAAGGGGCAGCTCGGGTCTCTGGCAATGGTAACGGAATTTGTAGTCATCGACGACTTCGGTGTAATTGTAGTTGCCTGCCAGGTACGGCGTCCAGGGGTTTGTTGATTCAATTTCACTTTGGTTGGCAAAGCGGTCAACGGAGAATTTGACGTCATGGGCAGTCAGTTCATCCCCGTTATGAAACTTTATACCCTTGCGGATATAAAAAGTCCATGTGAGACCGTCTTCGCTAAGTTCCCAGTCTTCAGCCACTCCTCCTATGTAGTTGCCGTTCTCATCAATGGTGATCAGAGGATCATACATAGCAAAACCCCAAAGGGACTCGTAATTAATCGGGTCTGTCGACTCGTAGGAAAAATCTACGGAAGCAATTTTCAGGGTTCCGTACGGTCCGCTTTGTTCTACCTGTTCGTTGTTGTTATTGCTGTTGTTGGTTTCCCCCTCATCATCTCTGCTGCAAGCCACAACGGCCAGGCTCAAGGCCAACACAACAACCAACAGTAAAATAAGCTTCTTCTTCATTCCACTCCCCTCTCTTTCACGAAATTTGAAACTTTAAATAATTTTACATGTTTAGTATATTTACTATTTTCTGAATTGTCAAGTTACACCCTCCTCCGCTCTGGCGCGGTGGCGAACCCTACAGTCCTTTTTTCCGGTTATATTGGCACTAAAGCCCAAAAAATGGCAGCTTGCATGCAAGTCCGCCTCTTTTTGGGCCTATTGCTGGAAATATCAGGGGATTTCTTCTAGTACTTTTCCGGGTCCCAGTCAAGGGGACCGGGAGTTGTTTGCTTTTCATAGATAGGATTGTAGGTTAAAGTTCCGAAATTCTTCAGCACTTCCGCCCGCTCCGCATTAAACGGCTCAGCGGGAATTGCCCGGAGCAGCGCATCGTTGCGTACTTTAATACCGTTTCTGAATTCAGGGTGAGTCCAGATAACCAGGTCATTACGCATGATGCCGCGGACTACACGCTCACCTACTTCCTCCGGGGTCATGAAATATTTTGAAAAGTCGGGGAAATCCTTAGGCATATCTTTGGGCATTTCGGGCATTTCTTCCTTTGTTTTCTTCAAATGTTCCGGACGGACTGCCTCTGAAGTAAAACCGAGATTTGAGGCTACAGGGCCTGGACAAAAGACCGAAGCGCCCACACCTGTCCCTTCCAGGTCGGAAGCCAGACTTTCCATCAGGCCGGCAACGAAATATTTTGTGGCGCAGTAAAGCCCCGAACCGCCAACGGCAAAAATACCTGCCGTTGATGATGTGCTGACAACGTGGCCGCCTTCGCCGTGTTTTAGGATGCGGGGAACTATAATGGACACGCCGTTGACAACACCTGTACAATTGACACTAATTATAAAATCCCAGTCTTTAAAGCTGGCATTGTAAACCGGCCCGCCGCCGGCGGCAACTCCGGCATTATTGACCAGTACATGAATTTTGCCAAAGACTCTTTCCGCCTCGTCGGCTGCTTTCACATAAGCTTCCCGGTCGGTAACATCAAGCTGAATGGCATGGGCAGGATAGCCTTTTTCCTTGAAATAGACAATTGCCTCATCAAGCGCATCCCGGCGTGCATCGGTCAGAACCACATTCATGCCGTGAACGGCGCACGCCTTGGTAATGCCCAGGCCGATACCACTGGCTGCTCCCGTGATAAGAGCTGTTTTCCCTTGCAAGTTTTCCATTCATACTACCTCTCTTTCTTCTTTTACTGCAGATCCCGGCTTTGCTAAACAGTTGCCAAAGAAACCTGTTTTCTCCTTGCTATTTTCTCCCTCCCTGCTATAACTTTTCTTTTTTACTTAATCTATTCTCCACCGCTTCGGACTTTCCTACCGGACCCGGAAAATGTGTTGCGTAAAGTTGCTTTGCTGCTGCCTCGCAAAACCAAATAAGCAATAGGGCTTTCGGGATACCCGCCCGAAAGCCCTATTGCTTATTGCTTGCTTATGGCTATAAAGATGCAGCCTGTTCCTGGAAATAAATCCCCAAGGCCGGTGTCCGGCCGGCTTTATTTATCTGGCTGGAATTCCACAGATGCCGTCTTTACATTGAACCGGCACCGGCATCCTAAGAGGCTTTTCGTCTTTTTTGATTCCGGATTTGGGGATCCATTCGTCAATGGATACTGTCTTAACATGCATGTAGTCTGTTAAAGCCCACATGGGGTTAGTCTGCCCGCCGACGACTATAAAATTGATGGCCTGCGGGAAGCTTTGCGCTTCTTTGGCAATATACTGGCGCAGTTCCTCCTTGGTCTTGAAACCTTCATCCTTGAGATGGGCAGATACCAAAGGATCCATAATGATGGTGCCCATTCTTGTCGTCTTCTGCATGGCATCAGCCATGGCCTTGGCCGGGCCCAGGTTGCTGCCGCTATAGTGCCAGCCCCTGAAAAGACTGATTGTGCTCTCTTCGGGTTTAAAGCCCTTTTCAACATGGAAAGGTTCAAAAGCCGATTCTTCTTCATTTTCGGCATGACACAAATTATTGTAGTTAACCGGGTGTCCCAGTGAATGCATAAAGGTTTCACCGGGCCGTGCATCCCCGAAGTTAATGCTCATCAGGGTCCAGGCACGTCCGATAACGGAATTTGCCAGGTTGAAGGGGCTTAAAGCGGCTAGACCGCAATTCATGCCGATCTCATGCCGGATCGGTCCGTTGACCATTAGCATACTGGAAAAAGAAGTGGTGGAACTGGGCAGCGAGGGAATTTCCGTGGCAGCCAGCGCCAGAAGCAGGGGCAGGTGTTCCGGACGGCAGCCGGCCATAACGGCATTGACAGCCACCTTCTCCACGGTATACTCCAGGCGTTCCTGGTGTGTGGTAACAGACATGCGCCCTATTACTTCCTGAGGATCACGGTCTGTTCCGGTCAGCATCTCCGCTACCCGCTCCTCGGTGGGCAGAATTATCGGCAGCCCGTCCGTCCAGCCGTTCTCTATAAACAGGCGGTACAGGTTTTCTTCCGTATCAGGCTCCAGCAGTCTGGGTCTCTTGGGTTTCTTTTCGATAACAGGATTCTTTTCCATCTCCGTCAACGGTTTAGTCAGGTGATCAATTGCTTCCTGCATTAGCGGCCTGCCTGTTACCGGATCATTGCCCTCAACATAACCGCGCAGCTTTTCCCTGGGGACAAAACCCACAGGATGCGGCGGGAAGATATAACGCAGAAACATGCCGTGTGTTTCGGAGTCTTTTTGTACATAATGCTCAAAACGGGCCGTCACTACCGGAACAGTCGGCACACGGCACTCGCTTTCGAGTCTCCGGGCTATATCGGCGATACTCGCCGAGCAGCCGTCTCACCCGCCGACGCCGATAATGGCAGCATCTCCGTGTTCTGCAATCTCCCTCAACAACTCCGGGTCATCCGTAAACATATTGCCGGCCTTTGACCGCAATACTGTTTTAACGGACGGCATTTCCCTTTCGAACCAGCCCTGTACTTCCTTCATAAAATCGGCAGCACCGGCAAAACCGGTTTCGACCAGGTAAACTGTCTTCCCCTCCAGGGTGTCCAGCCGGTCGGCCATTTTATACTGTTCAAACGATTCAAGCTTTGTTGTCGGCTGGCCTTCCGGATCCAAAATAGCATGGGGATTCGACAGATCCAGGACTCTGCCAAAAACACCGCTTGGCTGACCTTTGGGGTCCAAAACCGTAAGTAGTCTCTTGCTCATTTTTCCTCCTTTGCGCGGGAGTTGGATTGGCCTTTTCAGGCCCTCTCCGCAACTGGCATATTTTACTGTATTTTTAAAATTTTATTACAATTATTTTACCATGAAATATTCCTGCCTACAAGATTTGCCTTCCTGTACCCGCCGTTATTGCCGGGGGCGGTTTGACTTCCCGGGCAGTTTTCTTTTCTGCAAATAATTGACTGTCCGTTCCGGGCTGTGCTAAATTGTTTTTAGGACAACTGTTAATATTTGAAGGGAATAATCTAAAATAATGGAAGGAGATGAAGCTCCTTTGCAACACAGCGGGAGTAAGCCAGTTCGGTCCCGTCGAAAATGCCACTTATGACGACTGGGACTGGCAGATAGATGTCAACCTGAAAGGTGTAATAAACGGCATTGTAACATTTGTCCCCCACATGATCAAACACGGCCAGGGCGGGCATATCCTTAATACCGCATCAATGAGCGCCTTTGTCAGTACACCCGGTGCCACCATCTACACAACTTCCAAATACGCAGTACGCGGACTGTCGGAAAATTTAAGGATGGATTTAAGCAAGCACAATATCGGTGTTTCCTGCCTCTGCCCGGGCGGGGTTAATTCAAATATCCATGAGGCGGTGCTGTCCCGCCAAAAGCGTTACAAAAACACCGGCTATACGGCGCGGACCCCGAAGTTTTCAAACAACTGAAATCAGCCATTGACTGGGGTATTGACCCTGTTGATCTCGCCCGCATTGCCCTGGAAGGAATCAGGCGCAACGACTTGTGGATTCTTCCTTTCCCCGAATTCATTCCGACGGTTGAGGAAAGCAACAGGCTGGTAATGCAGGCGTTGAGACGCTACAAAGATCATCCTGATGTGGAGCGTCGCAGAAAAATAATGGAAAGCTGCGGCTTATAACAATAATCAGCCGCGCGGCAAATTTTATCTTCACAAAACAGTCAGTTTGTAATAAAATAAAATATGGAGCCAGTATAAAATAGAATAAAGTATAACCCGTTAGGTGAGGTTACTATACAAACATATGCTACTGCCCTGAAACATCGAGAGATGCCAAAGGGTCAGCAGGCAGCATCGGATTAAGGTGCTACCTAATGTAGCTGGGATTTTCCCTCACGTTGTATAGAGCCAAAGCTGTCACAAGGGGGCTATTTCTTTTTGTCCCTATTCGTGACGCTGAATAGGGATTTACTTTTGCCGGGAATTTTTACGGGAGCCGGCCATGCAAAAACCCCCCTGAAGCAACATTATAAGAAAGGAGGAGATAATGTGAACACAGAAATGCTGCAGAAGCTGCTGCAAGAGAAAAACTATCACCGTTTCAAGGAAGAACTGCTGAAAAAGCAGAATGTGGATATAGCTGAATTTATCGATACACTGGATGCCAAAGCAACCCTTCTGGTATTCAGGCTGCTGCCTAAGGAAATTGCTGCCGATGTTTTTTCTTATCTTTCCCCGGAAAGCCAGTCCCAACTCTCCGTTGCGGTTAATGAGGAGGAACTGCAGGAAATCCTGAATGAACTCTTCTTTGACGATAAAATTGATTTCCTGGAAGAAATGCCGGCCAACGTAGTCAAGCGCATCCTGAGAAATTCTCCGGAAACGGAAAGAAACCTGATTAACCAGTTCCTCAAGTACCCCGACGATTCAGCCGGCAGTATAATGACCATTGAGTTTGTTGACTTCAAAAAGGAATTGCTTGTCCGGCAAGCCCTGGAGCGAATCAGGGAATATGCCCCGGTTAAAGAGACCGTTTATACCTGTTATGTAACCGACAGCAGCCGCCACCTGGAAGGCATCGTGTCCTTGAGGGACCTGGTTATAGCCTCCCCGGAGAAAAAACTGGCGGAAATAATGAATACGAAAATCATTTCCGTCAAAACAACGGACGATAAAGAATTCGTCGCTGATTTAATGAAAAAATATGATTTGCTGGCCATTCCCGTTACCGATAATGAAAATCGCCTGGTCGGCATTATTACCATTGATGATATCGTGGACGTCATCGAAGAGGAAAACACGGAAGACTTCCACAAAATGGCTACCGTCGGCAAGATTGACATCAACCTGCTGGATGCCGGCCCCTTCTTCCTGTTGAGAAAACGGCTTCCCTGGCTTTTGGTACTCATATTTATGAACATATTTTCCGGTGCAGGGATTGCTTATTTTGAAAATACAATCCATACTGTAATCGGCCTTGTCTATTTTCTGCCCCTGCTGATCAACAGCGCCGGCAATGCCGGCTCCCAGGCGGCGGCCCTTATGATTCGCGCTCTGGCGCTGGGTGATGTTAAAACAGGAGACTGGTTCAGGCTTTTACAGAAAGAAATAATTGTGTCTGTTCTTTTAGGCATAGCCATGGCCGCTGCCGTGTCACTGATTGGTTTTGTCCAGGGCGGCCTTAACGTGGCTGTTATTGTTGCCCTGGCTATGGCGGCCGTAGTACTGGTCGGCAGTACCATCGGCATGTCACTTCCCTTCCTGCTTGACAAGCTCAAGCTTGATCCGGCCACTGCCAGCGGTCCGCTGGTTACCTCTATTGCGGACATTGCCGGAATTATCATTTACTTTTCCATTGCAACCTGGTATCTCGGACTATGAAAAGAAGCCTGAATACGGCTTCTTTTCCTTTATATACGCACATACAGACAACAGGTAATAATGAAAGTAAAAAAGCGGCAGTAAAAGCGTGCTAAGGGCCAAAAACCGAACGCGACAGGATTTCCCTGTCTATTTGTTCTGCAATATCCTTGTTTTTTGCCATGATATATAAAACAACCGTGGCGTTATATTCCTCGAAAAACCGGCAGTATGCTCTTGCGCATAGCCTTTCTGCCCGGTAATCCTCCGTCACATTTTCCAGTCCTTTGGGGCTGCCGTACTGCAGGTAGCCCAACTGCCTTGTCCGGTAACGATGGGCAGGCATATTGGTATATATTTCTGCGTCCATTTTATACCAGCCGGGGATGTTAAGGTATGTTACATTCTCCTCCAGTTCTATGGATTCTGCCTGAAAAATTACCTCCTTCGACGGCAAACCTATTGCAGGCAGCACGAGATATTTTTGATCGTAATGCGGCACCAAGGCAAGCTGACTGAGACGAATTGAACCGTCTGCAGTAAAAAACAGGTCTTTATTGTTAACGGCATAGGCGCCGTAGAATGCCGAATAAAGTCCGGCAGCGGGATCAAAATAATCAGCATAGGTCCGGCCGTAGCAAAAGCCGCCGAAATTGTAGATAATGCTCAGCGTTAGGTCGCCTTCATATCCCATCCAGCGGGCGAAATGACTTTCATCTGCATTAAAATAAAGCATAAAGGGAATAAAGCTGCCTACACCGGGCAGTTTGCCCGCCGGAATCCCGAGCGGAATATCCCTGAACAACCCGGTATTTTTATGGTAGCGGCTAAGAGGATACATCAGAAGATAAGTGCGCAGGGGATAGTAAATGCCGGTCAGCCGGAAGGTAAAAATCAAAGCTGCCGCCAGCAGTAAAACAAACGCCGTTTTTTTTCTCTTCACCCTGTCCTTCCCCCGTCCGGTAATTGATAGCTGTCTCCCTGAAAACAAACCTTTTTTAGAGAAAGAGTGCTGCTCGCTACTTTTTGTAGTTTGCAGCACTCCCTGACTTTGCCTGTACCGGGCTAATGCGCCATTCCACAGCTGGAACAAGATTTTTCCGTGGAACAGGAACTGCAGGCAGAGGCGCCTGCAGAGACGCCTATAGTATTAATTTTAAAAATTTCCTGCAGTTTCCGGCCATCGCATTGCGGACAGCGCACCTTGTCTTTTTCCGAGCTTTTAACAAAGACTTCAAAGTTTTCCCCACAGTTTCTACATTTATATTCGTATGTCGGCATCCGTTCACACTCCCTTTTCCGCGCCTGCATATGGGGTACATAATCATTCTATGCCAACGGAAAATGTGTGTCAAGGCAGGCTAACTTTCCAAAAGCTTCAGAGCCCTGGCGGCAATGTTTTCCGCCGTAGAGCCGAATTTTTGTCTCAGGACTTCCCCGGGAGCCGAAGCGCCAAAGCTGTCAAAGGAAATAACAGCGCCCTCGCTGCCGGCATAAGGCTCCCAGCCCATTGAATGGCCTGCTTCAATAACCACCCTCTTTTTTATGGCAGCAGGCAGTACTTCCTCCCGGTAGGCCGGGGACTGGGATTGGAAAAGCTCGTGGCTGGGCATGCTTATCACCCTGGCGTCTACGCCTTTTTCCTTCAGCAGTTCTTTTGCCTGCAGGGCAAGCCAGACCTCCGACCCGCTGGCAATCAGAATAACATCCGGCCTTGGGCCCTTTTCCCTGTCCAAAATATAGGCACCCTTTTCCGCTTCCCGGCTTGTCCCGGACAACTGCGGCACATCCTGGCGGGTCAGAATCAGTGCGGTAGGCCCTTCCTTCCTCCTCAGCGCAGCAAGCCAGGCTGCCGCCGTTTCACGACCGTCGGCGGGGCGGATAACACAGAGGTTGGGAATTGAACGCAGGTTTGCCAGCTGCTCCACAGGCTGGTGAGTGGGCCCGTCCTCGCCAACGCTGAAGCTGTCGTGGGTAAAGATATAAATCACCGGCAGGCCCATCATGGCGGCCAGCCTGACCGGCGGCTTCATATAATCAAAAAATACAAGAAATGTGGAAGCATAGGGACGCAGGCCGCCATGCAGGGAAATGCCGGAAGCGATTGCTCCCATAGCATGTTCCCTGACCCCGAAATAAAGATTGTTTCCTTTGCGGTTGCCTGCCTGAAAATCTCCATAACCTTTAAGGTAGGTTTTCGTCGAAGCATTTAAATCGGCGGATCCTCCCACCAGGTTTGGGAGATGGCGGGCGACAACCTGCATAATGTCACCCGAAGATACCCGTGTAGCGGCAGGTTTGTCAGGAATCTGCCATAACTCATTATCCTTTTCCAGCTCCCGTGGAATTTCCGGGCTGTGCCAGGCATCCCAGGCTGCAGCCAATTCAGGATATCTCCTGCGGTACCCCGCAAACATCTTGTCCCATTCTTTTTTCTTTTCCTCCAGCCGCGCGGCAAGAGCCGTGAAATGCTTCCGGACAGCTTCAGGGACGTAAAAATCCGGTTCCAGCGGCCAGCCCAGGTTTTTCTTGGCCAGCTTTACTTCCTCGGGGCCCAAGGGAGCGCCGTGCGAAGCGGCCATCCCCTGTTTATTGGGGCTGCCGAAGCCAATCAGTGTTTTAACCATAATCAGCGACGGTTTTTTTGTTTCCTGTCTTGCCTCTTCAATGGCGCCCGCAATTGAGTCCAGGTTGTTACCGTCTTCCACTGACAGCACCTGCCAGCCGTAAGCTGAAAAACGCTTGCCTACATCTTCGGTAAAGGCAATGTCGGTGGAACCGTCTATAGTAATATTGTTGTCGTCATAAAGGCAGATTAAGCGCCCCAGCTGCAAATGGCCGGCGAGAGATGCGGCTTCCGCCGTTACCCCTTCCATCAGGCAGCCGTCGCCGCAGTAAACATATGTATAATGATTGACAATGGGAAAGCCAGGCCTGTTAAACTCGGCTGCCAGGCGCTCTGCTGCAATGGCCATGCCG